>Ga0056128_1004617_pt1 | contig 17239 bp, 8 predicted proteins | sample WorMetLIZISLAND2_FD_71113 | JGI IMG/M metagenome (GOLD analysis project Ga0056128, IMG submission 71113) | Marine gutless worms symbiont microbial communities from Max Planck institute for Marine Microbiology, Germany - Olavius geniculatus... ... | reverse complement strand
TTTGTTTCTGCACTACCTGGGGAAAACACAACCAGCGAAATATCACTTTTTATCCAATGCGATATGATTGCTTAATTAACATAACGCGTAAAAACACATTTTGTTCACATTTCTGACACTTTGGTTGCCGTTTCATTAAGTTGTTTTAACTGTTTGCAGTAAAACTGCTTGAAGTGCTGGCTCACTATGCTAACACAGGCAAGGAAACGCTTTCTTCATTCATTGACAGCAGTATTGATAATGTTCCGCTCCACACCAATCCAGGCTGTACCAGTCGCTTCTTGATTTAACAAACATTTCTAAACTTCATCTGGTAGACACACTGCTGCAAGACCTGCTGTTGGGGCCCACAGATTAGGATAGATGGAATTTATTGACGTTGTTTCATTCATTTTAACACGTATTATGCTTGGCCTGATTTCCACATGTAGTGCAAAAGCAGACGTTGGGTGAGGTGGAAACTAAAATACCTATTTAATAGCCAGTTGTGTCGGCAATTTTTTGGCCAAAAATTATTAAAATCTGCTGATCTTTATTCAAGTAACGATCGATAATGTTGAGGAAGTTTTTTAGGTTTTCTGTTTATTTCAACACATATTTCACTCGATCTGCTTTTCCTATGTAGTGGAAAAGCATACATTGAGTGAAGTGGGAAACTAAACGGTCATTTGATGGCAAGTTGTGTCAGGAATATTTTTACCAAAAATTATCAAAATCTGGTAATTGGTTTTCAAGTTACAGTCGAAAATATCGGGGATGCTTTTTGAGATACAGTGTACATCATGACCAGCAGTACTCGAGTGACTCATCGTTCAACCTGTATGATGCTCATAAGACATGACAGTCGGTAATATACAACCACCTCATCTTGTCTCTAGTTGCTCAGCTAATGAACTCGAAAATATTCATCCAATCTTCAGCTACGCATTTGTACATGGACGCATGAACATAACCGCGCTTCTGCCGCGATCGTCATTCGTCATTATTGTCATCGCCATTACTTTTGTTTATTAAATTATGTCGAAAAATTCAACGTTTACAAGTCGTCTAGAAATTAAAAGTAAATACAAATCACAAACGTTATGAAATAATAATGCACAATGTGACAAGAAGTCGCCCAGCTGTCGCTAGAAAAAGCCGACCGTACCGCCTACGTCTGAAGCCGAGCGTCCAACTTCCAATCACAAAGAAAAAGCGATTTGTCAGAGATGACACAGTTCCATGCACGCTATGTTAGCGGAACGCTGCTTTCGAATGAACAATTAACGCTGTAGTATAACACAGATCGCGCGCGGTGACACGCGGTCATCTCGCCAGGCAATATTAACAGTGACAATCGTAAATAACCAACGCAAATATCGGACGCAGGTTTCGCAAAAATTTCTTTCAATAAAACGCTTTGCTAGGGGAGACGCGATACAGCCTATACAGTTTTTGTTGCTGCACTGACTTTCAAGGTCATTCAAGGTCGATGATTTTTATTTCATCTAAAACGGCGTTTGTCACTTCCCATTTGTGATTAATAGTAACCTTGGCCCTATCTCTCACCGTTTTCTGGTTATGGTTATTTTTTCATTGAATTTCCTACCCACCCTTTATTTAGCTACCCACCCTTCATTTAACCTCCAATTTAAAAATGTCTCTCTTGCACTAGATTGCTGAAATTTTGCACGCTCGAGTTCAAGGCACATAACTAATTAATCGTGTAAAAGTTTTCTTTTGCGACCTAACGCTTAGCCACAATACATTTGTTACAGACGACGACAGACGGACAGACGGACGACGACAGACGATAACCATAGCAACAGCTCGACCGTTACTTAAGTACGGTCGGGTAAAATTAAGTATCGTGTTTAACTGCTTTTGTCTTACTTATCGCATGCGTACAAAACAAAAAGTCTCTGTCAGTTAGGCCTAAATATTGGATTTTTTAATTAAAGACTTATTGTAAGCTTTGTTTCCAAAATTAGGCCCCCTACTCGAGTTTATCATGATCATTCAAGTAAGTTCAAAGGACATGGTGTGTTGTGCATAATGCTGTCTTAAATCAAAAATATATTTACAATTTTATTTTATTATTATTTTATGCAGAAGGTGAAAGTTATGATTTCTTTCGCGTTTTATAACTGATTTGTTTGTTTATCAGATAACAAAACAACATCGCAAACTTTTCTGTGGAATACGTTTAGAACAATACTAATGACTGTGAGCCATGGACCTCTTATAGTAAAAAACCTTTTAAAAACGACATGCAGTTTAGCCATAATTATGCACACACAAAAAAATCATACAGTAACCAAATTTGCAGCATTTCACGTTGTCTGTGACACTACGTGCACAAAATTTTGTAGCAAACGGATCGCGTTTGACAAAGTTATAGTAAAAAAACTACAAATACCGATCGACCCAAATTCGCGGACCCGAGCATGGCCGCCGTCAGTCCTTATTTTAACAGGTTTATGCTGCGAGCATATAACCGAGTCATAAAGCCATCCTTAATACTCATGTCAATCTCATCTATAGCTGTTCAGTTTAGATGCCGTTACCGTTACATACATGTACTAGGACAAACAGACGGTCCCATGGTCGAACAGACGGAATGCAGCGCACAAAGCGGCAGCTAGTTAAAGGGTCGCCTAATAAGTGACTTTTTGCCGTGGTCGTTCGAGAGAGAGAAAAAAGAATTGTGTGCGGAAAGCAGGCGGATGTTTTACGGCTTTGTCGACGGCGCGGAGAACGAGAGAAGACGTTGAATGGCGGAGAGCAGAGTGACCGACACCGTGCTGTGCAGGTGAGTATATAGCCATTCCATTCCATCAGAGGACGGGGAGGTGCCACCTATATCCCACTCACTGTGTGTTCACTCACTATATACGTAATGATTTGATCGACTGACGTGCTGCGTCTTATCAGATCTCACGTTTGACTTATGACCGTACGGTACGATTGCTAGTCCTACCTATTCACTGTTCAGCCCTATCGCCGACACTTCGCAGCTGCACCGCCCTGCTTCACGCCCACTGCAGCAATACCAGCAGATTATCTTTATACCTGCTGCACTGGCAGGCACTTCTTCATCGTCGGATAGCTCCAGGAGTCTACTATTATAGCCTACTAGCTTTGTAAGGTCAGCCGGAAATTCGAAAGAGTTAACTCTGAGAGATGGCGTTAAATAAAGTAACGAAAACTATTTTTACTCCTCGCGCGCTACGTTCCTAACGTAGCGAAGAGGAGTATATAAAATCAGTGTAATATTGAGGACCGACCGACCGACGACCGACCTCTGTAGACCCATGGTCACTATGGACAAGACTGTGCGTCTATCTAGCACCGTTATGGAGTTATGGCGCCTCAAAGATAATGGGGTCACGAGTTTGACCTTTTGGGGTCCACTTTTTTCTGCCGCACCCTGTATTATTATGTAATGCGTCGCGCGTCTTAGCCATCGTCGAGGTGTCTGTCTGTCCGTCCGTCTGTCACACCCTTGAGCCCCATCAAAACAATGCAAGCTAAAATCACAAAATTTTCACTGTGAGCTACCACAAGGATCTAGTTTTTCGTGACAAAATTTCGTGCCCCTGGGTGAAGGGGTTTTCCTCGAACGAGGGCGTCAAACAGGGTACCCCCTAGAAAAAACGTTATTTTGCTACTATTGGCTCGCCTAGTGTGAAAACGGTTGCAGATAGGCTTATCATAACAAGCACTGGTCACGGGCTTTTTAGTTTTATCAACATCGATGACTTTGAACGACCTTGAACCTCCAATAGAGGAGTTTTGGCGAATTGTTCGCTTTTTTGGGCTGCAGCGCACACTTCAAAAGTGAATTGCGACGAAATGGCTGAAGATAGACCAAGGCAACCTGCATATGAAATTTTCAGTATCAAACATAGATTTTACTAGTCTCCCGACCCCCTAAATTTAAGAAGGCCTGCGCACGCGATCGTCAAAGAGGGGTACTCCTCTAAAAATCGGTTATTTTACCGATATTGGCTCGTCTAGCGTGAAAACAGTTGCAGATAGGCATAGACATGATGCTTATCATAACAAGCACCGGTGACGAGCTTTTTGGGGGTATCTACCTCGATGACTTTAAACGACATTGAACCCTCAAAACAAGCGGTGTTAGTGGGTGTTAGTGATTATTTTGCGATTTTCGGTTGTGATGCACATTTCAAGGGTAAATGGCGACGAAATGGCTGAAGATAGACCAAGACGATGTGCGAACCGGAATTGCTAATGCTGTCGCGCGTTTCATGAGCTTTGCTCAAGTTACTTGTTTTAGGCCTACTATCGGTATATAGTAAAGATCCCGCGGGTTAAAAATAAAAGCTAAAACTATGTTTCTGGAGTGGCATTAGTTCACTTCAGTAAGAATTGTAAAGACTCGTTTAAAAGCTACTGATTATATTATGATTATTACAAAGATACACGACAAAGGGCCGAAGTCACTAACACGCCACAATAAAATTGTAGTGAAATCGAAATAGTTAAAGCAAGAGTGATATTTATGTAGAAGTATAGTAGTAGACTACGTGTACATACGTATAAAGACTACGTGTACATGCACGTTTCCAGAGCAACATGTTTGATGAAAAATCTGTAGCCTATTCAATTTTTAACTTGAACCAGCTGGAAACCAGCTTTGTGGCAGTTCCGTCCATACGGCGAAGAAATTAAGAGTTTTGTTTCTCGTTTTATTTTATTTATTTCTTTGTTTGTTGTATATGCTCATAATATTTTTGGCATCTCATTTTACGTTTAATAGTTAAACGGTCAATTTAAAATTAACACTTATTATGTTTCTATATATGTGACTAAACGCCGCGTTTTGCGTGGTTGGTTGTCTGATACACAGAGATGCGCGGATATGTATCAGTGGATAAATATTTGGGGATAGCCGCAATTTTTCGTGGATACGTGGATATGGATACGGATACGGACAGTGTGTCGTACGGACGGTACGGTAAAAATGCGTCACGCTTGCGCAGTCACAATTTGCAAGTGATATTAACCACAGCAAAGTACACTGTGTCTCAGAATAAGTTTACCCTTTTTTGCGACATCTTTGTCAGATTTTATCCGATTTTGCTAATTTTTGGCAAAAAGAAAATTTAAAACATTTAATTGTAGCCTATTGTTTTGTACGACTCCGAAAACCCCCGTTTGGTCCAAGGCTAGTGTATATATTTTTTACACAGGGCTACAGCCAATTATGTCTTTAATACTAACGGTTGGTCGCCATGGCAACAGGGGTCAATTAAGGGGCAAATTTAAATGACATCATTACATTGTCCAACCCCCAAACGTCCTGTTTGATGTAATCATCTTGCATGTAGGCCCTATCTTTTACAGAGACCGAGTTATACCGCTTTTAATGTCTCCGTATAGGCCATAATGCAAATTTTCAAATTTTAGGGGCAAAATGGGGGTATATAATAGACTTCGTAGAAAACAGATGCATTGATTTTATAATTTTTTATCCCACGTAAATGCCAAAAAATTATAGGTCTACTGTGCAAATCTGCAAAAAAATTCTTACGGCAGCTAAAAATCGAGGGCTTATAGAGAACATGCAGGACTATGTGAACAACAGGTGCTGCTACCAAGCGATTTCAAACGTAACGTCTTATTCCGTTGGCGTTAAGAGTTCTGCCTTGTGGCTTCGTGGGTGAAAAGAATAGGGGCCAAGAAGTTGTAATTTTCTGACAAGAGATTATGGGTGCTCAGAATTTTAATTTCGTCTAGAAATTTATTAAAATGGGGGATTTTAGCCCAAATTCTGTATTTTCTGGGAAAACATTTTTCGCCTTTTCGACAAATTGTCTCACGCGCTACTCAGCAGATATCATGTAACATGTCCAGTTACACTTCTTGTGTTATTTTACTTTTCTCCAAATTGTAGGTACATGTACATCATAGGCCTACTGTCTATCATTCCATCATGCGATCAATGAACAGAGTGCGGAGTGTAGGGCCATAGACCGCGGAAGGTGTTTGAAACTGGGGGCAGACTATGGCGAGCGCGAAGCGCGAGCCTATAATGGGGGTTTGGGGGCGGAGCCCTCAGCGAGGTCCAGGGGCATCGCCCTCCTGAAGCTCAAACACTTTTAGCTTTTCGACGTTCAATGAAAGCGACAAATTTGCCTATTTTTTTCTGAAATCTAGAAACACAGAAAACCACATACATTTGTGTTGTCTCGCCAATGTGGCCATCGTACCATCCCTTCCTATTTTTAAACACCACTTAGCCATATACGGTCTGTAAAATTGAAATTTTTTCCCAAAAGCACAATCCTTCTTTTTGACGCGCTACAGCTATGCTCTAGGCATCTGGCACGATGTGTCTGTTGTCCGTCCGTCCGTCCGTCTGTGGGTCCTGGTTGTATTGTGGCTAAACGATGCGAGATAGAGCCAAGGTTGATATTGATCACTAGGAAATCGCAAGGGCTCTTTCAGGTAAGATGAAAATCACCGATCTTGGATGACTTTGAAGGTTAGTACTGCAGCGGGGCCTAACTAAATAATTGCATTGGCCTAGTTCTCGCATTTTGCTCCTTGCTGCATCTTTGAAGCATAACACCGTTGCAATACCGTCTGCATTGGCTTCATGCGCCCGAGCGATTAGCCTATAAACCAGTGTATCCATGGCACCGGCCTACCTGGGTGACGTTATATCATCAAACTTCCTGGTCGACAACACCTGCGTTTAGTGCGTTCGTCATCGAACTCGGCACTGGCACTGGCTATTACCCCGCTTATACGACGAAGCATACATGAAGCACACATGACGCACACGTATTCAATATAGGCCTACACATGCACGACGTGTGCTCTAAATTTGTTTCAAGTTTGCTTTACGTGTGCTACATGTTTGCTTCATGTATGCTTCCTTCTCCTGTAAACAGGGTATAGCAGTCTACATCGGCGAGGCGACCGAGCGTTGCCCGTCTCTGCAGCAAAAACTTGGAACAGACTGTCAAGAGTGACGTACGTCACCAAAGTGACTACGATCATTAAGACTTAAGTCTCTAAACCTTCGGTGTTTTTCGTGTTACTCATAGCTGACTTTAAAGTGACTAAAATACTAGGCATTTTTAAAATTTCAACTTTGATAAAATGTAGTGCAAAGCATCAACACCAACACTTTATTTATGCATAAGCATAAAAATGGGGGGGCAAGCAACGTTGAGAAAAAAGTGAGGGGGCAATTGCCTCCCCCCTTGCCCCCGCAGTTCCGCGGTTTATGTCTTGGTCCTATGAGTATTAGAGCTTGATTACACAGCAAAGAAAAAAAATTAAAACTTCAAATATCTTGCAAATGATTTGCGTTTTATTTTACGTCTAACTACGTCTAAAACCTTTTCAAAAGTGTTCGTGCTAAAACGGTAGCATTTTGTTTACTTTCACGATGTGATTCGTCATTTATTTCGACGTCGTGCATTTTTAGTCAAACGCAGAAGTCTGTGCAGCTATTTTAAGAGTCCATCCAGTGATAGAATGACAGTCATAATAAATAAATCAGCCAGTCAGACTTGGTTGCCTTAATAACACAGGTAAATAGAGAAATAATAATTTATAGTTTAAGAAAGAACAGGCTGTTTTAGATGATAATGTCAAGCTATGATTTTTCGAAGAGCTACGCAGATGTTGACACAATGCCATAAGGGACGCGCATTGGCTGAAGTGGCATCAATAGGCCTCAAGTTTAAAAAAAATTCTAGTGGCAGTCTGTGAGAAAATACAGGGATGGGAAAATATTATGTAATTGTAGATTTTTTTTAATTTCATGACTTTCCGTACATCAGCCCATAAAATATCATATAAAAAGTAAAGTAAAATACCGAAACATAACAGAATAAACGTAATCAGTTTTGCTTCACTAAGATAGACCTATTGTCAACGACACAAAAAATGTAGCCCAGAGACTCTAGTTTCTGGCAATATAAAATTTAGAAGTATTCGCCAGCATCGTTGTGTAAACGGCGAAAAACACGTTTGTGCTTAGGCCTATGTACCGATATTTTATCAGAGGTTCAAAAAATTAGAGACGGAGGTTTTTTACCGACGGACAGCAACAAGAAGTGTTTTTACGCGCGAAAGCAGCTAGACTGCTATAGCGCATCTTAGCCATCGCAATTCTGTCCGTCCGTCCGTCCGTCACACGGCTAGATCAGTCAAAAATGGTGCAAGCTAGGATCACCAAGTCTTCACTATCGGCTGCCTGGAAGACTCTACTTTTAGGAACCGTAAAGATTTTCCATAAATTCGGAGGGAATCACCCCGAAGGAGGGCGCTAAATGAGAAAGGGTAGGAAAAATTTGCGATATCTCAATAACGGTGCTGAATCGGGTCTAGGTTACTATTAATCACTAATAGGAAGTCGTACACTGGCTGTCGATTGCCACCGAATTCAATCACCCTGAATGACCTTGAACGCCAAAATAAGAGTTTTTTATGAATTTTTGGAGATTTTTGGCTGGGAGAGATTTTAAAAGTGAATTGCGCCGAAATCAATTGAGAAAGACACGAAGAAGCTGCCTATGAAATTTTTAGCATTGAACGTAGATTTCAATGGTCTAAGCCTTGATTTTTTAGGTTCAATAAAACATACCTGCGCACGAGGGAATCAAAAAGCGGTATCCCCGCAAAAGTTGTTATTTTACCGTTGTTGGCCAGTCTTTCGTAAAAACGGTTGCAGATAGGCATGGACATACTGCTATCACAACAAGCACCAGTGACGAGCTTTTCAGTCGTGTCAAAATCGATGACTCTGAATAACCCTGAACTCCCAAAATAAGGAATTTTTATTGATTTTGCGATCTTCGGCTGCAGCGCACACTCTAAAAATGAACTGCGACGAAATGGCTGGGAATAGACTGACAGTTTGCGAACAGAAACTGCTTTAGGTTTTCGCACGTCTAGTGAGCACTAGCTCAAATTTCTTGTACATCTAGACAGCTGGCAAACAGCGACGTTCTCAAAGCAGCTGTCAGACCCTTGTCGACTCTTCATCGTCGTTTTCGACGTCGTCGTTCGTTTTGTTGTTGCCACGAGACTTCCCATTCTCCCGCTGCTGCTGCTGCTGTGGCTGCTCATGATGATGATGTCGATGGTTGTGGCGGTGGTGGTGGACAGGCCGTATCTGCAGTGAGTTAGCAATCGATGGCAGCTGACGCTTTGCCGACGCCTTCTTTCCTTTGACGGCAAAATTTACCAGTGACAACAGTGCACTTTGTAATCATTTCGTTATTCTAATTTAATGTAAACATTTCAGTTTTTCATAACACGACACAACAAGTCACTGGCGTCGCCAGCGTGTAGAGATCAAAACTGGTTTATGTACGTGATTGGCGGACGAACGCACCAAGTTAACACCCTGTTCTAGAAGCGGTAGCTGAGCGTTTTGTTAGCTTTGCTTTTTTCTGCACACACACTGATTTACCGAATGAAATTTGTATTGCATATTGACTATTAAGCCAGAACATGTGGATTTTTATTGATCAGTCGCGGCAAGCACTAGAGCGATGGCAACCTGACTTCTGACGCGTGTATCTGTCTTATAAATACAGATCGAGGTCATCGTGCCGACAAGCTATGACAATAATTGTCGACAAGCTGCAAGCTTCGTCATTCATCATTTTATAATTTTTCAGCATTTTCAGTGTTTGTTTCAAATTAAACTAGGCGGGCAAGGCAATATCCCATCATCACTACTGTATTTTAAGGGTTCGAGAGATCTCTAGTAAAAATAGCCTAATCCTATAGGAAACGAAACAAATGTTTACTAACGACGAAATAATCGCAAGAATTTGTAACACAGCTTGGCTTCTGCGGATATAATGCTGCGCGTGAAAACGATGAAATCGCGAAATTTTCGCCGTATAATTACCTAAATTAAAAACAAAAGTTAAAAACAAAGCCAGCTGGACCGCAGACCACGATAAAATATAAGTCTACGCATTTAATAGTATAGGCCTATACCATAGCTGAACTCGATTTGTGCGCAGTAAATGGATGGCTGAAAGTGAACGTGGCGCTGAATCGTCCAACGAACGCACGCGAGTAGCAGCATACAAGGGTGGGTGGGTACGTACATGTACGGCACATACTGGTCGAGTGGAGACAATGACGGCGATAAAGTAAACTGCCATGCATTGTCGTTGTTACTAACTTTAAACCGAATCCGTGGTTCAGCATCGACTTCGGCGTTCCTCTGCACGTAGCCGGTGTCAACCTTACTAACAAACTGGACTATAGGCCTAACGGTAAGTGAGTCTATCAGGTTATAATAGGCCTATCTGTCGTGTGCGCCAACAAAATTACCCTATAAATAATTTGTCTCTGAAAGTGTAGCAGATTTCTCCAGATTTTACTGCACATTTTTTGTTGAACAGCACAACTCGCTGACAATTTCATTGTCGGCATGACTAACATCCCACCCACTTGCACAGCACCTACCCTGTGGAACTACGACGTGTGTGGTCAGTATCCTGGCGCCGTGACAACCGGCGCTACGGTCCATCTGCCGTGCAAGTGTCACCTGGCGTCGCACATATATCTCATTCTGCACTACCCGATCAACAACTATCTACACTTCTATGAACTAAAAGTCTTCATGTGCAGTCAGTACAGTGCTGTCTCTTAAGTTTGCTAATGATAAACAACTTACAAGCGCCAAAGTAATTGGACAAAAAGCAAAATAAGTTATTCGTTTGTATTCGCTTGGTAGCAGCATAGGACTGACAATTTGCAATTTTACATATTGGCTGGGATTTTGGACTCCAAATTTTTGCAAAATCCTTCCTTCTTCTATGGCTAAAGTACCCCATCTGACATAATGTTTTATTGGACCCCACAACGCATCAAAATCCACCGAACGGTTTGAATAGAATGCACGAACGTGACAGACGTCAGAGAGACAGACCACGCGACGCAGAAAAATGTAAAAATAGTCGGAATCGCTTGCATCGGTAGCTATGTTCTCTCTGAGAATGATGCGATTTTCATGCGAGCAAATGGTCCATCAAACAAACATCAGATAGACAAGAATGCTGTTGGAAGACCAACGCGTCTAAGTAGTAGATCCATTACCTAGCTCCCCTTTCTCAAAAATTTTATATATAGTCACCCTTGGACTTTGGTGTCGATTTTCGCGTCTTCGGTCCTCATTTGCGGCCCTTACAATATTATATAATTTGTCTTCTTTTTCTATTATGCTTCCAGTTTGACGAAGTGAAATTACTATGTATTAACGTTATTAAGATGCACGATGAAGTTCTTAGATTTTTTAAAGAAAGTTTAATAAATTCTGAAAGTGATTATGGAAGAAAATGGATCAAGTTACTGAATGTGTTAAAGTGTTGAAGTTTTTTTTATAAAATTTATGTAAAACTAGCAAGTAAAATAAATGTATGACTCTTCATAGTTTTTACATTTAAAAAATCACAGACAGCCCTACTATGGGGCTGGCGTGTGAAGTTATAGGCTTAGTGTGAATATACTTCACGATGGAATGTTTTGTAGCTTGGATTTGGAAGCGCAAGTCTGGATACAGGACGATCCACAAGCTGGCGAGCAGTTTCCAAGTTGATCGTCATCTCCGTTGTTTGGGAAACTGCACGGTGTCACCGATCTGTGACTCATACAACCACGGTGCTGCGGACAAGACGTGTCAGCTCAACACCCACGACACTCCACTCATCGCCAACTCGGCCGACCTTGTCGCCGACAGCGCCTGCGACTGGTTCCGCGCAACATTCACTTAAGTCGTCTGAACTCACAGGCAGCGACTCCGTCACATCTAGGCCTATATTTTCTAATGTGGTGTGATTTTCAAAACAAGCTTGCGTGTTGTTGTTGCTTTTGCACATGCCGTCAGGGTCCAGCCTAAGACTGGCATAAATGACTGTGAACCAGCTATACAGTAGACCCAGCGTATATGCAATAGCTCGCCGCTGAAGTCAAATTGTTTTCAAGAAGCCAGGTTATTTACGACGATGGAAATACGTGTCGAATAATTTATTTCGTTTATTTAATCAGCAAAAAGGCCATCAGGCCATTTACATCGCAGTAAGCAGCATAACAAGAACGATAATGTCAGACACACAGGCAAAGAGAAAGAAAAGGGGAGAGGGACACACGAAAAGAGAAAAAAAGAAGTTTGTGTGCGAGAGAGAAATAGGCTACCTGCAGGTGGTCGTTGGTGTCCGGTTGAAGTGAAGTGACGCAATTCCACTCCAGATTGTCGAAACTGCACAAATACACATACACATCGCTTCATTTGATAACGGCCAGCCCCTAGCCAAGGACAGCCATACGTCCTTTTCGTGGCGAATCCAGACAGAACAATAAAAACACTACATCATCCTGACATATCGTATGCAACGTTACTTATGCCGCGGGTCAGGAGTAGAGATAAAATGCGTATTTTGCCATGGCAGTCATTGAGTTTCGCAGGACCAGTCTCCTTTATTTCCTGTGTCAACTACGCGCGCAGCAAACTCATTTTTGCTGTTTCTGCGTAAGTCCTACATTTAAATTTAGCCTATGACAGTCGTTTTATTGCGTAACAACAACTAACAATCTTTTGTAAATACCTTTTTAATACGTCTGAAAATTTTCTCGTTTTTAGCAGCGCGTTGAAGCTCATCTAAAACAAAAGAACAAACAAATAGTTTGTGCCACTTAGCAATCTTCTTAAAGCTCAAGCAAATGTGCAGTCGCGTTTTGCGCCGACATGGAATTGCGGCCGTCCAAATAAGCCGCATTACGGCTTTTGCTCGTCTGTCCGTCCACCTGTCCCGTACGGCTATACGAACAAGAAAACCCAAACAGAATACAAAAACCAGAATCGGCGCGAACGTTTCTTATTACATGCGTAACCGGTTTGCCAATTTTTCAATTGAAGCCAAAGATCAAAACCATTAGACGTCATAAACTTCCTGAAAATAACGCACATTTCAGGTTTACTCACGGTTGGCGGATTTTATGGCAGATCGTCCACTGCACACCAGAGAGTAAACACAACGTACTGGGTGAGTTCGCATAGCTAGGCGGACGGTCGCACTCATGTCGACACCAGCCGTGGAACATTCTTCTTGTTTACGTGTGCATACAACCGACGTTTGGCGAAAGCATCGTTCTGTTATGTTATGACAACGAAAATTGTATTCAATGCTGAAATTGTGAAAAAAATGGCACTGCTGTTAATCAAGATGGCAAAGTTGTTGAGGGTAAGGGAAAAAGGGAAGAAATACCACATTCTACAGCCGATTAAAAAGTTTGGGAGCATCGTAAGCTTCCCGAGCGGGGCCATACCCCGGCCAAAAACGGTTTTTTTGGCGCATTCTTATCTTGAAAAACGCATCTGTAGTAGTTTTTTATGTCCAGTAGGTTTAGTCTAGAGAATTAAAACAGAAATTGTATGTGTTTAGATGGCCAGCGTAGTTGAGCAGTATGGTTTTCTGGCAAGCTGGCTCAGTAATTAATTGTTGTATTATGTTATCAATTGTAATTGTATTTTTGTTTGAGTCAAATAAATTTTTTCTTCTTTTTCTGATGCATAGCAAGTTAGTATTTTCGACATTTTAAACCTCGCAAATATGCAGCGTACCGCCAATTTGTGCAGTACTGTCCATTACAGCGTACCGTATCGTCTGCAATAGCAGACCCGGTGTAGTGGAAAATTCGTCGCACCGAAAAATTATTCCCACACGCAGCAGTACGGGTTAGGGTTAAGATTAAGGACAGGGTTAAATTTAGAGTTAGAGTTAGGGTTAGTGTTAGTTACATTATGACAGTATGGAGGTGGGAAGAATTTTCCAGGTGTGACAAATTTCCCACGACACCGGTACGCCAGACAGGACTGCCTGCACAAATGAAGCCCTGGTTGTTGTCTTACGGCGGAGGTAATTCTCGAAATGCTGGACATGAGTCAGTTGACGTCGGTCGGCTCTCAGTCTCACGGCTCGAGTGCCGCCGTCAGCGCTGAAGTCGTCTACAAGCCGACGAGTTAGTGCTCGCTGCCGCTGCTCCACGCTACTTGGATGGTCCTCGCAGCCAGTACACCTGACGCTTCTGAACATAGACAACATTGTGTTGGTGTATGTCTATTCTGTGCAAGAATTATGGTGCTAAATGTGTACATCCTTTACGGCGCACTAATTCAGAATCTTCGGCGATTCACTGTTTTGTAAGGTTGCGTCAAAAGCGGCTAATATATTCAGTTACGGCGTAAGGCTTGTAGCCTATGCATTTACGCAGCAAAAATTGCCGTCAAGTAAAAAGTTCAAATCAGAACTTCAGGGCAAAGCCCAGCGTAAGGCCGCCCTGCGTTTCATGCCAGACTGATGACCGTCCACTCTATCAGCAGGTGGATTCATGACGCTTTCTGGAAACAGTTGGGAGAAAGTAAAAAAGGGTAAACTAAGAAAGATTTTTTTTGCCAGTGTGACAGACTGTTTGTGCAACCCCGTTTCCGTGCAATGATGGAAATCTGCTGCTACGACATGAAGAACAGTAAAGGCGTCAAAATGTGTTTGCCACCATGGCGGTAACCCCGCTAGACGAGCTACAGCACGCTCTCACAAACCCAGACCCAAGTAAGGTTCATACAACTGGGAAAGCTTATAATTACGGACGGGGTTAAAATTGATTGGAAAAAAGTAAGTTTTTAAAGGTTTTTAAAAAATCGTAAAAACTTCAAAAGTTTAATTTTAAATTTTTTTAGATTTTTTTGTTTGTTGCCAAATTTATCACATATAATATTTTATTTTATATTTTAATTATGAAGTTTTGAGTTGTGACGTCAATAACGCCATTATGTCGTTTACTCATAAGAGGGTGTAGGCCTGTTAAATGTTTTTTCTGGGTTGTAAATTTGTATAAACCTCCTGTGTTCATTAAGTACCAAATTACAAAAAAAACCTTTGCAAACGTTCTTGACCTTTTAAAACTTAAAAAACCTGAAAAACGTAAAACTTGCAATTTTTCTTTAAAAGCCTACGTTTTTTCAGCCCTGATTACAGAACTGTGTCTAATGAAAAAGCTTACGAAGAGATCACGCTGAATATTAGGTAGCCTAAACTATTGCGCATTACCTTAGGCATGTGCATTTTTTATGGTAGTCGAAGTTGCTAACATTTGGCATTGTCAAATGTGAATTGAGTACGTTATGTCCAGGTATAAAAGCGGAACATGAGCGTCCTGCAAAAAATCCCCGGAGACACGTCTTATTACAATTAGGCTATAGAGGTAAGTAGGCCTAAAGGTTGAAACATTTTTACAGCGCTGCTAAAGCGGTGCCCACATGTGCAATAAAACTTTTTAAAAACTAAAATAAAATTGCAATTTGTTAATTGCGACTTTGTTTTATTTATGTTTTCAGTTTTTATCGCAAGTGTAGCAAGTAGGATTTAACGTCCCACCCGACACAATATAGATCATTTTGGGGATGACCTTTCCAGGAGAATGCACACAAACACATAGTAATGGAACGGCAAGTTTAACCTTTACAATAAAGAAACAGAAGGCTTAACCTTTACAGAAACACAAAACACAAAAAAACGAGCTAAACCTAAAACTGTAAGAACTCCATTATACGCGTGCATATGTAATTAACAAAAATGATAGTTTTAAGTGTAGGCGCCGCCTTATGAGTCGGCTACAGACCTGGAGCATCTTGCGGACGTTACGGAAGTCGCAGCTGATTGGCACGAGCTAATGGTGCCATAGCACATTATCCAGCTAAGCCTATTCATTGCCCACGATAACAAACACTTTGTCCTGCGGCGTGTACGGACAGACATTATTGCCACCTGACTTTACTTTCTATAACTTTTATGCAGCAACTGTTTTTGCCTGCTTAGTTGTTAACGAGTAGCACATTAGGCCTACACAATGCAGATGCATTGCTCGCAGAATCGGAAGGCTTGGCGGGTGTTCAAATGCAACATCGTCGCCGAATAGATTTATCCAGAACATTAATAAGTACAGTAAGGCATGTAAATGTACTGTTTGCCCTTTCGGCAGTGTTTCATAAAAAACATTTTTTCGTAACTTAGTCAAATAGATCTAAATTTACACGAAATTTTAGCAGTTGTACCGAAAGAATAATAATTCACAATATTGAAACAAAATTTGACTGTAAGTTGAACAGTCTTTATACTGGTCGTGAGACTCGTCACGTGACTGTGACGTCATGAAGTGGGTTGCACCATTTCGGCGTACATTAATGTGTGCGCCGTATGTCCAGTGATTGGCTACAGGGTGGGCCAAAACGTGCCACGTTACTTTTGCCCATATCTTCGCCAATTATTGACCGATTTTTAAAATACTTTTATTGGCACGCTTCGCGGACAATTTGCAATAATGTGATTATTAAATATCCCACCATACGGTAAATGCGTCTCTACACTACTTTGTGAAGCATAACTAAAATATGAATGTATAACGATACTAACAAACAAACATTTTAGTAAATGAATAAAAACACTTTAGACCAACATTGCGGTGAATGGTCTGCATGGCACTAGACTGTGTGCATCTAACACAGTCTAGTGTTATACGGATCATTTACTGCAATGTTAGTCTGAAGTTTTGTTATTTACCAAAATGTTTGTTATTATAGTTAGTTTTTTATTGCGTCTATATTTCACAAGGTAGTGTAAAGACGCATTTATGGTGTGGCGGGATATACCATAATCACATTATTGTAAGTTGTCCGCAAAGTGTGCCAGTAAAAGATTTTTGAAAATTTGTCAATAATTGGCCAATAAAGACAAATATAAAGTGGCACGTATTTTATGGCTCACGGTGTATATACCTGCTCTGTACTGATGCGGCTACGTAGTCATGGTGCAGCTGATGTCGTCGAATGTCGTACAGTCTGCTTGTCGTCAAACGTTTCACTTCAAATACACGAACCAACTGCTGAATGATCGTTTTGCCTGCCATCCCTGCAATAAACGGCAATAACAATAAATATACACCGTGAGGCATAAAAACACACCAAAAGTTATCGATTGTAACGTGAAGACGGATAATCAAATTTTAATAATTTTTGGTATGAATATTTCGGACACAACTAAACATCAACTGTCTAACTGTCAATGTGCTGTTAAATAATATCACCTTTTTATGATTTTTGCTGTTTTCGATGTGTCAGTCATTGCATGTCGCCGTTAACAAGTGTATAAACTGATGTTTTGTACATTTATATTTGCTGTTTTATTACAATAAC
>Ga0056128_1004616_pt1 | contig 17240 bp, 10 predicted proteins | sample WorMetLIZISLAND2_FD_71113 | JGI IMG/M metagenome (GOLD analysis project Ga0056128, IMG submission 71113) | Marine gutless worms symbiont microbial communities from Max Planck institute for Marine Microbiology, Germany - Olavius geniculatus... ... | reverse complement strand
AAATATTATATATAAAAAACTGCAAGCAATTCATTTAATGTTGTATAAGCGCTGATGTAAAACGGCAAAAATCAAAAAGTATAAGCACGAACATTATGCATTAGCTTAGACATTTATATCCGGCTACTGAGAACAGATTAAATGTCTAAGCTAATACATTAGTTCGTGTTTATACTTTTTGATTTTTGACGTTTTACATCAGCGCTTAACATTAAATGAATTGCTTGCAGTTTTTATATATATATGTCAGTTATCGATCTGTTATTTTACTGTAGACATAGGCACCATGGAATAAGATCTGTCATTTGCACATGATGTCTTAATGTGCTGGAGGCATTTCATGGACACTTGACTTTTTTACCTAATGCACATTATTGAGCCATGGAGGCTATGCAGTTGTGGTTGGATTTTTTTACTGGTTCAGAGTTTGAAACAAATGGATGAAGCTACAGTATTTGGAGTGCGCATTCTGGCAGTTAAAACTCTTAGTGACTGAGCATTGTAACAATATGTCTAGTTGTTGTTCTAGTTATACACTGTGAGGCATAAAAACACACCAAAATTTATTGATCATAAGTTGAAGGTGGATTATCAGATTTTAATAATTTTTGGCACAAATACTCCAGATACGACTAGCCATCAAACGATCATTCAAATTTTCGCTTCATCCAACATGTGCTTCTGCACTACCTGGGGAAATCCGAACACATGAAATAGGCGTTGAAATGAAAAAAGCCAAAAACATCCGCGACGTTATCGATTGTAATGTAGAGAAGCATAATAAGATTTTAATAGTATTTGGTACAAATATTTTATACAAAACTGGCCATTAAATTTCCGGCCATCAAATAACTACTTAAGTTCACACTTCACCGAACGTTTATCTCTGCACTACCTTGGGAAAAATAGAACAAACAAAATATGAGTTAAAAACTTATAATGAGGGAAAAAATCAGTAAATTTTATCTCTCCACATATGTAGCCCCTAACGGTCCTGATCTCAGTCCATTTGACAGTGTTTGCAGTGTCATGCAGCAGCAAGTCTGTCGGCCGCTGTTTATGAATGCCTTTGAACTCAAGAAGAGACTTGTCAAGTCTGGAGCAGAACAATATCAGCACTGCTATCAGCGAATGGATAATGCATGTGCATGCCTGTGTTCCCCAGGTAGTGCAGAAACACACTTGGTGAGGTGGGAAGATAGATAGTCATTTGATGGCCAGTTGTGTCTAGAATATTTGTACCAAAAATTATTAGAATCTGATAATGCATCTTCAAGTTACGATCGATAAATTTTGGAGTGTTTTTTATGCTTCACAGTGTAATATCGTCAGTAGCAGTAGTTGTTATTGTTGTTGTAGTCATCAGCTTCAGATGCAGCAGTTAGTGCATGCTCAGCAGCAGCAGCAGCAGATGGCTAACACTGCCACAGCCACTGGGTTGGTGTATTTAACTGATTGTATGGCTAGTCACAGTGGCTCTTTGGTGTAACGGTTAGCATGTCGGACCAGGGATTGCGAGGTTTAACTCCCGCTACACTACTAAGCTATCTTAATCTGCATTTCACCATGTTACACTCGTCGTAGATTTATTAGATGCAAGCTGGTTAGTAATCGATAAGTTATCTGTGATGCAGAAGTTTGTTGGAAAGGACTTGGAGAAAAATGAGTTTTGTCTGCTCTTTCTCATTATATTTGTCTGATTCACTTGCTGCCCCTGTGTAGTGGAATTCGTATCTTATCATGACTATAGGATTAGTGCGGTTAACCTCAAATTCCATTACGCTGACTTTGAGACAAAGTCTGCGATCATAGTCCGCAGACTTTGTCATCGACTTTTCTCGTGCACTGTAATGGACTAAATTCCGTTAGAGCAACGCAAACGGGTTCGTCGCGCACTTGTCACAGACTTTGTCGCAAACATCTCGACCTATCGTGATGGTTTATGTCCGTGACTTTCGTGATTTGTGTCCACGACTTTTCCCGCGGGGAAGTTTTGGTGAAAGTTGGCATAATAGAATTTGGGCTTTAGCGTGGTATAGCTGCAGAAGCATGTTACAATATGATGATTACAAACGCACTAAGAATAGAAGCCAAAAAGTAAAATGATAAAACAGAGATCTGCTTAACCATGCAGTCATATATCGACATTGCCCTAAGGTCGTTAGAATAAAAATGTTTCAGTTTATGTCGAAGAGTTTGCAACAAAGGTGTTGCAGTTGTCATAGCAGATGCCTGCCGGTGTTTTTAGTTTGCTTATTGTTTGATTTTGGTTTGCATGCAGCAGTTCGTCGTCGTCAGTGGCTGGAATTGCCGGTCTAGGAAACCCACTGCAGTTGGGGATTCCGCTGCAGTTTGGTCACTTGGTACGCCCGAACGCAGCAGCACCGGTAGCAGCTGCACCTAATAATGTGACTTTATCGGGGCTTGGGTCGGTGTCATCGATGCCTTCGAGTGGTGCTGTGGGCGAGATGTGGGACGACAGCGGCGCTGGGGCTGCAGCTGTACAGACGGACGCCGAGCAGAACCGACGTCGAGCTGAGCAGGAGCAGATTGAACGACGAGAACAAGAGTACGCCGAAAAACTACGACTAGCTGCAGAGCTACAACAACAACAAGAGCAGCAGCAACAACAACTACTATTAGAGCAACAGCAACTACAACAGCAGCAGCAGCTACAGCGAGAAAAAGCCGAGTTCGAACGGATGCAAGAGGAACGACAGAAACAGCAGGAGGAAGAGATGCAGAGGCTGGCCGAGGAACGACGGAAGCTGGAAGAACTGAGACGGAAGCAGGAAGAGGAACAGAAGAGACGGGACGAGGAACAGAGGTTGATGGAGATGAAGAGACGTGATGAGGAAGAGCAGATGAAGAGGAGGAAGGCGGAGGAGGCAGCACGACAGCGCCAGGAACAGCTGGAGTGGCAGCGTCAGGAGCAGCTGGCTAAACGTCTGGCGGAGGAGAAGAGGCAGGTTGAACAGGTCGAGAAAGAACGTCTGGATGCACTAAAGGCCAAACAGGTCAGTTGGTCACTTTGTGGTATTGTCATTTGTACAAATTTGTTGTTACAGTATGCTATTTTGATATATGCTATTCCAGTAGACACCATTTCGATAAATGAGCCTCAGAGAGACCGAAGAGTGTAATTGTAAGCAAGATAACTTAGCTGTTACTTCAGGTTTAGAGGGCTGTCTGAAGAGAATGCTGACCCGGAACCCAAATGTGTGACTAGTAGTTGCTTACAGTGTGTTACTTGGATTATGACCATTGTGGACATTTAAGATGCGGATTTAACCCAGTGATAACCTCTATCTTCACATCAGTGAAGTCACTGACATTGGGCTGGGTTACAACTGATATGGGTGACCATTTAGCAGTCTTTGTATTCATTCGAGCCATCCAGTCCAACTCAGTCTGGCCATTCTTCCATGGGTAGGCAAAATGATCAGTGGTGATAGTTACAGCCATTACTAGGGAGGAAATGGTAAGCTCTCTACTGCCTGGACTGATCGCGTACTGAGCCAGTCAGTTCGATGTGCTGGGTATCGTTGGATACAAGTTCATATAACAGTTGTGACCGATGAATCGCTAAGTTTTATGTAGAATAAATTTGCGTATGCCACGTGTTTGCCCAAGGACCAGTGAAGCTAATACCATTCCCAGTGGAGCTGTGATAGACACAAATGAGGATGAGTGTCATGGAAAGTTGTGAGATAAGTTTGATTTTGTCATATAATTGCAGCCTTCACCAGCCCCGCCAGTGAATTTAGTTCCACCGCCAGCAGTGAAGCTAGCTGATATACAAGCAGCCGAGAGACAGAAGGAGGCTGAAGAAGCAGAGAGAAGGGCTTTGTTGGAGGCTCAGATGGCGGAACTAGAGGCAATTGAACGACGACGCAGACAACAGGCGGTTGCAGCTGCTGCAGCTTCATGGACCACCACCGACAAGTAAATGTCCACACTCAGTAGTAGTATTAGTAGTAGTACCGGTAGTAGTATGTGGGCTTTCAAGTAGTATTAAACTAGTAGTAATATTAGACCACTGACATTACGACATTTATTTATTTATTCACTGAACTGATGTGTGTTTTTGTTGTCTGAGGTCATTGTGGTTTCCTTTACTGCTGATATTGTGTGACACACCAGTGCATAGTACCGGCCGGGACCTTAAGTCTGGAATCATTGTTCAGCAGATTTTCATGTGATGGTATCAGTTACCTTTTTCATATCTACTTTGAAGACATTTTAATGTATTCTGTTTCATTCGTTTTTTATGTACTGGTACATTTGAGACGCTGCATGATTTCGCCGTGTTACATCAGTGTCAGTCCATAGTGCTGAAGGGCCACTATTCTGGAAAGGCTGCTATGATTATTGATAGGATTAGGAATATGGTTGTGGTTAGAGTCTGTGCTAGAATTAACTTAGTGTTTAATAAGTATGGTTTTGTCGTCATGTAGAAAAGTCTTTGGTGGCCCCTTGGAATAGCAGTCATGCAAAATGGCGGATCCGAATCATTAACATCGTGCTAAATATTGTCAGCAGTTTCAGTAATAGCAATGATGATAATGTTGCTACTGATATTGTTATTGTGCGTTAGAGTTGCTACAGTGCCGGTGTTGGCGACACCTTCTCTACTGGAGATACAACTGGAGCAGGCGAAGCAATTAGCCGAGGAACAAACTCAGCAGGAACAGCAAGCCAAGGTAGTGAATGACTGATGAATGGTCTTATTACATACCTTCCCATTACTTGTTGCGTGTTGTGTGCGAGACCATGTACCCATTGCAGTTGTTGTTTCCACCATTTATCATAGCAGGTCCTAGGAGCTGTAGAGAAGACCCACTCCATTTCCTGGCCAGATGGTGTAAAAGGCGGCAGGCGCAGGGGCCGAATTTTCAAAAGTTCTTAGAAAGATCTTTGGAAGACTTCTTTTCCAAAGAAAGTATGCGGATTTTCGAAACTTATTTGGAAACTTAGGAAGAATTTAGGCAAATATATAGGAAAGCACTAAGCTTTCCTACACGGAGAAAGCTGTGTAATAAAACGAAATTTGCAAAAAAAGTACACAATGTTGACACTTAGCTTAGACGTCATATGTGACGTCATAGGTTATTTGCGTAACGCTGCAGTAAAATCAACAATGAGTAAGTAAAGGAAGTTGACGTTTGGTCAACTTAAAAAAACGAAGCGGTGTCTGAAATGCGTTTCCCGTGGACGTGCTAAGATAAGAAGTTCTCCTAATAAGTTTTCCTAAGAAGTTTTGATTACGTCACATGGTCAGTATAAGCGCATCTGATTCATTGCACTAGTTTAGGAAGATAAGAAAAGAAGTTCTTTGGAAACGCAAAGAAAGCCGTCAAAAATTCGGATAAGAAAACTTCTTTGGAATTCCTAAATCATCTGACATAGGAGCACTTATCCAACAACGCACGAGACGTCTTGATGTGCGCACTCGAAGTGTGTGTCTAGTGCATGTCTGTAGATAGAGACGTGGTATTGGAGCCACTTTTACAGAGGTTGTTAACATGTTTTGTTGCTCTGCTTGTAGCATGCAGCGGTTAATATGCCATTCGGCTCAGCTGCAGTCTGGGGCTCACAGCAACAGCGACCTCAGTTGACATCTCCGTGGGAGACTGTGGACACCAACCGCAAGACTCGGTCGACCCTTGCCTCCAAGTATGTCGAGTCTGACTGCTCAGGATTGCGTACAACTTTAGTACAGATTTCTAATGCTTTTTTAATATTTCATTTATCTTTTTTGCGTACCATGAGGACAATATTTTATGTATGTAAATAGAAAGTCTGTCGTGCCAATGCTGTCCACGTTGAGCTCTGCAATCAGGAACGCTGATGTTTAAGCTGAAAATTTGCATGCTGGGACAATGCTGTCTACAGCTTTGGTTTATCTGTGCTTCTTTATTTTCAAGTTAGGTGCTTGTCAGTGCCTGCATTTGCACGTCTGGCAAGTGCAAGATGCTTAGTTATTTATCTCTTGTATGCCATGGGACGATTATTAGAACTGCCATTTTCGATACATATGCACAGTTATAATCGGCAGTTCTTACAATTTTAGGTTTAGGTCGTTTTTTGTGTTTTATAATGGTTAACCTTTTTATATAGGTTAAACTTTGTGTTCCATTATTGTGTGTATGTGCAATTTTGGCTGCAAAGGCTGTCCCCAGAATGACCTATACTGTGTCGGGCAGGATGTTAAACCTTACTCACTCACTCACTGAGTGCTGTGCTGTCTGTTCCGTGTGTGTCTGTTCATTTGTATGTCCATGTCTGTCTGTGTGTGTTTCCGTAGTGCTCAGTTCCCTGCTCTGTCTGCACCCAAGTTCACTGCCAGTTCCCAGGCTGCCGCTGCTGTCAGAGCTCCTGCGAAGACCACCAAGACTCAGAAAGAACAGGTAGTCACACGTTATTAATAGTGGAGAGGTGATGCAGTTCGTGAGACTAGCAACGTTCCCACCCTACGGGCGGGTCTACTCCATTACCCGGCAGCTCAACCTCCCTCTGGCTAGGGGTGCACGTGCCTAAGGCCTAAGGACTCGAACGCTGTCTTCAGGATCCGCAACTGTGCAACAGAGATGGCACCAGACAAGTGTGTCAGACAGACAGGCAGGCTTTTCTCTCGCATTATCATAAGATGAATAACGTGTCGATCGAGAAGTCTGTAGCCAGCCACTGTTATACCCTCTGCTGCTGGTTGGTGTAATGTAGTGAGCGACGAGTCTTGCACGTCTTTGGACCAAGCCAGTCAGCTGCAGCTACACATCTACCTACATGGGCAGATATAGGTGGCTACGTTCACTAGCGCCAGGCCCCATTAGTTATTGTTACTCAGGCAGAAAGCTGACACTGATGCTGCTGATAGGTGGTTGGTGATCTTTAATTATAGGTGTAAATTTATTACATGGCATCGTAAAACCTTTTGTCCCGTGATGTGTATAGCTGTAGTTCTTTATATCACTCCTGTCCTGTGATGTGTATAGCTCCTGTCCTGTGATGTATACAGGTGGTGGTGCAGAAGTTGTTTGAGTCTGTCAGTCCAAAGGATGAGTTGACGACGTGGTGTCAGACGGTGCTGCAAGGTGTTGAGACGTCCGTCGACCGTTAGTATATCTGTCTTACCATTACATTTCTCCCTTTGGTTCATTTTTACGCGCGAGAGCTAGCTAGCTAGCTATAGCACGTATTAGCTATGGTAATTCTGTCTGTCTGTTCGTCCCTCTGTCCTTCACGACCCGGTACTGTTTCAAAACCAGTAGAGACAGAGACTTCGGATTTTCATTGTATGATAGCTTAGTGTCTCTAGTATTTCATGACAAAATTTCATGCCACTGGGTGAAAGGGGAGGCAAAAGAGGGGCACCCCTCCTAAAAAGACGTTATTCTACCGCTATTGGCTCGTCTGACGTGAGAGTGGTTGCAGATAGGCACAGACATGCTGCTTATCCTAACAAGCACTGGCAATGAACTTCTTAGAAATGTCAACACGCTGACCTTGAATGACCTTGAACCCCCAAAATAGGGGGTTTTAGTGAATTTTTCGTGATTTTTGGCTGCGACACACATTTCAAGAGTGAATTGCATCAAAATGGCTGGAGATAGACCAAGACAACCTGTGTATGAAAGTTTCAGCATTGAATGTTGATTTTAGCAGTCCAAGTCCGGACCCTCTAGATTCAAAGAGGCCTGTGCACGTGGGTGTCAAAAAGGGGTACCCTTCTAAAAGGTGGTTATTTATCTGCTGTTGTCTTGTCTAGCGTGAAAATGGTTACAGATAGGCATAGACATGCTGCTCATCAAAACAAGCACCGGCGACAAGCTTCTTAGAAATGTCAACATCTATGACCTTGAACCCCAAAAATATTAATTTTAAGTGATTTTTTGGCAATTTGTAGCTGCAAAAGAGTGAATTGCAACGAAATGGATGAAGATGAACTAAGATTACCTGCGAACAGGCTATAACTGCTTTCTAGTTTGTGAAATATGAACATTGTACAAATTTACGACACTGAGTTGCATAGCTTAGAACTAATGCGCGCAAAGAGTTGATGTCTTGTTTTTTAGTGCCGACGCTGGTTGAGATGCTGAAAGACATTGAGTCTCCCTACGAAGTGAGTTAATGGCGATGTCGTTCGTTGATAATTTTAATTTACGTCTGACAACAAGATTGTAGCTTACCAGACACCCAGACTAATGAATGCTCAGAGATGCCAGAGATGTGTGGTTTCTGAGTCCATGTTTGTCCGCTGATTTTGATTTAAAATCCACAAATGCATCTGCAACTTTGACTCTACAGTTGGTCCACATCTTCTGCCTTTTTTACCGTCGTGTGAATTGGCAGCTCATCTCAGGCCAACAGCCCCTATACAGGCGTATACAGTTGTGTGGCAATTTTTCAGCAAAAGTGGACAAACACTTTATGAGTGCAAAATTGCTTATTTATTAGCTAGCACAAAATCAAAATTATTCATATTTTTGAAGTACCTGGATCAGTGATTTTCAACCGGGGTTCTGCGGAACCCAAGGGTTTCGCAGCTGGCCAGTAAAAATAACTCAGCGTGCGAAATCACGCCAGAAAATGTTGTAGAAATACTCTGCAGTCTGCATCGACGTTTTTTGTTTGAAATTTTGTTTCTCCACATCGCTACTGTGTTGAATCATTTTCGTTGTTAGTAAAATTTTTGGCAATTTGCATTTTAGGCCTATATTATAACATAGGCCTAAGCTTTCTATGCACGACATTATTTAACGCCAATTAAGCATTATCGAAAAATGGAAACGAAGAAGAAGAAAAGAAGTACATGTTGATAAAGGTTATGGTTACGAATATGAAATCGTTTGGCCATTTACTTAGTTAATTCAATTCTTCAAAAACTGAGCTAAGGAGAATTAAAAAGACACGTAGGCCTGTCTTTTCCCAAGCGTACACGTGATAAATTTTCTGGGTTGGTGGCAGGGCTAAGCGGCCTCGCTCGTCGTGTTTGGTTAAATACAATAGCATACTGTTGCCTACTAATGCGGTCAAATTTCATATTATAATTGTTTATCTTTGTCTGCTTTTACGTCCTCATGACGGCTCTGCCCTCAGTGCTCTGCTAGGCAAATGAGTCCATAGACACCCTATAACTTCATCCTCGCCTACGTCGCTGGACTCACGGATCAATTCATGGGGTTCCGCGAGTGACCTTCACGCTTGTGTAGGTTCCGCGGCAGCAAAAAGGTTGAAAAACACTGACCTGGATAGTGTCCTGGCTGTAAAATAAAGACCTAGGATCAGTCCATCCACATGTCCGAAATATTCTATGAATCCCGCTCTGCGTCAGCAATTTGAACATATCTGACATATACAGATTACAGACAGATGGACGATGGGTGCTGTACTAAACACCGAGTTGTAGTTTGCGTGATCTCATTGCTTGATGTGATGTGATAATTATTTGGCATTTGATCATTAGATAACTGTGTTGTTGCAACGATGTTATTGTATTGGAGTAGTAGCTTGAGCGTTTTTAATGCTGAAAAATCGGTAGGCAGTCATGTTAAAAAGTCTATAACTAAGTCGTTTTTGTACAGAATCATATTTTACTTGGCAGTTAGATGTAGAATGCTTTACTAAATAAAACTGTAGAATTTTAAATTTAAATTCCAAACGGTTGCTGAGAAAACAGCGAAAAACTTTAGAGGGCTACTTTTTTGGCCACACCCTGTATAATAATCACATTATCGCAACTTGTCTGCAAAGTGTGCAAATGTAAAATTTTTTTAACATCGGTCAGTAACTGGCAAAGATATGGACAAAAGTAAAGTGGTGCATTTTTTTCTGGCCCACCCTGTATTAGTCGAGAATTGTATGTTGGTTTGTGTGTAAAAGGTTCATGACTACATAAAAAGCTATCTGGGTGAGTCGAAGCAGATCCAGACGTTTGCGCAGCAGTTCCTCGAGAAGCGGAGTAAACTGCGCAATGCTGCCAAACCTAAACACGAGGTAAGTGACTTACATTACTTGGAATGGCATCTGATGTTATCGTGGTTTAGATCAGCTGAACACAAACTGTGTGTTGCACGGCATGATGTATTTCTTTTGAGATATTTGCTCATTGAATATCCACACTGTCCTTGTGTTACTATGATGTTTGGTCACATTGCGGATTGGTGACTTGATCAGGCGTTCATATACAATGTGATGAATGACTGTTCAGATCCTTACAGAACTCGTGACCAGAATCGCTTCACAGTCTCAGGAGTGGGAGCTAATTGGCATGAGCTAATGATGCCACCGCCTCATTTACCCATATTAGTTTAATTTAACCCCATAGTCTGTTAGCTGCTACTTATTTTGCATCCCGCACACAGTAGGTCACTAAGTTTTTTAAGTTGCTTGCTATCAGTCAACCATTAAATTTAAATATTTTAAAGTGGCTTAAGTATAAGACAGGAAATAGTCAGGAAAAGGATTTCATGATCAGGTGAGTTTGAGTCGCTGATGGAAGCTAGACAATAATTGCTCAGCAGATGTCTCGTCGTCCAGCAGGCCATTTCAGGTCAGGGAAGCATGGTTGGTTGGTGATAACTGTCAACTTGACCGGAGGTTCATGCCAAAATAACGGAAGTAGCCAGGCTGACAAGTTGGCGACACATTTAAGTATACCAAACTACTGATATCGCGATGTATGTCTTGTGACGATGATGATGATAGTGCTAGAACTAAGGCTGCGTTCACACAGACACGAGTACGAGTTCGGGTTTCAGTTTACAGCTCGCAGAAGCTTCACTCGTATGAGTGGAGCATTCAAGGTCACTTGTACAAGCACAACTAAATGCGTGTCGGCCATATTGAATAAAATCAAATTGAAGAAATGCTATGCCATTACAACAACAATATTTTACTACAAAGTTACTATTTTTACAAACTGCACATCTCTAACGATGAACATTTCTATGGTGATGTCAGTTCTGACGTCATATGTGTGCCATGGTTTTTATAAATTATATTAATGCTATTTACGAGTAGTTTACTTTCTACGAGTTGGATGAAAACACGACCTGCACAGAAACTACTCGTACGAGTGAAATTTACAGGCAACCCGTACTCGTATGTGTGTGAACGGCCGCCATTGAAATACACACAAACTCGTGTTTGCCGGAACTCGTACAGTGCCGGATTCGTACTTGTGTTTATATGAACGCAGCCGGCTGGTTGTCATGTGGTGTCATCTAGGATGGTCTGTGGGGTCCGGCACCTGCTCTCAACCCACTGCTCGCCCGTCAGCAGGCAGCAGAGCGTGCACTGCAGCAACAGCAGAAGCAGCAGCTGCAGGCTCAGCATCAGCCCAACAAACACTCAACCGGCAGTCAGCCAAACAATGCTGCATCGGCCGGTGCTGCTGGTGGTGGGAAGAAGAAGAAACGCATGCAGAAGCTTGATGCAAGTGTCCTCGGTTTCACCGTGATAGCCGACCCGGAGCGCACAAACGCCGGCCAGCTCGACAAGATCTGAAGCATCCACCTCATCATCTGCTCTCTCAACATTGTTACTTCTCCTTTAATTGCCTCCCATTTCTGTGCTGTGTTGCTACGGACAATCTGTACGCTGTGGGTAATAGCAAACTGCTGATGCCTGGTATTTTTAGTATGGTTTCGGCATTGTGACATGGGATAACTTTGTTGTAAGGTTTGCATTTGCGCCTTGACAATTTTTGCGAAGTAGTCTGTCGGCCGCCGATATTCGGGTGAGGTGGTGTGATTTGTTAAGGTTTTTTTTCGCATTTTGTCTCCATATGTAAGCTTAAGTGAAGTGATCGCTGAAGCTGGTCGACGTTTAGCAGAGTCACTGCAAAAGTCAAAGTGGTAGGTCATTACGACGCAAGTTATAAATACTAGTATTGCTAATTTAGGTACATTGATCAAAGCATTGAGTGGCAACTGACCATTGACCGCAGTGTACCCTTCCTGTTATATTGCTGCTTGTTGCAGGCAGTGATATGTCTTGACTGCAGGGTTTATGAAGTCATATATCATCACTAGTTTCTGTTGGAGTTGACTTTTGAGTTACCAAAAAACAGTATGGCCAGTCGGTGTTTCAGACGTTCGATATTTTATGACGTCTGTTACTTTGCATGCAACTGAGTCATGGCTAAAGGCATGTTTACAGCGATGGAAATGAACTGCACTGATGTCTTAGTTTGGTCGCATCTACGCGAGTGTTCTAAGCAAACGAATTTAACTGCACTGATTAATATGTTGGTGCAGTTCCGTCAATTTCACTTGCAATGTGCAGACCTTAGAGAGCAAACGAACTGGCGGCCCATTTCATTTCATTTTAGGTTCATTTTTGGTGATGTTTAAGCTACTAAGCGACTTGAGTTCAGTTCATTTCTGTGGCTTTGTACATGCCTTAAACTTCCTCTGTTGACCTGCAGTTGTTTATGTCAGCATTGGTTAACACATTTTGTCCGATCCATGTATCTGCCTTACGTTGGCCCCACTTGCTACTTGGCTGGATCTAAGTGAACCATCGCAGTATGCAACCAGCCACTTTGCAACTCAGCTTTCCATCCCTCCAGGGTTAGTCAGTAGTAGGGCCCACAGTTTTCCACTGTAAATTTGGTCAAATTCCATGAGCCAGTTCGCAAAATTCCGTGGCTCACTGTGGCAAAATTGTCCAAATTTCGCAGCCTCCCGTTTGTGCATAAACTATCTTTATTTTCTTTCAGAAAAACTTTTGGGTGCTGGCATGGCGCTCAATTATGCTAGCAATATGCAAAAGAAATTATTGATTTTTTTTCTTTTCAAAAGTGCAACTTGTCAATTAGTCGTATAGTGTTAATTAATGTACGATTGTGTCGTATACAGTTGTACGATGTTAATTACTCGTAGGGACGCAGTTTTAGACAGTTCAGTTTGATTTTTCTCCGTGATATGGTTAGTTTAAAGCTGACGATCGTACTAATCATTGGTCATTTCTTGACTTTTGTAAAATTTCGTGAAATTCCAGGGCATTATCAAAATTCCACAGAAAAGGGCAAATTCTGCAGCTCGGCTCAAAATTCCGCGACCCACGGAAAACTGGGCTCTGCTTCACTGGGGGTAAGGCGTTCACTTGTGTTGGTTACCAGGTAACAAACACTGTGTGATCACATATGGTAGGTGGCACGTTATAGCTTTTAGGATGACTTTGCATGACGAGCTATACAGGTTCTTGCTATACAGTCCTTAAAAAATTAACCACTAGGATCTAACCCATTGACCTTGTGACCTGGCCCAGATCTCTGACCGTGAGAACTGTGTCATTTGGTGTCTATTTTGTCAGTAATTGATGACTGCAGTTGAGTGATGCATCTCTATGTGCATTGGATCTGTCTGTGATATCATTAGTTGCCATTGTCATCGTACGTCTGCTCGGTTTCGTTAGTCTTTTTGCCTACTGTAAATTAAGAAGCTAGTTAACTTAACCGAACGTTACTTAGGGCCAGTTTCTGGATCTTAACTGGCCGGTCAAGTTAGTGTTAACTGACAGATTTGCATAACGCGCATTTCCGTTGCACTAACCAACAGTCAAAATGGCCAAAAATTTAACTGGAGGAAATCGGCCAGTTAGCTAACCGTCGATCGTAGTTATCGTATTTAATGCAACTTTGGTACCATTTTGCAAGCAGTTAATTGAAGAATGTGATATTACAAAACGATTTTACCGTATAGCAATGTCTTCAAAACACTCGAGGCGACGTTTGCTGCTACAAATTTTACTACAAAATCCACTCATGAATGGACAAAATGGCTGTTTGCAATCGGTTGGCTGGCGCGTGGGCTGGCTGACGTGCGCTTGTGCTCATTAATATTCATGACGCTCGACTGCACTGGGCGGAAGTGATAAGTGTCGTGTGCATCGTTGCTAAGCAACTATAGTTTACCGCTCAGTTAGCTGACAGCCAGTGAAGGTTTGGATCAGAAACAAGCACAAACTTAACTAGTGAGTTACAATTAACAGACGGTTTACTAACTGGTCAGTTAACTGAAAGATCCAGAAACCGGCCCTTAATTCCGACTGCTCAGTTTGCGGAGTTTGCTGGTGGACGTCGGCTAATCAGAGTGAATCTTTGCGATCAGCGTTTAGAATAAGTTTCTGTACGCCAGTGTTGTCGAGGCTTTTGATCCTCTTGACTAGTTATGTGAAGCAAGTTCCAAGCAGCAAAGTATGGAGTCCAATATGCGGAAATACAAAATTTGGCACAAGCTGTCAGGGCTGTGGAACCTAGATATATGTTTATCGCAGTAAATAGTTTGTCACATAGCAACATCGGCTGCAGTTGTGTGAACACTGAGCACAGAATTTTTTGCAGTTGTCTCGGTACATAGTATCTGTATTATTTCCGAGAATTTTCCCTTGCCTACATTAGAACAAAAATTTCCACCAAACTACTCAAGTATCTGATTCATGGCAAAATTAGTCGGACATTTTTTAAAAAATACTGTAATAATGCAATGCACTGGCGACTGTTGAATTGTTAATATTTAACAATGGACTGTTGTATAGATGGAATTTTATCACAAGCGAAATGTCCCTGATCTGTTATTATGGTGCTAGCAGCAAATAGTAGTAAGTATCTTACGATGAAATACTAATATAAAAGCTCAATCTGTGTGGGGCAGTGTCATGCGCATTTTTTTGCCTTTTTAGTGATGTATTTTTTTTTACTGTTTTTTCACTTTACTGCATCGCCATGCATTTGTGATTTTTAACATTTTTTTGGAAATGATAAAGAATGCACACAAACAGCTTGTGACATTGTTTTTGAGTTGACGTAATAAAGTCGATCTGACGTAAATACATGGCGCAGTATCGTAAATTTTGGGGGTTGTCCGATTCAAATGAAATAAGTCAACGAGTTCTTCCAGTTAGAAAATCGAAATTTCAAAGTTTCTCTGCTCCATCATTTACTGGCTGGATTTTTAATATCAGCCTATTTTTTGTGTAACATGACTTTGAACTTCGCTGTTAGGCAACGTTGCTAAGCCAGTACAGAGATGTTGGCTGTGGTCTGTACAGGGATAATTTTGTTTTTTTATGACGGAGATAATTTTGCCGTTCCAACTGTCCTTCATTGTCAGAGCTGTTTATTTTAGTTCTGAGGGAATTTGTTGTCAAGCTTGCCTGTGCATGTTGTATTTTTCACAATCGAGGGTGTAGTTCGGTAGTGTAATTATGCGTAGTGAACAAGCCAGTATGTAATTTTCCTGTAATTATAAATCGGTAGTTTCATTTTCGGTGACTGTATAATGTTGAGATATGTGCAAGATGCCGATTGTTAGTCGTCAGTATTTGTCATCAGATTCCGAGTGCCTTTTGCACAGCACTTCTCTATTCTGTGAGCTGTAGATGCATAACTCATCTACAGTTGCAGATCCAGAAATTTGGAATAGGGCAGCGGAAGGGTAAGGGTGTGGCGTGAGAAATTTTGAAATTTTTATGCAAAAATAGTGCTTTTTATGCAGAATTTTAGCCCATTTTTAGATGCATCCGATCAATAGGAGAGGGTCTGCCTCCTCTCCCTTGAATCCGCCACTGCTCACCTATTCCTCAATGGAGAAGTTAATAATATTGGTATAACGTTACATTTTTTAAAAGACAGTTATCACTACTACACTGTGCTACTACTACTAATGCTATTACTACAGAAGGGTCACAAAATAAATTGAACATTCTGTTATTTTTTATACCTTGTACATCATTGACATCTTTTGATAAATATTGGGCAAGAAGTTGCAATTTTCTGACGAAGGCAGCTGCAGCTTTCTTTTTTGCGACTGCGGAGATATGGCTGCTCGAATGTTCAGTTTTTCTCCTAAATGTCTCTAAAATGGGGATTTGTAGCCCCAAATTTAGTATTCTTGGACGAAAATGTTTAGACAATATTGACATTTTCCTACAGGCTAAAGTTTGGGGAGCTTACTTTTCCCTAAATGCATCAAATCGGTCTGAGCGCTGTAAGCTTCAACTTTTTTCCGCTCCATTCGCTTTTGGTTTTGAGACATGTGTGGCCTTAAAATGTAATTTAGATCCTGAATGTTATTTGAGGATCTGGTTAATTCCCTAAAACGCAATCTTCCAACCGAAGGACCTTACTGACCTCGTGACCTGACCTAGATCAGTGTGACCCATGACCCCATGACTGCAACTGGTGGGACTGGACTGCAGTGTTACGTTATGTTACCAAGGAGTGTTACATGTGTATGTCTGTCTGTCTGTCTGTCCGTCTGTCCGTACGTATGTCTGATAATAAGACTGTTGAGACTATTGTTACTTGAACTGATGTTGACTTGACTGGCCGGCAAGTACCAGAATTGCCAGGTAGCATTTTTGAATGCCAAATAAGCCAAATTTGGGTTTTGGTTTTTTTTTCAAAATTTCCCTTCATCCTTAGAGTTTGCTTCATTGCAAAATTGGTGCAACAAGTACAACCATGAGAATTCTTAGCTGTGTTCAGTACACTCAACCTATTGTATTTTTATTTTGCAGTATTTTTTTATTTTTTGCAGTTGATTTTTGTTGTGGGTACCATTGCAAGTGATTGTTTGGAATGATCGTGAACAGGATGTAAAATTCTACTACCTCACTCATAATAATACTGTCAAATCTTTAGCATTTTTGAACTGATTTAGCAGTAGAATAGATAAATTTGTCAGCAGAAACTTCGCAATTTTGGGTCAGACCCAAATTCACTGTATTGCCGCATTAGCACGGTCTGTACGGCCGTGTCTGTTCGTTCACAACTGCTATGCGACCCTTATTCTCAGACATCGTGTCTTGTGTCGGACCCGGTCTGTGTTTGACAGTGTCTGTTCGTCATTAGCTCGGTTGTTCTGTATAGCAGTCGCGAGCCACATCGCCTACCGGCTCGTCCATCTACTAGTCCATGATGATGATGATGTTTATACCTGTATATGTGTATCTTACCTGTACGAATGACTGCTGCTGGTCTTACCTGTTTACACCGTGTTGTTTGTTTCTGATCGTCGTCATAACACCTGGTCCGTGGTGATGGTGCACTGTGAACAATTCGTAGTTGGGGTTTTCCTGTGGGGGAGGAGAAATTCTGCAGTGAGTGGGGTCGCTGTTTGCTGCTGCACTTTGCGATTTCCTGGACAACTGGTTTGAGGTTGGTGGTGTCTTTTGACTCTCGGGGTCGTGGGTCAAAATGTTTAGGAGTGTAGGGGGGGGGGAAGTTGCAG
>Ga0056128_1004615_pt1 | contig 17248 bp, 8 predicted proteins | sample WorMetLIZISLAND2_FD_71113 | JGI IMG/M metagenome (GOLD analysis project Ga0056128, IMG submission 71113) | Marine gutless worms symbiont microbial communities from Max Planck institute for Marine Microbiology, Germany - Olavius geniculatus... ... | reverse complement strand
TTGTAGGTTTTGCCATTTTCCCAAGGTAAGACAGTTGCACTAAATAGATGAGGTGGGAAATGAAACCACCATTCGATGACATATAGTCTCATTAATAAGTGTGCCAAAAATTATTATAATGCGGACATTCATTGTTCAAGTTATTGCAAAAAATGTAGTCACATGCTTTTTTTGAGACACAGTGTAGATAGAACGTTTCTGCAGCATACGTTGCCGTCTTTTTTATAGGCGGCATTACGCGTGTTGCTCGCCTGCCTGTCTGTCTCCGTTTGTCGTTAAACATAAACAAAAACGTAGACAATTTTTAAAATCAGTTTGAACGTTTCCTAGCTAAGTTTAAACCGGTGCGCCAATTTTCAAATCAAAATATCACAGAAAAAATTGCCGCATATGTACATGTCTATAATTACATGCCGGCAGGTCAGTTGCATCGAACTCCAGCGACGACCGTAAAGGTTTAAACAACTGTCAGGGAAAGGATAAACAAAATCATTTTTATAAGTTAAAACCCTGCTTTTTAAACTTTTCAGTTCCGTATTTCGTTGTATAATTGTTTTGATAACAAAAGACCTAAGTGCATTTTATCTAGGTACACATATATATTAAGTAAGAAAGCTACGTAAGTAAGTAAGCAGGTGGTTCGATCGACGGTCAGGTGCTGTTGTCGGTGTTTAATGCGAGCATCGAGTGGGATCTGGAGGCAGTCGTGAACACGTGACACACGTCTACGTCACTTCCGGTTGAGTTGTTAAGCGACAGTGACGTCATGGCGTGGACAGGTGTGCCGGTGGAGACGGCCGTCTCACCTGTGGACTGCTCGTCTATCAGTGCGGGTGCCACGGTGACCCTGGCGCTCGGGCGAAGTCGTAGATTAGACAGACTCTTTGTCACTCGGTCCTTGAGGCGTCGGTTGTTAGCTTCGTCGGCAGGACTGATACGATTCAACACCTGCACCAACCCAAGCAAACATTATTAGTCACTGCCCCACAAACAGCTGGGTGTGGCGTAACGGTTAGACCGTTAGACTTGCGATCAAAAGGTCGTGGGTTCGACACTAGGTCGGGTCGCTTGGATGGGTGACGATCTAAGGACAGACAAACCATCTCGGTATATACCTAACACCAAGATCAACTCAGCTTTTTATCCCTTCTGGGTAGGTAAGTCGAGTGGCTGTATGAACTAGTTCGGTTTGTTGTGAATCTTATGTACAGCAACTCGTACAACTAGCAGTATACCACGGATCAGTATCTTATCAAAAGTTTACAGCAACTTCGGTGTTTGTTAATTTTTGTAATCGTTACTGCGGCTGTAAGCTTATAACATTGTATAAAGGTGATGTCTGACCGCGCAGACGACTGATCGCAGTAGCGGCGGGATGAGCTCGGCGCTTGTTAACTGCTGTTCATCGTAGTATAAAAGATTTCAGAGACAAACAGACAGGACCGTCCTGATGTAGCCTATCAGTGGAGACTAGTTATAGGATTAACTGCTGTTCGTCAACAGCTCGACGGAAAGACAGGATCACCGCGCCACAGTCTGACGGATGGAGTCTGGAACACAGTTGTTCGAGCTCAATTCGCTTCATCTCCGGGATCTCGTACAGACGTCGCTCGTTGGACGTTGACGTCATAGCCAGCCAGCTGTAGTCCGCCTCCAGTCTACTGCGTCTGTCTTTCTCCATCAACTGACACCGTACAGTTTCATTCAAACGCGCTCGTTTGCACATTCATCTATTTGCGCTGATTAACTTCAGCCGGCGTCGCTAAAAGGTTTGGCCACCGTGCAGCAATATGGCGGCTGTTTCCAGAAATTTTTTCAAAAAACCATAGTCGAAATTGCACATTTTTGTGCATTTTTGCAAGCTAAAACTGTCTCATCTCTGTAGTCTCGGCAAAGCTCAATTAGACCTACATGTAGCCAAATGCATTAGGCTCTATGTAACCGGTAGACATATTTGTGGTTTATCTGTTCCCGGAACAAGTCGTTCTCATCTGTGAGCAACTCCAGGACACAAAATGGGTTTAAGTCCTGCAGCCACCCATCTTTATCTGCCTAGCTCGAGTTAAGGCAGAACGCGTTCACCTACGTTACATGAAAGATAATAATGTGATCCCGTGCGGTAGACGACGCTCTGTAGCACTGAGATGGATTTCCACGAAGAGCTATTACAATGCTAACCTGTAAGATGTACATCACAACTGTTACTGGCATGATTACTAGTACATTGGCACTGCTTTTGTCTGCTGTATTATCAGGCCAACGTCTTCTACTCGGTAAAGAGGGTTTCAGTGTGCAGAGAAGCCACATAAATTGAGGCTTTAACGAGTCAGCTATAGCAAATCCAAGTCAATGGAGTTTGGGTATATACAAACCCGCAGTTGTCTCTGCTGTGCGGAGCGCATCTGATACTTGAGTTCTGACATCAAAGCATCGGCGACGTTCGTCGAAGAATCCACCGACTTTGATCCGCGACGCAGATGTGCTCGGGCGTGAGAGCTACGCACGGCTCCAGCGCTCCACGTCTTGAGACGAGTGCCGTGCGACATATCAGACTGACTGACTGTCTGACCTAGCCGAAAAACTATCAACCGACGGCCACTGGGGAACGATTATTAGCGCACAATGCCGACTATCGATTATCTAGCAACGCTAAACAACCGTAATCAATAAACCAACCCTAATCGCACGAGAACAGTTGAAAACGCGACCAAACATCAAAACTGACCATCTGTCCCTCCGCATATCTCTGTCGGTCTAGCTGTATTCACTTTGCGGGTCGCACAAGGCTGGCAGTTCTTTGTAGATGCTATACTTGAAGCATTAACCTTGCTGTGCGTGCAGTGTATAAGCGTCTCTCCGGTAGCATATATTCCATAGTCTGTGCTCACAACAGCCGCACGCGCACGCGTATGCATGCAGATACACGGTCGGCTTCCACTAATGATTTCACCATCTCATTACTGCGACGGCGATGCTAGAGCGACGGTACGCGTTTAAACCGGGAAAAAAACGTCACAAGCAACGTATACACGAAAATATCACCAATTTCGAGAATCACTGTCACCATGGTCAACATTTTAAACACATTAGGATTTTGTGCGCAGTTGGTCAGTAGTCTTATTATACACGACGTAGTGGCGTTGTAAAAGTCGTCAGTATCAAAATCTTCGACAAACTGCGCAGCGTTTAAACGCTTTATTCACGCCAACGGTGAAAAAATACGAGAAAAATCGTATTCTGCCAAATAAAGTAATTATAGGAAACACGTTATCGCGTTTATCGTAAACAACACGAATTTGATGCTTACTTCTCAGTGTTGTGCTTTAGGTTATACCATATACGTGTACATAATTAAGTGCTTAGTAAAACATAACTATTTATAACTATTGGATTCTTATGTTTGCAATTACAACTGTTTTCATCTTTACTGAATTTGTCGTGCAGCTTGTTCTACATAGCGTTGTACAAGAAATCCGAAACAAATCTGAAGTGAAGTTTAAACCTTATTCTTTATTTTATCGGTTTGCCACCATTGCACGGTAAATTTATTTACGTAATCGTTGATGAAATGTTGAGTAAGTTAGCGTTGCCGTACATCTCTGATGGTTCAGCTGCAGCAGTCACCGGCGCGCCGGTACTGCTCAGCCCGCGGCTAACAGCAAACACCTTTCTCTCTACGCAGGTGATGACGCCATCACCATAGGCATCATCATCATCATCATCTTACCTGTGTGCCGTGCGTTCACTCTCGCATCGCAGAAACACCACATCTGCCACTGCCCAATACAGCGTGGCGCGAAATTATTATTAGTTAGGCTACTGTTCTATTAGCTATACAGTAATTCTTGTTTATGGCCTTCTGCTTTCAGTGTTCTGTACACGTAACTGCATGGTAACTGATTTAACAATGTATGATTTACCAAGTTTTGGTTTTTCTATTATAGTTATTATTGTCATTATTGTGTTTCGGATTTTGTAATCTCTGTTGTTTTTATTTTGTATACCTTTGCTGCGCATACCAATAAAATTATCTTTATCGTTACTGTTTCCTTTTATAACGTTTTTAAAAAAATCTGTGTATTAGGTTTTAGTTAATTTTGTACACTTAATTAGCATGTTGCATTTGTTGACTTATATAAATAAACGAACATGATGATGTGAACGTGATGATGGCGATGAACAAATTCAGTCTCTCGACAACGAAATTTCACGTTGTCGGTGGAATAGCTTGTTGTTGTAGCCAGTCGTTGAAAATTTCACCGAAATATTTTCATTAATTCAAAAACGACCGCATTCGCAGTATCTCTTCCGTATTTTAAAGGAAGGCAATTTTCATTATTAAGTCACAAAACATTGACGATAGCACAAGGAAGAAAGTTATAAAACGTTGATTTGACACAGAAATAGGCCTACGTTATAGACCTAATAAAAAAACCGAGCCTCTCTGTCGTTGCCAGCAACGGTAATTCTCTGGCCCAGATTACCAATAGGCCTATAAGCAGTGCTGAAAAGTTAATGAGGCCCAGGTTCTCCATCGCCATGTGTTAGTAGATGTAGCTTGCTGTGAAATCAGCACCCTTAGAAAATTTCCCGTTGTGGGCGGCACTGTTTTAAAGCATCACCGATGTCGGTTATTGCGACAGATAGCGTGATCGCGTGGTCTGTACGGCACCGTTCCGCTCATAGTTACAGAAAAAGAATTCAGACTTTTCGTCACCGAAATTTAACCACTTTTTTGGTCATGCTTAACCTCTGCACAAGATTTCATCAAAATTCGTTTATTTTCATAACTTTTTGGGTAATTCTACGAACAGTCGAACACAGGTCCGAAAATATAACCTCCCTCCGGCCGCAGTTCTTCGGCCGATATGCGTCATGCAGCGACGTCCTACGGGTGCAGTGAATTTAATTTTCGCGAACAGGTTGGCTTTGCCATTTATCTATTATTCATCACAGCTAGCGTTTCTTCGTCTCATGTCAAAGGTCAAAATCACGCGCGTCATAAGCGAACAACCGGTGACCGCGCCATTAAATTTTTACACCTATGGCGGCATCAGCCCATGCCCCACTTACTTCGATTTGTTCTGCAACAAGATGTACAACAAATGCGCAACAAATCCGATAGTGAAATTTGGGCTTAATCATTCAGTGGTTTTGAAAAATGGCATACGTTTTACTTTAAAGCAACAAGGTTGCACGTAAAATAAAATAAATTGATGATGCATAAATGTTGCAAAACATTTTACGGTTCTATCCAGTTGGTTGACTTCTCTAACCATCTTACTAGTAGTTCAAATCAGTAACCTATACTCAAGTCAGCCTCGAGTCCGCTGTTTGTCTTATTTTCACAAATGCGTGTTTCATGTGTATGTTTTATGTGTATGTTTTAGATTGTTTTTGTTTTATTAAGGGTCACTGTAAGTGCTAGCTACCTAGCCTTGTGTTTCCTGTGTGTCTGTTGCAACTACTATTGCGTGTCTTCTGCTTTCTACCAAATAAATGATGATGATGAACATTACTGCTTCCCCTAGCGGCTCAGCCAAGTGCCTCAGATTCGGCCACTGGCTGACATTGTGCACTTTAAATATGCACGTACTTACTTACTTACTTACTTACTTATATGTCATGCTAAATCTAAACCGTGCTTAAACATAGAAAATTTTTAAAAATATTTTGGGAATTTTGAACTGGTAAGAACGATCTTTTTACAATTTTGTACTTGCAAGCACAATGTAACCCACATAGAAATTTGTGTTACAAACTGAGCGTGTACTTTCTACATGAATCATAATGATGATCATCATCATCATTAAAGGCCCCTATTACGATAACTATCGTGTAGAACAGTTTCAGTCAGAAAGTTTTTTTAATCGAAAAAGTTTTAATATCAAGTGAAAGTGACTCAAATGTACATACGTAACAGTCATAACTGACAAACAATGAAATTGGAAGACGCAAAATGTTCACGGAGCAGTAAAAGACGCAAAAATGTGTTCGGACTCTATACAACCAACTATACATTCTACTTGATATGCAAAACTGTTACGGTTGGCCTACAAAATGTTTGCAGGGTGGTCCAAAAACGTAAACTGGTTGTAACTTCGTCAAATACAAACTTAATTGTGATAAATTTGCAATAAAATAACATCTAAAAATTTCGACACATATTAAACGTTTTACTATATTTAAACGTTGTAAAGTAATAATTTAAAGTTTTTAAAATATTAATATATTACAAGGTAGTGTAGCACCGCGTTTGACATGAAATCGACTTTTGATGTTACATAAGTTGCAGATCGGCTGTCGGCGATTGTGCTACGAAAATACTTTCAAAAATCGGTTAGGCCAATTTTATTTCGTTACGACAAAAACTTGATGGCTTACTTTTTGTGTCAGCCAAAGTATATTTACAAAAAAGACCAGTATTGTGGCCGTTCTATCGCAGGGGCCTACGCTTCATCAGTTGCGGTTAATTCTGGCCGTATAATATAAAATATATAAATTTTTATTAGATTAAATCAAACTTTTCTTCGCTGAGACAACGTACAGTTGATATACACTGTGTCCGGTAAAAAAACTGACCCCCTAGACATCATGCAATAAAAATGTCAAATTTCAACAAGTTTGAATAAAGTTTTGTACACTTAATCCTTAATAAATTCCTGAAGCGACTGCAATATTTCGTTGAAAATATTTTTATTAAAATTATTAAATGTTAAATATCGATAACAAAATATTTTTGTTACCAATATGGTGTTAGGCCTATATAGCAGAAGTGACGTTTGTTGATGCAATCAAAATAACACAAACAATGACAAAATGGCGTTTTTGCAGACGATCATGTTTTAATTAAACTGCTGAGACAAAAGAAAAAGTATGCTGCTAAAAGTTTATAGCGGAATTTCCCAGCAAGCCGTGGACAATGTCAGGATTAAACAAACGGTTGCCTAATACTGGACACTTCACATTTTGAGGCGATCTTACAAAAGCCGTTGTAACTATTTTTGCGTAGACAGATTTAGCTGAAATTCAGCATTTCCATTGCCAATAAACGATGCATTGTTGGTGTAAAATTTTGCCAGAATCAGATGTTGTTTGTTAAAGTTACACAAGTGTACACAAGTGTATAATATTTTACTTGTGTAACACCATATTGGTAACGGATATATTTTGTTATCATTATTTAACGTCTAATAATTTTGGCCAAAAATAATATTTTTCAACGAAATTTGGCAATCGCTTCAAAAATTTATTGAAAATTAAGCGTATGAAACTTTGTTCGAATTCGTTTGAAATTTGGCATTTTTATTGCACGATGTCTAGGGGGTTAGTTTTTTTTACCGAACACAGTGTATAATTATATACTGATAAAAATTTTACAACCGAGACAAAACTGTGTTTTACGCGCGAAAGCAGCTACTGCTTTCAGCGCGTCTTAGCCATGGCAATTCTGTCCGTCTGTCCGTCCGTCCGTCCGTCCGTCTGTCATACGAATGGATCAGTCGAAAACGGCTGCCCGGAAGACTCTAGTTTCAAGAACCGTAAAACTTTTTCATAAATTCGAAGGGGGTCACCCCGAAAAAGGCGCTAAATGAAAGGAGGTAAGCAAAATTTGCGATTTTTGGTCAATAAGTCGCTTTATCTCAGTAACTGTGCGAGATAGAAACTAGGTTACTATTAATCACTAAGAGAAAGTCGTACACTGGCTCTCGATTGGCTTCGAATTTAATGATCTTGAATGACCTTGAAAGCCAAAATAAGGGGTTTTATGGATTTTTGGTGATTTCGGGCTGCGACACAAGTTTATATCATCCACAAGGTGGCGCCACGGAACTATCGTTATGCGATCCAGATAGAAAATTTGGTATTTGTATATTAACTTAGCGTGAACACCCCAATTTTCAGCTAAACTACTGAACCGGTATAGGCTTTCGCGCGTCTCGTAAACATTAGCTCAAATTTTTTGTTAAAAATACTACTCCTAATAAGCCTAAACGTTTCATTTGCAAATATTTCAGGCTGAATCATTTGCTAAGTCATGCGTTCAGGATCGACTAACGTTAGCTCACTACGTCAATCTTCACTATTATGACTATAGGGTGCGGCAGAAAAAAGTAGACCCCTAAAGTTTTTCGCCGTTTTTTCAGCAACCGTTTGGAATTTTAATTTGAAATTTTACAAGTTTATTTACTAAAACTTTCTACATCTAACAACCAAGTAAAATTTAACTCTGTTGAAAAACGACGAAGTTACAGATTATTTAACATGACCGCCTACAGATTTTTCAGCATTCAAAAATGTTCCGGCTGCAACACCAATTTAATAACATCGTTGAAAATTAAATAGCATTTTTAGCTTGAACATTTTTAATGCTGAAAAATCGGTAGGAGGTCATGTTAAAAAGTCTATAACTTAATTTGTCTTTTTTCAACGAAATCACACTTTACTTGATAATTGGATGTAGAAGGTTTCACTAAATAAAGCTGTAAAACTTCATATTAAAATCCCAAACGGTTGATGAGAAAACGGCGAAAAACTTTAGGGGTCCACTTTTTTTGCCTCACCCTGTAGTGGGTATCGCTTACTTTTTATCGACCACCCTGTAATTAAGACGCACGGCATTTTCTAGTTTTTTGCTGCACGTCGCTCGAAGCTCATTTGCCGACTACTGACATGCAAGTGACAACCAGCCAATTAGCTACAGAGAAAATACAGACTTAACTAATTAGCTACGTAACTACGTCTATTAGTAGCTAGTGTGTAAACAACGTGCTTGGCAGATTTCGTAACTTTGTGACACTCGCAAATGTACAGCTTTTATGAAAAAGTCTAGAAACTGTACAACTGAAATAACTGCTTTTCACATTTGTCTTAATTGTTCACAATATGCATGTAATTTAACTGGCTCCCATTCGTTGCCTCCCCAACCTCAAATCGTCAATACTCTGGCGATTTCAATGGAGACGGACAAGCTGGATGACTCGAAACAGTTCTGTCATGTCGTCGATGATTCATCGTTGCGTTAATTCAGTGCGTGTCCTTGGAGAGCGTATTGAACTCGCGGTCGGTCGGTCGGGACGTTGTGTGTCCCTGCGGACCGTCAGTTGGACTCCGTGATGTAGCACCAGTGATACCGACCCGGACTAACCCAATCCCCAACGGACAATACGCCTACGCGTTGCGCTACATTGAGCCGGTACGACAACCGGATGGGCGTTCCGCCCGCAACAGCGCAACTAAACTAGTATATTGCATGACCCGTGCTGATTAAAGCCCAAAGTTGGAATGCTGCGGAATTGTTGTAGGTCTTTGATTTGTTCTGAATTTGTCCTACAACTGCTACAGCATGTTGAATGTCAAATCAACAATATCGAAGAAATAAAAAGCAAATGAAGTTGGGGCCTAAAATATCAGTTGCAGTAACTCATCAAATTACGTCACCCGAGTCTGACTTTTCGGTTCTGACACGTGATGTGATGGTGCATCACGGGAAGCCTAAGCGCTGAACAACTGCTTGCTGTCTTGCTGCTATCTATATTTACAATCTGTGGAAAGTCAGACGAAATAAGTTCCACGTAGAAGGAAGAAACGGAAAAACGGAAACACGAAAGATGTCGCTTTGTTTTTGATTTTCGATAATGTCATTTGCTGTCACTGGGTCTACGTTTCTTGTACTTCCCTCAGCGTGAACAAACCTATCAATCCCAAAATACAGGGTGGACCGGTAATTTCGGCGAATGAATATCACGCGTTGTCCGGTAAACACGGAATTCAGCTTGGTGCATGCATGCGCTTTCGGTTGTCAGATAAATGCTGTCCTGGCCTCATGGGCGGCGATTTGCTGCTGTACCTGAGCGGGGCCATCTAATGACGTCATAATGACAAGTGTTCGATTGAATCCGTCCGTCTGCAGCGTTCAATAATGTAAGTCGCAGCAGCTGTGCTACAGGGTAAAAGAAAGACGGGAGGACGGAGGTATGGATGAACGTAACACATCGCGCCTGCAGAGTTCTGCTGGCTGCAGCGAAGCGTCGTGTCGGCAGCGTCAAAGACTGCTGTGAGCAGTCGTCCAACTACAAGATTGACCTGTCATTCGCGTCATCAATCAACTTCTGCGTGTCGTCCGGTACACCTATCACGTCCTGCTGCTGCGGAGTCTGGAACGTGCCTTGCTGCTGTTGCGCCGAAAACACCTCAGCCGGCGGAATCCCGCTTGACGTGCATGTAATGACAGCCTCTCCCGGCCACCAAGACGTCGAAGCCGTTCCAGACAAATCAACTCTACCCGGCCGCGCTCGTCCCGTGTCCCTGCTGGTTTTTCGCGCACACAGGACGTTAAGGCCGTTCCAGACAAGTATATCTTCGCTTATTTTCTCGAATTGGTCAATCTGCTCTCTAGAAAATCATACATGGACACCATCATCTAAATCTGTTGATATTAACCTTGAAGTAATTTGTTGCTACGAGAACGTTTCTGATTAATTAATTAATTGCTTCTCCCAGCCACGACGCGGTAGATTTCGACGTCGAGGCTGTTTCAGACAAGTCCGCTTCACTCTGTCGCTGGTCCGTCTGTCCGTGCTCGACGGCGGCAGAAGTCACGACGTGGGCGGTGTCCTGACGATGTATGATCGCGGACCACGGGTCGGCGGCTGTGACCGAGGCGTGGAATCCTCCGAGCGTCGCCCAGTCCTCGTCGCTGCCGCGGCTTGTCGACATGAGGTCCACCATGTCGAGCATGGTTGCGTCCGCCAGCTTGCACTGATGCTGCTCAACGCTCAGCGTGCTGCCGCCACTCGTGCTGTACAGCGTTGATTTGATCCGTGACGGTTGTTCGACGTCGTCGAATGTCGTGGTCGATTCACCAACGCTCTCGACGGAGCGTCGCGGCAGACTGATGGCCGCGGCATCCCCCGCACTGCCGCCGCCGCCGACCGTCTTCAGGACGATCACGGCCGCCGTCCGCGTGCCTCGCCGGCTCGCTGTTGCTCCACCGCCGAAGGTCGCCCCGTGGCCCGACCTCGACCGCGGCAGTGACGTTGCCGACATCTTGTCTAGCGTCCACGCGGTCTTCGGCGCGAGTCGCAACGTCGAGCTGAACGACTGACTCCCGGTGCGGTACTTGTAGCCGTACTTGAGCCTCTCGATAGTTTGCGTGCATCGTGGAAAGATAACGCGAGTTCATCACAGCTCACAAGAGCTTCGGAGGACAATGTTCGGCGCCGCATGTTCGCCAACGTCGTCAAAAGTGGCACATCACTCCGTGGCAGAGAGCTGACACAGAGAGAGTTGTGGCCGTACTTGCAGTGGAAGCGGACGAACGAGGCGGCCATGAGGAGAAGCAGGAGAACCCCAATAGCGACGTGAGGTGCCCAGAGCCACGGACTGCCAGCGCGTAGAGCTGTGCCGGCGACCACGCCAGCAGCAGCGCCGACAGACTGTGTTGACACTGCAGCCTCAGCAGCACTGACGTCAGTAGCATTAGCGACTAAGACTAATTGATGTTCAGTGTAGCTCGACACCGGCAACGGTAATTGCTGCAGGACGCCGCTGTCCATCGTGACCGATGTTCGCGCTACGTGCGTGGACTCTGTTGTCTATGCCGCCTGAACACAGCACATCCATGCGCGTCTTACAAGACAAGATAAACCAACCGGTCTTAGGAGCCGTGGTTACATTGATGTGAACTAAAAAAATGTTGCATTTTTTTGTTTTTTAAATGTAACCACAGACAATCTTTTGCTCATTTTTTAAAGACTGGTGCAACATTTCTAATTAAATTTTTACACATAACCACGCCACAAAATGTATTATAAGCGCATTAGAGATCTTTTTGAGTATGCGCTATATAAATTTACACTTTACTTACTTACTTACTTACTTACTTACTTTAGTTATGTTATACAAGTACGGTCAATTCTACTCTTGGTAAATTTGCTTTAACTTGCTATTAGTATAAATAGGTTTTAAGTATACAATACTCAGACGTATATAAAACAAAAGTGGAGTAATACAAGAAGAATAAAATAAATACGGTGTTAAGGCTACTGCAGATTTACAACTACCATAATCGTTAACTTCTAAGCGCCTCATATATTCAGTGAAAAAATACAGTGCAAAAAATCTTAACTAAAAACTTCTCGTCTGCTTGCGGTTAAAGTAATTGTACTGGCCAATTATATTACGGTTGCCGTGCGGGCCAATGTTTATCGAGTGTGTTTATTATTTGTGTATTCGCAGCGCTACGTATTTGCTTGTCATTTCGGTCACGTGGTCTAATCAATTTGCGGTCTCGTCAGCGAGAAGACCGTATAATCTCCTTTCCTCGCGTCCCCTCATACGGTCCCTGAGCCGATTTCCCTTTATAACACTCGCGCCGGTCCAAATCCGCAGCTTATCCGCTGCGTAATCCGACATCAAAATCCGGGCCGCTATTTCGATCGCATTAGCGTCATATCGACAATTCCATAAAGACGCGAAGGCAACGGCGATAGCGGCAAGTAGCCTCGCGACCAGCCAATACCAAATAGCGTCGGAAAACAGATTAAGCTATAAGCAGTGCATTAGTATATTAGTGCTATACTTTTTGACTTTAGCTGTTTTGCACATGAGTTCGTGAAACATCAAAAATTGGAGTTTTTTGTTAAAAAATAATCCCAAATAGCGTCGGCGGCGGTGGCGTTTCCGCGCGTCGTATTGGCGGCGGCAACAATAGAATTTCCGCGAGAGAGACCGACGGACCAACCTACCGCATCTCGGCAGAAACAGAATCTCACAGCAAGATGTGACGGATTCTCCATGAGTTCAGTTAGCAACTTACAGAAACCACGGAGGAAAGAATTCTATGGCGTGGAAATAAATTTTCCACGTTTTAGTCGATAGCCTGGGCATTCTCACAATTTTAACGAAAATCGTTAGCTTCGAGGGGGACCTCATCTCGGCAGAGAAAGAACAGAGGGAAGGCGCCATGGGTACCGTAATCTGTCCTACAGCAGTTTCGGGACATAATTTTCCTCCAATGCGATTTTAATTCAACATTTAAAATTTTCCATCGGCTAAGTACGACAAAATACCCCCAGAAGTTAAGCATTCATCGTCCAGTTGTTTTCAGTCATTTTTTTCCTGTTTGATACATCGGCTCTTTGATGATCTTTTGAAACACAGTCTTGCGCTTGAACATTCGCCACTCGGCTACCGCTGATTAACTTTTTCGGCAATTCTGTCATCTGAGCTAGAACCTCCTTAAACTACATCCCGACCAGTAGCCATATCAGTTCTGCCATTTTTCGTCGGTAAAGTGGACGTAGTTGACTAGAGGAGGAGGGGTGGTGGGTTTGGTCCTGATGGGGGTTTCGGTCAGCCGCAGTTCTTAGTCTGCAGACTCGTAGATCGATCGACTACGGTCAATCTAGCAAGTCTTGTCACTACAACGAATGTTCCGTCCACCTACCCCTCTGCTTGTCCGTCTCTCCATCTGTTTGTCTGTCTGTAGAAAGGCAACGTTGAATAAATTTCGTCCGTCCGTCCGCTGACCGATCAGCCAAAAACAGAGCAGAACACATGATCCCGGCGGGTCCGACCCGGGGTCGCTTCTGTCCTCCCTCACACACAGTGGACACCTGTCCCTTTCTCACCTCCTTGCCTTCCCCCCTCTCCCCGTCCCTCGGCGTCTGTTCGTTGGAACGGAACAGATGTATCGTCACGTGGCCGGGCCGGTCGGTCTCTGTCGGGCGGGGACTTTGACACGCTCCGTAGCTTGATGCTGCCACTGTCATGGTCAGTACCAGGGCGAGTAATTGCCACGAAACACTCGTCCCTGAAATGACGTAGGCCTACCGCTATATCGTGTTGAGCGGGACGTCAAATTCTACACCCATTCAGTCGTTTATTGATGCTGCTACTGCTATAGAGAATAGACTACAGTATATACGGTTGCTTTGCTAGAACGGCTAGTCGATAAATCACGTGACGCGACTGTCAATATCCGGATGTGACGACAGCCAACCGGAAGTGACGTCACACTCAGCCGAGTGAGAGTCTCTTGTGGTCTGTCTGTTCGTGCGTGCTTCGCTTATATACGAGCAATCAATCAATCAATCACTTACTTACTTACTCAAGCGAACAAGTTTCCAGACAAATGCAATGAACGACGGACTTTTGGCGCCCTCTGTGACAGAACCCACCATTTCTTCGCAATACAACGATTCTTCTATATACCGCTAAATGAGCTGGGCGCTCAACTCCGTAGAAACTATTCTCGATTAAGTCTGACTGATATAATAAAAATAAGCAAAGATGTTGGGAACAAATAGAACCGAGTCGCTATGATCGCGGGTCGCTGGGTCGCCGGATCAGCGATTTCGGCCGGGTCGGGTCGGGTCAAATGGGGTCACAAATCAAAAATCATGAACCGGTCACCAGGTTCCATTTCTGTTGTCGGCTCTGAGTGCTGACACGTATACGCAGTTGCCTTGTCACTGGTTGTGACAGTGTCTTTTTTGCAGTCGGCACTGGAGTTGCAGACGCTCCTGAGTCGGCCTGGGGTCCGACCATCACCCGTGATTGAACGTGAGATACGCATCACGTCTATTCTTGAGGTTTTTAACGTCCGCCAAATAACCGTAATCTGCGATTCTTTTTATATCCGCTGGCCCGTGGGTTATTTTACTCCTGCCGAAGAAAACATTCACGCTAATTTCAATTTTGTGGTATTTTTATTTTCGAGTTTTAGGAGCCCCTACTGAACACCGGTCAGATACACAGTACACATACGCAGACAGACATATAGACGAACAGGCAAGACACGTAATACTGTTAATAGAACACTACCAAATACAAAAAAATTACTGTAACATCGTACTGTTTGATTTCTTCCTCCAGTGAGGCAGAAAATGGTGTCAGAAGCAAGCCGCTGACGTTATACTGTCGTGTAACACGACATAGGCCGAGTAATCACGTTAATGGCACGACGGACGTGTCTGATGATTAAAAGTGGATGCTTGTCGCACGCTGAAGAATTTATAAGCTCTACACGCGAACGCCGGGAAAGTCGACAGAAGTAACGCGCACGACATGTAGACCCATCAGAATATATCGTTGCAAAAGCAAGCTGCGGCAGCGTTTAGGCTCAAACTCTACTACTTGGATTTGTTGTAGAATTTTCGCACAAAGCAAGTCGCACAAAATGCCGTGCAACATCTTGACACGTCAGTGTGCTATGCGGTCTTGTCTGTCTATAGCCCTATCCATCTGTCCGTCGCATGCACGCAGGCTCTTATTAACTCGCGAACGAAAGAGCGTAGAAAACCGAAAATGGTCTGAACATTTCCCTCAGCGGGAGTAACCACTAACCAGTGTGGCAACATCTTTATTTTAGAAGAGCAAAGATCAGACTTCAAAATCTTCAGAAAGCGACGCGTGTATATTTCCTGTAAACATGGCTTGCACGGCGGCAATGTAAAAGTGCATTCTAAATCAAAATTCGACATAATCAAGAGCATATGTGCATATAGCTAAGCGGACAACCGCAAAATATTATTTTTCTACTTTTCACTAGCAGTTGAAATTAAAACTCGACAGCAAAGCGAATGCTAGTGAAAACACTGGGAAGCGTGGTTAATGAATTAGATCGGGCGCGCGCAGTTCAAATCGACCTCTGCGGGTTTCGACACACGGATAACGTTGTTGTTTCGGACTGCGGACTGGCTGGACGAACGACGCATCGGAATAAGCCGATTTACGACGAGCCGTCTGCACGGTGTCGCGATGCAATAACGCGGCACAATGAAGCACGGGTAAACTCATCACTGTAGACCTACAGCTGGCCACAGCTCGATTGTCGGATCACCCACGATGCTCGTCGTCGTCGCCGCAGTGTGACGCGATTACCAGCAGCCGGCCACGTGCGTGTGGTCTGGACTCTGGAGATGGAAAATTTCATAAAATTGTATCAGCGTAAGACTTTCATTGTACGCGTCGTGATCAAATTTTCACAAATTTCGCAGGTGTGATTTGTTGGAAGAAAAAGGTACGAATATTTTACGCATACATGCGGGTACTGCAGTCAATTATCATTGCACAGCTTGTTCTTCAGTAAAGCATTTTTTGTTCATTTCTGCATTCTGCTGCTCTTGTGCATGGATTTCGACTTTCAAATACATAAATTTGCACTAAAATCACTGCAGTCTATGATTAAAATCGCTGAGTAATTGATTGAATGACCTTTTTCTCAAGTCGCGAGTAAATTAAAAATTTTTAAAAAAATTCCCCGAAAAATTTTTAAAAAATTTCCCGAAAAATTTTAAAACAGTGTCTTAATATTTTTTTAAGTTTGGTAAAATTTATGTGAAAATTTCAGGCGTGCTATTTGCATCGCCCATCTCCAGTGTGGCCACAGCGACGCGATACAGACGTAGTCATATAATAGAAAAGAGCAAACACAATCAGCAAGCATCAGCATCAGCAGCAGCAGCAGCACGGCGACCAACACCAACTGAGACACACCAGAGCTCTCGCACTCATGCAGCTGTGTGCGCAGCTTGCTACTTCCTAGAAGTCCTAAAAATCCCTGAATTCATCCTCATAAATCCTGGAATTGTAATAGTAATAGTGGTAGCAACGACGCATTATTTTAACGCGGCGAAATCATCCGAAGGGTGCAACGTGTCTGGTCTATAGAAATAAACCAACGAAACTGAAATGTCTTCGAACCATGTTTTAACTCCATCGCGCGTAGTTTGTATCTGCCGGAAGGTTATTCCAGGTTTTCTTTTTTGCTACAACGAACGACCGGGCATTTTGCACGTGACAAAAGTATTCTTTCCCGGATATTCTGAGCAAATTCGATTAAAAATAAATTTTTGCAAAATACATAGCAATACTGCAAAAACGCAGATATAAGAAAGACAAGTTCTTTTTGTGTGTTCAAGTAGGCATAATCCAAATATTATTACAGTAAATGACAACACTTGCACTTTATAGGCCTATACTCTTGTGACAATTCTTCAGTTTCGATAAGTTCTGGGACTTATTCAGTTTTCGAATTTGAAAAAACGTGGAGAAATGTGTTCATCCTCATCATCATCAGTTTATTTTGGAAACACAGGACAATGTCAGAAAATACAGAACAGAACAATAAAACATGTGTTCCAAGGATCAGAAAGGCCGCAACGGCACTTACAACTGCCCATATAACAAAAAGTAGCACGGTATAATAAGACAGAGCAAATATGAACGACCAGTACTGAAT
>Ga0056128_1004614_pt1 | contig 17249 bp, 8 predicted proteins | sample WorMetLIZISLAND2_FD_71113 | JGI IMG/M metagenome (GOLD analysis project Ga0056128, IMG submission 71113) | Marine gutless worms symbiont microbial communities from Max Planck institute for Marine Microbiology, Germany - Olavius geniculatus... ... | reverse complement strand
GCAATTCTTGCTGGAAAATAGCAAAAAACGCACCTTTTCATATAAAGTCGCCTGTAAAAAATTTTCATGGTCGGGCCAAAGGGGGGCATCGCACCGTAGTCCTCCCCCTAAATACGCCACTGAGGACTTGGACTGCTGAAATATCCACGTTTAATGTTGAAAATTTCATACGCAGGTTGTGTTCGTCTATTTCCAGCCACTTCGTCGCAATTTAGTGTTGAAATGTGCGTTGCATTTAAAAATTGCGAAAAATTTACTAAAACACCCTTTTGAGGGGTTCAAGGTCGATCAAGATCATTGATGTGTATAAATCTAAAAAGCCTGCCATTAGTGCTTGTAATGATAAGCAGCATGTCTGTACCCATCTGCAACCGTTTTCACACTAAACGAGCTAATAACGGCAAAATGACGTCTTTTGAGGGGTACCCCTTTTTGACGTCCTGGTTCAAGGGGAACCCCTGCACCCAGACTCACGAAATTGTGTCACAAAAATAAAGACCTTGAGGCAGCTCACGGTGAAGATTTCGTGATCCTATAGCTTGCACCGTTTTGATACAGCTTACGAGTGTGACAGACAGACGGACAGACAGACGCCCAGGCATGCTGCTATCGCGCGTAAAAATTAAGCTATGAAGACCAGCGTAAGTATTTCAAATAGGCTCCTATCTGTTTTGTAGCCGACGTACGTGTAAAGAAATTAGGCTACACGTACTCATCTAGCACAAATCTAAGCGTTTTCAGAAAAAAATCAATTTTGTTGCACCGAAAACAACGACCGACATTAAGCCTGCAACCGTTTGATAGGCTAGGCTACATATTTTCCTGGGTAAATCAATAGCAAACCTGTTAATTAATGCACTTTTAAACGAAAATTCGTAGTCACCGTTGGCAGTGTGACACTAGTCTAACTCGATAAAGCCTGACATTCATACTGCAATGAATGAAGACACTTACCATAAAAGCACTGATGTTTGCTTGCTGGTTGCAATAATGTCTCTTGTGCAGTGGTAGCGATGTCATACTTTTATGCATTTTGTTGATGGACTTGAAAATCAGAAGATTCATTCCGGGTTGTCTGGAGAGTAAACTCTGTAGTAAAGGCAGTCCACTACTGGTATGCGACATTTCGTAGCTATTCTGGACTTCCTGTCCCCTGCACGCTTCGAAAAAGCCGTTCTAGCTGCTAAGCTGCACCGAGACATTGTGGTTTCAGCGGCGCTCGGAGAATCTAGTAGCGACCTCTGGCGATTGACGTAGAATAGAGGCAAAATCAACGAAAAGGGTTGTGTAGGCCTAATTATAGTCTTTATGAGAATCACAACTCAGAGCTATGGAGCGTCACCTGGCATATGGGATCACACAATGTTAACTGCTATCCGACACCGGTGAACGCGCTCCGCCTTAATTAACTCAAGCCAAGCAAGGCTATGCCGGTAGGCTACTCAACTTAACAGTTAACTATTCCGGAGGGATAGGAGGCTGAGTTGACTTTAGTTGTTGGTTGTTTCAAATCTTCTGTTTTCTGATTCAAAGCTCCGCGGTGCTACTTCAGTGATCCTGAAACATAATTTATCACTCAAACAGTTCTCTAAGTGGTATTTTTTCTGTTAGACCTAACAATGCGTTTTAACGGTCTTCTGTTGCTGTTTTGTTGCTCAGTGTTGTGTTTCGCTTTTTGTGTCACCCTGTAGGTCTACATACGTTTAGTGCAAATCTTTTTCTCTTAAAATTTGTCAGTGAAAACGGAATTGAATCCACAGTAGTAAACAGTAGTAATTAAACCTGCTTGAACTTAATTTAAGTCTACAAGAAAAAAGGAATATTATAGTCTGGCGACTAAACCTGTTGGCTACTGCTGCATGTGGTGCCAGGAGAAACGGTGAAAGAAGACTCGCCGACCTAGCACTAAGTTATCATAGTCTCGTTTGGCCGCCACGTTTAGGCCGTAGACTATAAGCCGATGTAGCATCGATAGCACTGCCGCTAGTCATTGCAACGCCACTGCGACAGGACCAAACTCCATTTGCTTCCATTTGCCGTGAATTTGATGCAGGATTACTGTGGATATGAATATTCATAGATAGGCCTATAGGCCTATCCAAGAAAATTATGTAGACACACTTACTAATTAGATTGACTAATGGCTTTGTCTCTGTGTGTCTGTCTGTCTGTCTGTCTGCTTTTCTTACTCTTATTTGCTCGTTCATGGCCCTAGCACATCGTTTTTAAATTAATCTATTAGTATCATATAAGTAACGGATCTTAATTTCTAGAGCTTTAATGACGTTGGTTGAACAACAGGAGATCTACCTATTTGTAAATTTGTATTGGGCTTAAGGTTTTTTAAAACGATAACACGATTACCTGTGCAAAAGTTTTTTTATGCTTTCCGACATTTTTAACGCTTAGAGGCCGCTAGAAAGTGGAAACCAAGTGTGCCTCAGATGCGCCCAGTCCATTCAACAGGGAGGTGAACGCATGACATAAATGCAACCTACGTCATTGAAAAAGCAGGGTCACTAAATTTTGCGGATTTTCACGAAAATTGGGGAAATACTTTTTTGCGAAATCTAAATGGCATTTGCAGGCACTGGACGCTGCATCCTAAAAGCATTTACGGTTGCTAGGAAGTTCGTTGTCCCTCCCAAGAAGTTCCAAGAACTTCCAGCTTTCGACCTTTGCCCTCTAACTTCGGTTTTTTCCGGCCTCAGAAGTGCACTCGCTCCCGAGACACATTCGCCATGTTACGCTGCAGATGGATGCAGCAAGTTCTACGACGAATCGAAGTAGTGGAATGAAGGCCGGCTTAACACGCAGTACGTACGGCAAGAGTTCGTCAGGCTGCTCAGCACTGAGTTCTCTGGATGGTGCTGTAGGCCAAGCTGCTGCTGCCGTTGCCGGTTCCGTTTCTATGAGCCAGCGAACCGCCGCAAAATAGTTAAGACTGGTTAACATTCTACGCAACAAAAGTACGTAAAAACGCGGCTGATGCGAACGACTCAACAACGAAAAAGAAAAGATAGGAGCGGTATCTATTCTTGCGTTGCAGTGCCGTCGTCGCAGGAAGCAGGGGGAAATTGCCCACCCGAAATTTTTGGCTGTCGGAAAATTACCCAAGAATTTATTTCTTGAGAAAAAATTTTTGTCCAAAAACGCAAAATTTGGAACCAAAGTCATCCATTTTTGAGAAATTTAAGATTTAAGATTAAAATTAAGATTTTGAGCACACGTGTAATGTCCTCCGTCGAAAAATTTTCAAATGTCTGTCAAAATTCTGTAGGAAATTTGGTGCGTCCGCCAAAAAATTGTAACTTCCTGTCTCGACCACTTTTTCAACCCACGACGTCTCTGGTTCTTTGGAACCCTTGCGTCCCTTTCATGGGTTGCAGTAGATTGAAGCCATGCTTAACACTGTAGGAACGCTGGCTGCGCGGATGAGCGAGCGTGCGAAGAGCTGTAAGATCAGCAGCTAGGGATGCGATGTGAGCCGCAAGTGGGCATCCTGCTTACTCCTGCTCAGCAGCAGCAGCAGCTCGGCGCCGCGTACCGATTGCTTTGATTAGTAGTTCGATTGATTCTTCGTTTCGCTACGACGCCGTACTGCACTCTGCACTGCGCTGTAACCGAATAGGACTCGTTAGCTGGATCTGCGCCCGCCAGGTATGTCATTCAGTAGTCTTCGCCCGATCCGTGTAGAGTTATTAGGCAGACTGGCAGAGTGCATCGACCTGTATGATCGAAGTAAACAGTAAACACGCGGCTGTAGATTTTCTTACTTCGTGAAACGGCGCATCGCATTGCTCGAAGCGTCGGGCGTGACAGGGAGTGATCGGTGCAATTTAGCGGCAAACGAAAAGAATAATATAAATTCCTCGGCCGAGGAGATTACCTGATGAGCCTGCTCCGCGTTTGTTTGTTAGTAGAATTTCACAAAAAGTTACAGGCTAATTTGACTAGAATTTACAGCGAATGTTAGACTGTAGGAACATATTGGGATATGTGATTAGATTTTCAGTGGTGATCCGGATCAGTATCTGGTTCCATTTTGAGACACGGAAAAGCTCCACCCAGTTGAATATTTTGCTGCCAACTGAGGAACACAACGAAAAAGAATGAATATAAAGCCAGCACATAACACATCAGCGGCGAAGAGCGGGTAAGATGAATTATGTGGCGAATGATAAACGTCAGCGAATATAGGCCTACGAAGAACTCAAGCCATGGGCGCGATGAAATTGTTCGGTAGCATAGCCGGACGACCGCTCTAGACGTGGCCTTGGCCTTGGTCTCCAGTAGCATTAGCTTTTATATTAATCTAATAGATAATTTGATCAAGAAATCTGAAGGCGGTGTCGCCGTCGCCGAGCTTTTGCAAAAGAAGCCACAGGTCCCTATAGGCTATAACGACGTCGTTCTTCGTTTTTTGCTTTATGCAAACAATCTTCAACGTACTGCCGCTCTTCGCCGCTGATGTGTTTATGTGCTGGCTTTATGTTCATTCTCGACAGTCGCCATCATAACTTTGCGCTGCGCCGTCGCCGGATATAGGCCTACTCTCGAAGGTGCACCGTATTAATGGCGAAAGTGCTATAGAGTGACTGATGGGTTGGCGGCGTATACACATCAAAGCCCTGTAAACCCTGCAAACTGCAGTTGCTGAGTTTTACCCCGCGTTGCTGTAGGCCTACTCATAAACCTGGTTTTCATCAAACGCAACGCAGACATGAACGCAAGAAAGTACGCAACCGATGCAGCTGACGCAAGCGACGAAACGGACACAACGCAGGGATATACAGAAGCGATATCCGTTCCTGCATTGCGTCCGTTGCGTTAGATGCAAACCATGCAGGCTATACTCTATGCTATAGTTTCTATTGACACGCCTGTATCCAAAAATAAATTTGCGCATTTTTAGCCTCACAGAACACTTCTGGTAGTACGACAGCATAGCAGACAAGCGATAAATAAGCTGCCATGCACTGATACGTGACTGCAGAATGGATCGACAGATCGGAAGACAGACAGCGGGACTCACACAAATAGACAGGATGAACGAATGTCAGTCGAAAGTGACCTTCTCTGTCAGAATTAATATTCGTCTTTACAGTCGTCGTCGTATCGTCCAGAGTGGGCTTGCAGTAAAAACACAGTCGCGACTTTGTCGCAAAGTCGGCGTGATGGAATTTGGGTTTTACGCTACAAGAGCGATTCTGCCTAAAAATGAAGCGAAAACATAACGCTGTTTGGCAAGCCGCGACATTTGCCTACTGGCCGCATCACTATGTAGGGCATATACACGAGTCTACTCGAATGATTGGACCGATTCTTCGTTATTGCCGCTGTAGATATAGGCTTTTTGTCAATATTATATCGGACACCTGCCACTGTAACGTATGAAGATACATCGTACATGTCCTAATATATTTTCAGTAGGCTATATTTCCATTTTTATATAACACCCGCACTGTTTCCTATCATAAGATGAATAATTTCTCATAGACCCACGGACATGATATTTATCAATCAGTCAGTTTGTCAATGAAGACACATCAGTATCGTGGATATATTTTCTGCACAGTATACACCACTGCTATTCAGTGTTTGAATCGCTGGGTGTTTGGGGGGTTGAACCCCCTACTGTTTTCTCAACCCCCCTGATGATTTACGTCATAATTTTGGTCGGGCTCCGACAGTCGAAAAGTTCAACCCCCAGCTAAATTTTCCCTAATTTAAACACTGCTGCTATTAGTGCACTGCGGACAAGCCGACTGACTTTTGACTGATTTTTTGAGCGAGTCAAGACGTATTTGTTAAGTTAAATCGTTTTTTGAACAAAGCAAAAATTAGGCCTACAGCATGACTGGTATATGTGGTCACAGAACATTGGACTTAGACTATAGTCGCCGACAGCGTATTTACCTACTGTAGCGACTAAATACTACTAGGACGAATAGTCGGCAAAGGTTGCTCGCTGGCGTGCAAGATGCAATTCGTGGTGACGGTCAATCGCATAGCTGTCGTGGTTGGTCGCACACGCAAGCCCACTCTGGACGATACGACGACTGTAAAGACGAATATTAATTCTGACAGAGAAGGTCACATTCGACTGATATTCGTTCATCCGTCTATTTGTGTGAGTCCCACTGTCTGTCTTCCGATCTGTCGATCCATTCCGCAGTCACGTGTCAGTGCATGGTGACGCCAACTTTTTGTGAATGAGGCAGCCGCCAATACTTTTTTGCGTTGCACTTACACAGGGTGGGCCAAAAAACCGGACTTGTTTGAGCGTTGATAACTCAGCGATGGTTAGTGGTAGAAAGATGTGTGATATGTCAAAAGTTTCAGAATGCTGTAAAGAATAAATGACAAATTTGCATATTGAAGCATTTAAATATTCTTTGCTTAATTTGCATAAATATTCGTCACCGCTGAAATTCTGCCAAATTTAGCTGTAACACATGGATTTAACATGGACATTTGAGCTTTTATAACTTAGCCATGTTTATTGATGGAAAGGCGCCAAAAGTTTCAAAATTGTGTACAGAAGAAGTGTACAACTTGCATGTCTCAGCATTTAAATATTCTTTGCCTGATTTACACAAATCTGTCCCACTTCTAAAATCATGCTAAATTGGCAGTAACGCATAAAGTTAAGTTTATTTTCATTCAGCATATAGTGAAACGTCAACAATCATTAACACATACGTTAAGTTTAGATGAAATTAGACATAGGCAGTTGCCCAGCTTTTGCATTCATAACCGCCATCAGTCCTTTTAGGCAGCTGATCGATCGCTGGAGTCAATGTGTTCTCAGGATCAGCTGAGCCTAGCATTCGATTAGCACACGTTTTAGCTAGTCAGTTACTGAAATTTTGTGACCATGCCATCTGTTGCAATGCCCCCACGCTGAGTAATTTACAGAATTTAAATCTGAAGTTTTTGGCAGTGAGTTTTTGAGTTCAGTGAACTTAGGCACATGGGAGTGCAGGCAAATGCTTAATTTCAGGGGTAATGAAGATTTATGCAAATTAGGCAAAGAATATTTAAACGATTTGCTATGCAAGTTCGGCGCTTTTTGTCTGCAACATTTTAAAACTTTTGACATATAACACGCCTTTCTACGGGTAACCATCACTGAGTTATCAACGCTCAAACAGGTCCGGTTTTTTGGGCCCACCCTGTATTGTGTTGTATGTGGGACTGAAATCACTGAAATGGCGACCAAAACGGGAACTAATTTGACAGGAGGAGAGACCGTTTTGGAGAGAACTTTTTTGCGACGCCACGGTCCCACGTCGCGTAAAGGCGTGTACAGAGCGACGTAACTGAACTGACACGGTTTTTCTGACGAACTGACCAATGTGCGAACAGGGCGAGCCCAATGGTCATTTGCTGACGCGTAGGGCCTACATGATTATAGTTACCTATCATCGACCCCGTTAGACAGTGCTTACTGTGATGCACTACTGCCTGCCCATTGGTCAGCTCGTCAAAAACTAAACCATGTCAGTTCAGTTCAGTTGCGTCGCTCTGTACGCGCTTTAAATCGCGTGAAATTGCGAGTGCATGGGCCGGAGACAGGCAGACTGTCGCCTGACTTCACGCTGTAGCACGCACGCACGCTGCTTTCTCACATGCGATGCGGCGTGGAGACTGGGGAGGGACTTCATCGATCTCCGACGAACAAATCTCTTATCTGTCGTGTGGCCTGCAGACCGAGTGACGCGCACAGATTGATCAGTTTCGTTATTCTGTCAGCAGCCTTAAAATCGGTCGGTCGCTTCATGGTCTTCAGCTGCTGTGCTGCAGGATGACTTCCAATGCAGCGCTATATACCGCATTCAACCACGCGTTCTTGTTCACGCGTTTTGTTGCCGTAACGAATTGTTAGATGCTCCTTACAGTACGTTTAGTTTTACTCACATCGTCATAGAAATAGGCCTCTGCACATTAAAGTATGTAAAGCGGCAGAAATGAACTGAATTAACTTATATACACGGTGTTTCATAAAAGGACTTCTTTTTGTTTTTTTTCATAATTCAGTCAAATTATGATCAATTTACTCACAATTTTTGCTAGTTACTAATTCAAAATATTTAAACAAAATATGGCAGTTGATTAAATAATCTTTGCTAGTCGTGACGTAATGCTGACGTCATAATGTGTCGTGAGTACAAGCTTGCTTGTTTCAACTAGTGCTGTCAGTTGCTACCGTGCTTCGATGGTGAACTTAATCTGGTTCGCTAATGAAAAATGTTTATCGTGTCAGCGCTGAGCAACATGGGGACATGAAATCAGGCGTCTCGTGATCCAAAAACGCAACCATTTTGCAAGCTTGGTGCGCTAGTGCACTGTCTTGCTCGAACATGACATTTTGTGAAAGTCCAGCTACCCCAACACAGTGGCGTAGCCAGAATCTAGTTGTAATGGGGGCACTTGAGGGGTGGAGTATGGGGAGGGGTATCCTACCCCTCCCCGCTGGGAAGGGGTCTGGGAAAGGGGCTGCATGTGCCCCTTCCCCATAATTGTTTTGGATTTTCTGTGTGAAAATGACATCTTTTGGTGCATTTTGGCACGATTTTGAGTAACTGTCTGGGCTCCTAGTTGTGGGGGGCACCTGCCCCCACTGCCCCCTATGGTTACACCAGTATCCCCACAGACACGTAAATGCAATCGCTTTGCGCGTTTTTGTGCCTGCAACTGTAAAAATTCAAAAAATTGTCAGCAACGAACCAGATTTTCGACCATCAGAGCACACAGCAATGGCAGCACCAGTTAAGACTAGCAAGCTTGTACCCGTGACATATTATGACGTCAGCGTTACGTCACGACTAGCAAAGATTATTTAATCAACTGCCGTACTTTGTTAAAATATTTTGAATTAGTATTTTTTAGCCAGCACTAGTAAAAAATTTTATGTAAATTGATCATTATTTGAGTGAATTGTGAAAGAAAAAAGGGGTCCTATACCGTGTATTTTACTATAGTTCACTTCTTCGTCGCTTAATAGGGCATTTAACAAAAGCCTACATAATGCAACCGTAACAAGTAGATTGGCTGCATTATTTAGTCTTGTGTCCAGTCATTTGATTTCATCCATTTTTTGTGGAATAGGGGTAGAAGATTAGTGTGCCTGCATTCACACAGCTTTTATGTCATTGTCAGTAGTTCCGGTAGGCTATAGCTAACTTGAAGACATGCTTGGCCTACTTATGCATTGCCATTCGCCATGTTTTTCATAACTTGCGATTTTAATATGGCCAGATTGCAGAGTCGGTTGGTGCAGTGCATGGTCGGAATGTCGGATCGAAGGAGGTCAGTCCGCTTATAGCAGAACTAGTCGCCTACGGCATTTAGTTAATTTCAGATAACGAGATTGGTGCCAGTTGTGCAGTGCATGCTGGTCTGCTAAAACTCAGTGCCCGTTGTTCCTTTTCAGTCTTAGGGTCTGAGATCACGGTCTTATGACAAGACCGGTGTCAGACAGGCGTCAGACCTTGGTCTTGATCTTGGTCTGAACATTTTAGGCTCGTTTCTATCTCTGTTTCTGTTTCGGAATAGGTCTACGACTATTGCGGAGACCAAGTGTACGCTACGCAATGATGACAGTTTTTGCTAGCAATTTGATTACATCAAATTTATAAAAAAAAACACTGCTATCACCGTATCACTGCATATGGTGGACACTGCTATCCTATCAACTATGTTTAGGCTACTGAAGCATCGTGTAGGTGGTTTTCATTAGTTTGCTGTTCATAAATCGTCACTTAATGGAATTATGGAACACGAAACTCTGTACATGACCGCTTCACAGCGTAGATCTATGTATGTATGACCACGCATTATTGGTAGGATAGGCTTATAGCGTATGTTTTCGGACAGACGTGTCAAGGGTTATTATGCTTGCGGCGATATTGAACTGCGGCGAAGCTGCCCAAACCGCGTGTACAGCATCCAAGAGGAGAATATTTAGTTCACAAAGATAACTGAAGTTTTGCAATATGATCGTTCCAAGTAGCATTAAAATAGACGTGTGCATGCACTTAAAATTTACGCCAGGCGTATAAAATTTAAAAACTAAGAAACTTACAATTTAAATTTAAATTTAAATTGGCAATTTGAGGTTTATGCGAATATGCGCTCGGGGCACTAAACGAAATGAAGCATGAAGCTTGAATTCCACTACAGCGTTTAGGCCATCTCCTGATTGGAAACGCGCGCGTGGTCGGCCTCCCATCACTTGGATCCATCAGATCTGCTGGGACACGGGAATATCAGTGACCGACGCTCTGCAGCTGGCAGAAGATTGCTCGTTTTGGCGACAAATCGCAACGGCGGGATGCTACGGCTGAACGCTTCGCGTGATGATGATGATGATGATGTTTAGACTACAGTATAGGCCTACTTCAGTTGCGTTATGCGTGATGTTCGCTATAATTATACCGAGTTAGTCGGGCTTAATTTTTCGGTAATGACGGCGACAGATAGGATAGTAACGACTATCAATCAATCAATCAATTGACTCAGGTAGTTGATAGTAACAATGTCTCCATCTGCAGTGGTTTGGCCGCAGTTTTTAATGGAAAGTTTCATGCTGCAAGCGGCCGTATCTTGGAAACGGTGAGAGATAGGGGCAAGGTTGCTATTGATCACTAATAGAAAATCGCATACGCTTTTTCACGTGAGATGGAAATCGTCGACCTTGAATGGTCTTGAAGGTCACTGACAGCCGGTACGGTTGGCTATCCTAGCGACAGCTGGGCTTCTTGTTTTTCAGTGATAGGTGAGCATCTTTTCACAAATTTTATATTCCTACTCGGATTGGAGTGGCATCAGCAGCGACCATAATCAGTGTGCGGCTGCTGATCTATAGGTCCTAGGACCAGAGTGCATGGCTGCTGCAGCAGATGGATAATTTCATTGCATAGCTGCAGTGCGGGGACTAATCTACCAGTTCCGAATAGCTACAGTAGGCCTACATATCGACTACTAGGCCTACAGTTAATCCCATACAAATCGAGCGATGCCTGGTTGGTTCGTACCCAGGAGATATAAACGAGTGATCAGCTGATTGATTTTATCACAACATCGTCGTCGTCTTCATCGTATCTGCAGAATCGAGCCGATCAGTTGTTCGTTTTAGTCTGCATCACCGAGTGGCACTGCATAGTACTACTCCGCCTATAGGACTACGTGTGTTTATGTCTTTTGTGCACAAATATTGAACTCGGAACGCCAAAGGCGTCGTGGGTTAAAAAAGGTTGGGAGCAGGAAATTGCAATTTTCCGACAGAAAACTGCAAATTTTTGACAAGACGACAGTTTTTAAAAATGCCAAAATTTAGAGGTTCTGCGGCTCTGCTTTTGTTTCAGTGCCACTGCTCAACACAGTGATAGGAACATGTCATTGTCAGTCGTTCAGGTAGGCTGTATAACTTGAAGACATGCTTGACCTATTTATGCATTGCCATTCGCTATGTTTTTCCTAACTTGCGATTTTACATGTATATAATAAAGTATGTACTATAAGCCTACACTCACTTTTGGTTCTTGTCCAGTCAGCCATTTTCCCGCAATACTTTAGGTTGAGCCGGATTCCGTAAAAATAGTGCTATTTGGAAACTATGGGAAGAGGATTTTTTACAGACCGCAATACGATTTTTGTTTTTAGCCGTACAGTTTCAAAGCACCGAATGACATCATAAATTGTTTGCAAGTGTCAACTACGTACCGCGATTAACACATTGTTACGCAATTTACACTGATGCTATCGCTGGGTCAATAGGCGTGAACTGGAATTTATTATTAGCCGGCAATGTATCACAGGGCAGAACGCGATCGTAGTACAATGTGAGTCAAAAACATACGTGCAAACGCTATTGTTTATCATAATAGTCAAACATTTCTATTTTTCGCAACTTTTTCACTGGCGTACTTATAAGGAAATTTGCAATAAAGCGATTATTAAAGATGCCGCTAAACCTTAACCTTGAACGAGTCGTTACAGTATATTATCGTTCACGCAGAGAATGTGTGACGTCGTGCATTTTAAAAGCTAGACTAAGTGTGACGACGCGTTTACGTAGCTAGTATCTTTAACCTTTGTTTATTGCAATTTTTTTTATTGAATTAGCAAGTAAAGCGATTTTAAAAATCAGTTATCATTTGAGGAAAAACATAGGCACAATAATGGTAATTTGGTATTTTTCGGCTCACGGCGTACGAACGTCGAGATTACGTCACAGCAGCGCGAGTGTGGAGTAATTTGCGACAATATGCGACAATGATCGTCGGACATATTGCAGTCAATAACGCGACGGTGTCTCGCTAAATCATACATATGCTAAAACGACCTTCCATGGGACATCATCTTTGCACCGTCACTCTCGGTTTTCGGGCATCAGTGCGGCAGCGTCTCATGACTACTTTTACATCGGTCATGCATTCACTTGACCGGCGACGCGTCGTTGCGCCCTGCAGACATCACATGTCAGCATCTGCACTGAGCCTGACGTTGACCTCTAGCTGCACGCCGGATCCACGTACTGTATGTCGAGGAAAACGTCGGCAAGGTGGTCAGAAGAAGCAACGGATCGATGATATCGTTCAGTGGGGCGACAGGAACCTGGTCGATATGGTAAGACAGGCTGAAAACAGAAAGAGTTACCGGTGCTTAGTTCATGAAGCCGCCTACGCTCGTACATCGGGCACGGCAAGCTGATGATATCGAGGACAACCTCGCGGACGCTTTCAGTCCGGCCTGTCATCGGGTCGGTCACCTGCACGGGTGCCAGTCGTAGCCTCACATTTATACTTACCGAGTGCAGATACAATGCTTATTATTTAGGCCACGTTAAACTTCTTTACAGTGGCGTCGATCCATTGTCAATATCAGGAGGCCCAAGTTTTAGGCTCCATAGATAGCCCGCATGCGTCGATTCCGGTGGGTATCTTCTCCTGAGACGACTAAGAGGTATGGGGAGGGAGCGCCGTAAGCTTCTTAATGGAATGTGAGTGCATTTTGATAGCTTCACAGAACACGTTTGGTGGAATGATGAAATTTTTAGCCCTTTTCTGCTATTTTATTGATAGGATTTTTAGTAAAAAATTGGATTGGGACATTCATTCTAGCTATTTTGGCCACATAACAGGACATAATACAAATGTCGGGGAGCCCAAGTTTTAACGACTGCATGCTGTCCCTGTTGCTATACGATTACGATGTTACGTAGCAGCACTTTGATGGCGTGGTCTGCGTGGTGCGTCCTTGTTGTCGTCATCAGCAGCAGTAACGGCGGGCTGCGGCAGCAGAACGACGATTGATTCGGTTATTGAAAGAGCACATCGCTCGTGCCACCCGGCGCGCCATGACTCGTGAGAGTTAAGACCCCCCACACAGCATAGAGATAACTTTTCTCTACGTTTGCTGTGGACGGTTTGTTTGGCGCCGCAGTTTTCACGCCGGAGACGACGGATCTGTGCTGGCCACTGCGCCTGGCTGCTGACATCTGCCAGTCACTGGCAGTCAGAACTTATTTGCTCTCGACGTTGATCGACTTTGTCGCAGACTTTGTCGCAGACTTTTCCCGTGCATTGTAACGGGTTAAATTCCATTAGAGCGACACAAACGGGTTTGTCGTGGATTTATCATGGACTTTGTCGCAAACATCTCGACATGTCGAGATGGTTTGTGTCTGCGTCTTTCGTGATTTGCGTCGGCGACTTTCACCGAAACTTCATGGTTTTATGATTTGTCACCGTTTGTGTCCACGACTTTCCCCACGGGGAAGTTTCGGTGAAAGTCGGCGTAATGGAATTTGGGCTTAACACAGCGTTGCCATATGTGGACTGATAACCTTCCTCCACGCAGTGTGCACTTTGAAGTTTTCGGGCTGGGCGTCCTCGTCAACTGTTCTCAACCAGGTGGTTCTTGGGCGTCCGGCCGGTCTACTCCAGTCAGCTGGTGGTCGCAGCGTAGCGGTTATAACACGGTAATGGTCTTTATCTGGGGCTGCTCGGGTCGTTACTAAGTAAGCTAACTACGCCGTGGGCCATAAAAATCGTGGCACTTTTGTCTATATCTTCGCCAATTATTGACTGATTTTCAAAATTATTTCACTGGCACATTCTGCGGACAATTTGCAATAATAATGTGATTATTAGGCCTATATATGCCACCACACGGAAAGTGCGTCTCTACAGTATCTTGTAAAATATAAATGTAAGTAATAACTAACGATCATAACAAAAATTTAAATAAATAAAAAACACTTCAAAGCAACATTGCGATGAATGATCCGTATGACACTTGACTGTGTTAGACCCACACGGTTTAATGTCATATAGATCATTCACTGCAATGTTTGTCTGAAGTGTTTTTAATCTTACCACAATGTTTGTTATTATCGTTATATATGCATATTTCATTGATATTTCACAAGGTAGTGTAGAGACGCATTTACGATTTGGTGGGATATGTAATAATCACATTATTGCAAATTGTCCGCAGAGTGTGCCTGTGAAAGGATTTTTAAAATCGGTCAATAATCTGCGAAGATAAAAATACAAAAGTAAAGTGTCACGTTTTTTGTGGCCCACCCTGTATAATGTTCATTTCGCATCCCTGTTTTCGCACACTGGCAATTAGGCGCATAAATAGTTAATGGATTTCAGAGAGATCTGATGGGTCGTAATAATCAAATATGTCGTATGTCTATAGCATGCGATGTAAAACATATTAAAACAACACTAAACATTTTTGGAACGGTCATATGTTCATCTAGGCTGCAGGATGGATTTAAGGTTGCAGATTTTGGTTGTACCAGAAGTTGTGCAACCCTGCAGTGCAACTGTGAGATCATTGCAAAAGGCATAACTTCACTTTTTAATGACTGGTTAGGCCTATCAAGTAGCTTGTCAATCATGTCTTTATCTTCATGTCTTTTAGATTAAACTGACAGTTTGTCTGTCAGTTTTTGAGTGCAAATTCTCTATTGTATTGTATTGTATTATATGTCTCGAGGTTGCAACTTACACCCTCGAGTTACACTTATTATGGTTTCTTATCGCGGACGGACACCGATGAAAGTGCTCTTTTAAACTCGTTTTAACTCTACGAACTCTGTCGTCAGTTGCGTTGGGATAGGCTATAATGGGGCACAAGCACGGCGCTGACACACATGTAGGCCTAGGTCTACACGGGTAGGTCTGAGTCAAGCGTACAATACGAGCTGCTGCGGCTGCTGTCTTTCATCTTATCCTTCCTCTTCCATCATCGCATCCTCATCATTCAATGGATGAACTGCGCGTCAGTCTTGAACATGGATTCGCTCGTAGACATTGCAGTGCAGGCGGAATGTAGCGTAGTGAGTGGACTGTCAAAACAACTCCCGATGTAAGGAACTAGGTCGCCGCGGCGGCCGCACTGCCGCAGTACGGCTACTACTCGGCAGGGGGCGATAAGTTAGGTTTGGTTCTCTCTTCGTCTAATCTGGGAAGTGCGTCGGTGGTGGGTCAGTCGGCGACTGTTTGTTGACCGTTTGTTTGTTGTTAGCTGCCAGTCTCTGAAGCAGAAACCGGCGTCTATAGATGCATGCGGTCGCCCGCTCGATCGGCTGAAGCACATGCTTCAAGCGCACGTGGTTTGTAAGTTGTGAAATGAGTCGAAATTTGCGAGCACGTTTTGTCTATAGAGTCGTCCATGATTTCCTGCTGGCATGGCTTGTCTGAGGCAGCGAGACATTTGAAATGCACGACAGAACAGAGACATTGCTTCTCTATGTTATTTCACTAAATGATTGATGATGTACAAACTCCATTACTTCGATTTGTCGTGGATATATTGTACAATTTCTAGCTACAGCATGCTATAAGCCTACAATAAATCAAAATCAAGCAACTGGAGCTTGGGCCTCTCAGGGTTTCGTTATGTGCACTTTATGCCACTAACAGCTTTGAGTCATTTCATGGCTCAGCTGTAAATTCGCCCCAATCCGACGATTGCACCTTAGTGACATGGTTAGTTTTACTGCGTAGGCCCCTACATGTAATTTTTGGAATTTTACAAACTTTTCAAGCGTTGATTTGAATGATTTCTCTTTTTATTTGAGTTGCTATTAGTATCGCGACAGACGCAAGTGTGTGTGTGTGTGTGTGACTTAAACTCTTAACTTGCAGATTACGGTTCAAATGTCACTGCGCTCAGGTCGACTCAGCTTCCTATTCTCAGCGAGATGGCAAATGACTCAAATAAGTAGTAGATTACGGACTACGGGGCGAATATCTAGTGTAAAGTCTCGGTCCCGTGCCTCGGCGTAACGTCTCGTTTCCCGGTTTCCGCCACTTCCGGTTCCGGTCGCGCTGGATACCGCGCTGCACCGCCCTCTTGCCTGACGTTCTGCGTGGGCCACCCAGGGCCCACCATTAGCCTTAACTCTTCGACGGTGGCGGCGGCTACTTCTGCTTTCGGTTGCCCGATTTCGACTGATTGGGTGCCCAGTGCTGTGTCGGGGGGTGCTGTCCTCCCCATCACCATCCGGGGTCTACATAGCTCCAAGCTTAGGGGCGGAAGCCGAGACTTTACCTTTTCCCGTATCAGACATATCAGAAACGGGTCCGCGGGGTAGTCTACCGGGCCCCTCGCCCTAGGATCACTAGGCAAGTGCTGCTTTCCGCTCCTAGGCGGAATGGCGGCAAAATTTTTAGAGTTTAAAAGTTACTAAAATTGGGGAAAATATATTGGGCCAATTGAATCTTGCCCAAGTTTACGGAGATTCCTCCAGAGGTAAAAACTTGCCTGGTGACTTTGACAACGCGGCTGATCTGGTGGTAGTAGTTTATTTACGGCAGCAGAATGGACGCAAAGCACGGCGGTGATGTCCCAGGACGTTCAGACAGGATCCAGGCTGTCCCCGAAACGTTTCCAAGTTCGCGGTCGCTCGTAGATGAGATCTCGGCGCTGTCGGATTTCCGGTGGCGATTTAAAATTTCACTAAAAGTTCATCCCGTCTGATGACTGGGCTAGCGCGGTTGACCTTCGGTAACTTTTTCCCGACGCCGAAGTCCGTTAACTGACTTACGATGTTTAATCTCGTCGCTGACAATTTTTTGTAGGATGATTTTGAAGACTGAGTTTCGTTACTTCGTAGCGTCGATCAACGCAAATTTTGAAGACTTTCTCTCATAGCGTCGGCGACGCTTCCGGTGAACGCCAGGTTATATACAAAATGCGGGGACGGGGAGGGGCGGGAG
>Ga0056128_1004610_pt1 | contig 17260 bp, 12 predicted proteins | sample WorMetLIZISLAND2_FD_71113 | JGI IMG/M metagenome (GOLD analysis project Ga0056128, IMG submission 71113) | Marine gutless worms symbiont microbial communities from Max Planck institute for Marine Microbiology, Germany - Olavius geniculatus... ... | reverse complement strand
GTTGCAGTTTGAAACAGTTTTGTTAAACAGTTGATCGTCTGCAGCATCACATAGTTCTTCAAAAGTTGGCAAGTCTGGCATACAGTAACCATGACGTTTCGCACGTTCCAACAGTAAGTTGATACGTCGACGATCTGTTGCATTAGTAAAACCGTGCCATGCACTGGCTGCGTAAAGTAGTTAGTTTGGGTCTTCAAAACAAACTTTAGAGAGCTGTTGTAGAAAAACTTTTCACTAGTCAAAGTGTTCTGTTCTTTTTGTCGCTATTTAACTGCCACGAATACCTGCTATGTGAGTCTAACAATTTATCGAAATTATGTTTTTTTTAAAGTCAGTAAACTAAGCCGCGGTCAGTGATTATTACAGCAAACCATAAACGGTGCTGCAAGTAAGTAAGTAAGTAAGTAAATAAGTAAGAAAATTTATAAGGCGCATAGTGTCAGCAGTAGACTAGCCGAATTTGAGTAGCGAGGGCTGAGGTGAGGCATTAAGCAGACCAAAAAGCTGGGTTCTAGAAAAAAAATGAGTTGTCTGCAAAAAGCATAAGAAAGCACATTTGCAAATGTCTAGAATAAATGTATTCAGAATGGTGGGAGGGAAAGTTTTATAAACGTGGAAAACAACAGGTTCAGATACCTACCGGCAGAAAAAGAGAAAGTACGGACAAGTAAATAGTGCGGCGATGACGACGAGAACGTTTTCATAGTTAAAGGCACAAGCGGCACGACCGGGAATCATCAGCGTGACAATGCAGTTAGAGATGAGCAACATTGTCTTGCCTGGGCTTGAATGCTGCATCAAACAATCAGTCAATCAATCAATTAAAGGTTTATTGTATGAGCCAGAAGACACATCGTATACATAGAAGGAACTGAACTAAACTTAACACAGCGAGTTAGTAAGAAAGCAGCGCTGGACGTTTTACATGCGTCGTCACGGAGGTTGTCTAATCTAATCTAATCTAATTATCTGAAGACAATATTGCGTCAGCAATTGTCACATAGTTATTGTGAATCAGAAGGGCTGTGTTGTTTTGGAGGCACACGTTCTTAAATAAATGTAAGCACTAAACCGTACAAAAGTCAATCATCGGGTATTAGTAAGTAAGTAAGTAAGGCAGTAATTTATATAGCGCGTTAACTGCAATAACGTCCAACGCGCTCCATATCTACACTGTGTTTCAAAAAAACATCCCCGACATTTTTGACTGTAACTTGAAAACCAATTATCAACTTTTGATAATTTTCGGTAGAAATATTCCTGGCACAACATGCCATCAAATGACAGTTTAGTTTCCCACCTCACCCAATGAATGCTTTTGCACTTGCAGGTCAAGCGAAATATGTGTTGAAATGAACAGAAAACCTGAAAAAAATCCCCGACATTATTGATCGTAACTTGAAGAAAGATCAGCAAATTTTAATAATTTTTGGCAGAAATATTTCTGACACAACTGGCTATTAAATAAGTGGTGTTTTAGTTTCCATCTCACCCAACGTCTGTTTTTGCACTACCTGCGGAAATCAGAAATGGGAAAAACATAATACGTGTTAAAATGAATTGAAAAAAGTCGATAAATTCCATCTTTCCTAATCTGTGGGCCCCAACAGCCGGTCTATTACAAGGTTTGACTGCCACGCAGCAGTGTGTCTGCCAGATAAAGTTTAGAAATGTTTGTGAAGTCAAGAAGCAACTGGTAGGCCCCTACAGCTAGGATTGGTTTGGAGCAGAACTTTATCGACACTGCTGTCAATGAATGGAGAAAGCGTCTCCTTGCCTGGGTTCACATAGTGGGCCAACACTTCAAGCAGTTTTACTGCAGGCAGTTGAAAAATAGACAACTGGATAAATTGTCAGCCACAGTGTCAGAAATGTAAACAAAATGTGTTTTTACGCGTTATGTTAATTAAGCAATCATATCGCATTGGATATAAAAAGTGATATTTCGCTGGTTGTGATTTCCCCAGGTAGTGCAAAATAAATGTTGGGTAAGGTGGAAAACTGAATGGTCATTTAATGGCAAATTGTGTCAGGAATATTCGCACCAAAATTATCAAAATTTAATAATTGGTTTTCAAGTTACAGTCAAAAATGACCGGATGTTTTTCGAGACACAGTGTAGACAAAAATAAACTGCTACAATCTAACATGCACAGCATAAATACAAACTGCATTTTGTTGCAAAGTATTTATATAGAGAGCATAGCGGATGTATTACCAATGTTTGGAAAAATATGCGGAAGCCTTGATGTTTGATTTCTCTTAGCGCCAGAGTGATGTAGATGAGCGAACCGATTACAGTAAAACATTCAAATACCCAACGAACCTACGATATAAAACGTTTTCACTTATTGATGCATCATAGCACTTTGACCAATACCGAAAGTGGGCCTAATTGTGTTTTATGATGATTATTTTGCCTTCAAGTTTCATCTCTAAGACTTTGCAAAAAGTGTTCTACTTTTATGCATGGATGTTAAACACATTATTTATTTTTTTTAAATAAAAGTTTAAAAAAACATGTTTTTATGTGTTTTTTTTATTTTTTAATGTTTTTATTATTTGTTATATGTTTAGTTTTTTAAAATGTTTTAAAATGTTTTTGTTCTATTTTTAATGTCGCGTTTTTGTTCTTATTAAAACTAAACATACACAATTACAAATATGATGCATTTCTCACGGGCAAATTGCGTTTAGTCCTGTTTTTGATCTGTACCATAATCACGGTTACATAATAACATTCAGTACATTCCGGTATTCAGTCTTTACAAATGGTACGTGTTTGTTTTTAACATGTTATTGCGCGAAATGTGGTTCAATGTTTTTATGTATGTTTTACATGTTTTTTTTCTAAAAATGAAAAAAAACATGGTTTTATGTTTTTTTATTTGCAAATTAATGTTTGTAACATTCATGCTTTTATGTAAGGTTGCAACAATTTTTTAGGAGACCGTACTTAAGTAACGGTCGAGCTGTTGTCATGGTTGTCGTCCGTCTGTCTGTGTGTCCGTCCGTCCGCCCGTCCGTAACAAATGTACTATGGCTAACGGGTAGGGCGTAAGGAAAAAAAACTTTTTACACGAATAATTAGCCATGGGGATTAAACTCGGCAAGCAAAATTTCCGGCATCTATTTCAAAGAAAACATTTTTAAATTGGGGTTAAAAGAAGGAGGGGGTAGAAAAAATGTGCGCTTTTCAATGGAAGACTGGCCATATCTCAGAAACGGTGAGTGATATGGCCTAAGTTGTTATTAACAGAAAGTGACATAGGCCTATGCCCGGTCAGATTAAATGAAAATCACTGACCTTGGATGACCTTAAAGGTCACTGATAACCAGCACGGTCGGCTATCCTAGTGACAGCTGAGCTTCTTGTTGTTTATTAGGCTACACTACAAGCTGCAAAATATGCCGATCTGCGGTCAAGTTCTAATCAAGCACGACAAATCAAATCAAGCTATCGATTGTACTTGGGTCCAGTGCGTAGCCGCAACATCACAGAGCTACATGTTACCGCATACCGCTCTAAATTTATAAATCGCTAATGTTGTTCGCGACGTGTGACATGCGCTTCGCTGTTTTTTTTTTGTTTAATTGATTGATTAATTGACATACTTATACAAATGCACACAGAACTCTGTAAAAGGTAAAAGTAAAGGTTGTCAATTTGTATAGCGCATCGTCGTGTATACACACCTCTAATGCGCTTTTCGTCACTAACCATAGCCGTCGATCACACAGCCGCCATGTACAAAGGTCCCCACTTTCCGTAACCATATAATGGGTCACTACTCATTTAACCGACCTCGGAGGGATGGCAGGCTGAGTTGGCCTTGTTGGTTGACTGATAGCGGACGCCGTATCCACAAAGTGGTCAAGCAGCCATCCATCAGTCTAGCGCAGGATAGGGAAAGTCCGCCGGTCAGGACCGACGTTCTAACCACTATGCTACGCCACCAACTTATGTCATCTGTGTCCGATAATAATATTTTAACGCTTTCATTTTTTCACTAACTTGATCTTTGGTGGTGTCGGTGTTTTGCAGGTAGCAGCGGTTAACTTGATGGGTCGACAAGTTGTGAGTTGTTGTCGCATTGACAGCCGGAGATGACGACGCGTCGCTGACATCTCGCAGACCGAACGCAATCGAGAACAAAACGAAGTAAAAGATGAAGCAAACAAATCGCCGATAAAATCTGTGACGTCACGCAAAGCAGATCGTTTCGTTTGAAATTAATTTCTATCTAAAAACTTAGACTTCTGTATTTTTTATACACAAACTTTGTAATACACGGGACTGTCGAATCTTTAAGCCCCTAGTTTGTTGCACGGCTTCACGAACAACTTGAAAAGAGTTGGGGAAGGAAAACCTTCAAACGGAATATCTTTAATACAGGGCGCCGCTGATCTCTGTTTCCTTGCCAGATACCAGTTTTCACTGCGAGTTTACGGATACGATGCAAGTGCATCACACCGTGTATCTGTTTGAGTCCCAGCTTTCGCCCACAGAGTGATGGCTAGACTGAGTTGACCAGGGTGACTGGTTGCATACCGAGATGGTCATCCATCCAAGTACTAACCCAGCCCGCCGTTGATTAACTTCGTTGATGCGACCAAGCACTTTTTACCGACCAAGCCAAAGCGATTATACTTGCTGTTACACACGAACAGAATGCGGTCTGCCAACGATTTCACCATGCAGCTGATCATTGATCAACAGGCAGTAGATTGTGGCTGAATATCTTACTACACTGTGAGGCATAAAAACACACCAAAATTGTCGATCATAACTTGAAGGTAAATTATCAGATTTTTATAATATTTGCTATAACTATTCTTGATAAACTGGCTATCAAACAATTATTCAAGTTTTCATTTTGCCCAATATATGCTTCTGAACTACCTAGGGAAATTAAAACACACGAAATTGGCGTTAAAATAAACAAAAAACGCCAAAAAATCATTCATGACATTACGGATACTAACTTAGAGAAAAATAATGAGATTTTAGTTGTTTTTGGTAAGAGCATTCCTGAATAACTGGTCGGCAAATGGCTGTTTAAATTTCTAGCTTTCCTAACGTCTGTTTTTCATTACATGTAGAAACAGAACAAATGAAACATAAGTTAAAATTAAGAAAAAAATCAGTAAATTTCGTCACTTCAGATATGTAGCTTCCAGTCTCCGAACAGCCCTGATGACGGTCCATTTGACAATGTTTGCAGTGTTATGCAGTGAGTTTAGAAATTTTGATGAACTTAATAAAAAGCGACTGGTTGAAGTCTGGAGCACAACACTGCCGACATTGCTCTCAATGAACGGAGAATGCATCTGCATGCCTGTTTTGTGGGCAATATTTTAAATAGGCCTATTTACTATCAGCGGTTGCACAACTGGACAATAATAAACTGTCAGGCTAAAATTTAGACCAAATGTGCTAAACGTGTGTTATTTGAATCAAATAATGATGCTGCATTGAATAAAAATGTAATATTTTGCTTGTTTTGTTTTTCTAGGTAGTACAGAAACACACGTTTGGTGAGGCGAAAACATAAATGGTCGTTTGATCGCTAGTTGTGTCTGGAATATTTGTACCAAAAATTATTAACATCGGATAATCCATTTTCAAGTTACGATCGATATATTTTGGTGTGTTGTTACGCCTCACAGTGTACATGACACGTAAACCGTAATTACGAACAGCAAACAGCTTACCGGCGTCGTGCAAACGTTTGCCATTTCTCCGTCAGCAATTTTGCGACGACTCCCTCGAACATGTCCAGATGCTCCGGCTTATCCTTTGACAGATAAAAGCACAATAAACAATCAAACAATTAGTCAGATTTATTTTGCGCAATGAGATCAATACGAAGAATGAAAACGACGACGAAAAACTGTCAACGGTTTGTAGCGTGCATGTAAATCGCCACAGACGTTCAACAGTTTTTCTGAACTTATAATATGCACAAAAACCTATGTATTGAAGTTAAATCTTCTAAAACTGATGTCTGGCAGTGTTTTTTGTGTTAATAAAAAGTGTAGCCCTAAAAACAACAAAATAATACTATTAGACCCATTCAGACATTAGCTAAGGTCGTAACACGATACTTTGCTTTGTCTTTTTCAAAAGTATAACTTTAACAAAAAATACGCAAATTTACCCCGTAGACGACTTTGTACATAACGGATTTAGTGTTGATCTTTCCGTTGTCAGAGATGGTGTCAATATGTTCAAGTGGATAACCGGCGCAGGATACGTTCGCGTACTCCCAATACACTTCGCGGTCTATCTCCATTATATGACCGAATATCTGCAATATTCAGCCGACCGTAATAAACAGGACCGATTGGACTAGCCGTCATTTTGTATGGTAGCCTAATGCCAGAAGGCTACCTCTTAAAAATTTAGATCACAAAAGAGACGACTTGAGTGAAAATAGACAATTTCTTTCTGTTCGTGAGTGCGCTTCCGAAAATAACAACGCGATTTAAATACATTCAAATACTGCTGCTATGTGGTGAACAATCGAAGATGTCGCTCCCGTTTCTACCTTAGTCAAGTATTTCCCAACTTTTGTCAAAATCTACATAATTTTATTGCCCCTGTTTTTGGCTAACCGTTAGAACTACGATATGTCGTCACTTGATTTGTCGTCTGTCTGTCCGTAACGCATGTACGATTGTAGCTAAACGGTAGGTCGTAAAAGGTCGGCGATAGTAGGCCTAAATAGGGCAATGGTAGCTTCCTATAGGCTGTCAAAAGTAACCATGTCTCTATCTGCAGCGGTTTATCCGCAATTTTAAATGCAATGTTGCTGCCTGCAGCCGTAACAAAGCGATTTAAATGCATTCAAATACTGTTGCTATGCGGTGAACAATCGAAGATGTGGCTCCCGTTTTAATATGCGGCCATCCGCCTAGTCATGCACATACGACACTTACTTATTTTCAATTTTAATTTAAAGCCCATTTTTACATTGCAGCCGCGAGCCATAAGTAAAGATTTACGCAAGATATGTCGTTTTTATCACTATTTTTTTATTTTCTTACGGGCGGTTGTCGTGACTGTGATTACTGTCCGCAGTAGTGACGGCAGTATTATTTTCAGCATGCATCGTCGCTAAGTTGTTTTTGTTTCTCTGTTACCACTGTGATAACTGAAATTAGTTTAATGAAATTTTGAAGAAACATGTATCTCAACAACTTCTAAAAAACTTATTAAAATTGAACGTCATTCTCAAAGGTCAAGGTCGCATGGGTTTCTTTGTGTGCATGATACTGTGCATGCGGATACCCGCGGACAGTACTTAGCTTCAAACAAGGTTCCACAGTCTAGTTTTGTACTAAATTTATGTTCATTTATTGAGCAAACAAAGATGAAATAACGATGATATGTGGTGAGAGCGAGTGGCGCTGGCTGACCTTGCTGCGAGCGAGTGTAGCAGCCAGCGTGAACGGCGTTAGACCGCGCCTGTTGACTGCGTTCAACTCTGCTCCCAGACTTGTCAGCAAGTCGAACATCGCCTGCGCGTTTTTGTCAGAGACAACATGTGACATCGGAGGCGGATTTAGACATGTTCATATAGGCCTATATGTTCAGCCACTTGAAACATGTCTTGCATTTTCATGTCCGATAACTTAATGTCCGTCAATTTCAAGTCAGACTACTTCATGTTCTGCCAATTTGTTTAAATTTGTTTTCCATGTTCATGTCCGTCAATTTCATGCCTGAACATCTTGATGGTCCGCCATTTTCATGTCCGTCATTTTCAGCGCCCCCATTCAGCATCCAAATGCACAAAAAATCTCCGTGGACACTAAGTCGCGCAGCCTACTAAACTACAAACGGAAAGCTATGATAAATAAAGAGATCTTTCGTCTGAATTAAATGACAGTGGCAATGACATCAGTAGACAGTGTTTCAAATCAAGCCGTAACGTGCTTACTCGTAAGAGGCGTCTCATAGAACTTTGTTCAAGGAACGCTCTACAAATCTACGGATTAATTAATTAGCTTAACGTTATCGCAAATATAGCATTAGCATGAGGTTGATTTAACAACATAACAAATAAAAGTTTAAGCAGTTGTTTCATGTGTCGATCGCTCACCTCTGGTCCGCAGTAATTCTACAATATAACAACATCAAAACTTTAGTATAATATGCATTGTACTTTCATTTACTACAAAAAGTGTAAATATAAATAAACGTAAACTCCCGGAAAAATTTTCCAAAAAGCAAATATACCAACTCTTTTTATCTAAAATTTTCATATTTTTCCATCATGTCTATCTAATTTCTCTTTTTATCAGCATCTTGACAGGACCTTTGATTGGATACCAATATGGATAATTAATATAGCAAGCGTAGTAAGCAAAAATAGCCTATTTTTCGCCTTTTTATGTCTTTTCCTTTGGATATAATTTTAATTGCTTGCGACGGGCATGCCCGTGGCCCTTTGCAACAACAGTGGGCATTGTTTTCCCCGGTTCATGCCTGTCGGTACCCAAGCATTAATAAAGTACTTGCCATAATAATATGCTATTCTCTTAATCTGTCTGTCTGCTTTACTCTCCGTCATAAACACCGGGTAGGCCATACATATACTTATTGGCTATGCATATGATAGCACAAAAAATTATTCAATTAATAATACCAAAATATACAAACACAGTGTTTATCAAATTAAAGCAGAAATGTCAAAATTTTCTGCCATTAATATAGTTCAAAAATTCCTATGTATATTTTTTATCTAAAACGCAAAGCATACAAACGTTGAAATATGAAGAACTCATGGGTTTATACGCGGCGTATCCCAGAAATAATAGGCCTACAAGAGAGAAGCGACTTAGTTGCTATAGAACAAGATCCAACTAAACGCAAAACGCAAACCTTGTCCGTCGAATTTCGTTCTCGCATCTGTAACATAGTTACAGGCAACTTCGTTCACAAATTACAAAAAATAAGAATTTAGCAGTAACATGTTATTACATTTTTTCCGCAAAATTCCAGTGTAAAATTGTACGTCAACAACCGGCTATGCATTTAATTTTTTTCCCAGTGACACGGCACATTAATACAGCACTTTACAAAAAAAAAGATTCAGAAAAATTGACTAATTTGGCGTGCAAAATTAACGGTATTCAGCTATAATAAATAAAACAAATTTCAAAAAATGTCAATCTAATAATTTTAGCAATGTTCTACACGGAAGAATGCGGACGCGTTCATCTACAACAACGCAGCTGTTGTCGTGAAAACACAGAGTCAGTTCGGGAAGCGCGCCTTCGTCTGCAATCCAAGTAGCCTCTCTGAAACCAGATTCCTCTCGAGTCTCGACGCCAGAAACCTTCATTCTGCTTTGACCTTCCGTAAAGCTCTCATAACTTGTTTCCTCAAATAGACAGTTGTTGGCATGCACTATTGGTCTCACTACTGCAGATAGGGCGCTATAGCATTTACGATTTCGACTATGATTGATGATTATGATCAGACCTCGTTGTCGTGTATGACGACTATGTGAAGAGCAGTGTTGTCGTTACTGTCTTTCATGTTGACGTCTGCACCCTTCGCGTGAAGCAGTCTTACGCACTCCTCCTGGCCGAGACACGCAGCGAAGCTCAGCGGATATTCACCCCAGTACGCGTTTCTACGCATCATCAACATCATCATTATCGTCATCATCGTCATTTACTTGTAGCTAAATAATCGTGTAAAATAAATAGCTACAAGAAGCACATGCATAGGTGAATCGGGCACACACGTTGCACTGACCCGTAAACCTAAAAACATAGTTTTAGACCTGTGCGAATTTGCTTTTACAGCGCAAGCGATTCCGCTTATTTATGTACACATTTCTCTAAGGGCGTGGTCTGTCTGTCGTTTGTCTGCCGTCTGTCTGTCTATCACATTTGAGCCTTTTGCTTAAACCGTAGGTCCAATGACAAACTCCCAGTCAAAACTCGGAATTACAATTTGCATCAAAGTATTAGTCCTATGCTGCCGCTTGGCGTATACAAACGAAAAGTTGAGTGGACTTGCCACAGCGATGCCGTCTTTTGCCAAATTATTTTAATCCCCGTTGTGTGTATATATGTTGAAAAAACAAAATGACTATACACTGCATTATAAAGAAAACGGGTTCGTCGTGGAAATATTCAAGTCACGTTTATAACGCTAATTATAGCTATAATGTATAATGACAGCGACTACAGTCCGATATGAGAAGTTGCGAACCCCTCGTAGTTGGTGTAGGCGGGGACGTCAAACCACTCGTGTAGGTCGGTATCCCGGCGTGCAGAGCGCTGGTCGTGCGGAGCGAAGAAGCTACCACAGCAGCGCTGATGCACGTCAGCACCGCGATCTAACAGAAACTTCACCATTGCGGGATCCTCATTCACGATTGCCATGTGCAGCACGTTCTCTCCTGCATGTCGCCACGTACAGCATCATTCTGTAGACTACTTTTACGCCAGGCGCGTGAAACTTCTAGTAATGGGGTGTTTACACTATCCAGCAAACGTCCAGCAAACTTCCAGCAAACATAGGCCTATTCAAAATACACGTGCTAATGTGGACGTTTGCTGGATTGTGTAAACACCATATAACAGCCATGGCTGCATGCGTTAGCCTGTCTGTCGCATTTATTGTTTTGCCGCACGCTATCAAGTGGTTATATACTTGGACGGGTGACTGTCTGCAAACGGATAAACCATCTCAGTATAATAACCAACACCGAGGTCAACTATAGCCTTTCATCTCTCCCGGGTAGACAAATCTCCGCTTTACGCCCAACCCGAGCCAAGATTGCTTGGCTGAGGTTAAGGCGACGCTATACACAATAAGTTTAAGTTGCTGTTATCTAGTGCTTGTTTTGCTGTTTTGACTTTTTCAGTTGTATTACATTTTTTTAAAATAACAAGTCTGTGACTTTGTCGTTAACTCTTCTAGGCCTACTTTCAGTGAGCAGAATGTTGCATCTACGCATTTATGTATAATATCATATTAAACGCATTTTAACAACATTAAGGCGACCACAAACAGTTACCGTAAAATCCGTCGTTGATGTAGAAATCGTGGACGAGTTTGGGATACCTTCGGACCATTCGCTTGGCGAGATCGGCGTGAATAAAGGTTGCTTTGAGCAGGCAAACATGCAGAGGCGTTTCTCCGACGTCACCGCGCTTATCCAGTCGCCAGCACACCACCTTGCTGCCTGCACACACAGCGTCTCGGTGCATAGCTAAAAAACTAAAGTTTTTTTTTAAAAAAAGAGTAGTTTGGTTTTCTAGTTATTTTTGTTTTACATTTTTAAAGTTTTAGTGTACGTCGAAGATCGGACACAAAATTGTGACCCAGAAGATTATCCTGCTCACCGTTTTTCCTGTCGTATCGTTTTTATATGTGCTAATAGCATTGCTGGCAAATACAGTCAAGGAGTTGGGTAAACAGCGATTTCACATTTTATCAAATTACTTTGATGCTTGGTTTTAATAATGCAATATACAAATAAAAGTTGTACATATCTGACCAGTAGCGTCGCGGCGGAGAACAGGCGACTGAGGCGAGGGCAACTTTTATGTTTTAGCCTATGGGAAAATTTTTTATTTGTCGAAAAATAATTTTCCAAAATGCAAAACTTCAGTAAGTAAGTAAGTAAGTAAGGCTGGTAATCGCTTATTTAAGATAAATTGATAGGCAAAATTAAAATTTTGAGCATCCATATCTCCTCTGTCAGAAATTTCAGCTTTCTGTCGGACAACTGCAACTTTTTGAACCCGCCCATTTCTCCAATTTGTTAACTCACGGCGTTGCTGAGGCTGACCGTTAGCTTGAGAGCAGTTGTCGTCGTCGTCGGCTGCTTGGTTTGAGACACCTTGTAGCTGTTGCTGTTGATCTGAGTTCAAGTCGCCGCGTGAGCTGCTCGTAGTAGTGCCGTCATTGTCTGCTGCATTTTGTATGCTGCCTGCACGCCGTCTTGCTTGCAACATCTCCCCCAGACTCACCTCTTTACCCGCCTCGTACAGAAACGGCGGGAAACCCTCCTCGATTCGGCGATCCACCTGTTTACGTACCGGTACGTACAACTCTTTCAGTCGGCCCTATGTCTTATGTGTCGATAATGAAACAGTGGCTATTCTGTCTAAACAAACATGGTGTTCTCCACTAGCTACAACGCCTGTATGGCGGCAATGACCTCCGTTTCTTGAGCCCCCTGCCTGCCAGACACCAGCTTACACTGCGAGACCAGGGATACGGGGCTGTTGCGTCGCGCGGTGTGCCGGTTTATGCCTTTATCGAGAATAAGCCTCAATGCGCCTACTGCAAGAAGGATGGCCACGTTTTCACACAAAGCAGAAGCGTCTACCGCAAACCCATGTTCTGTCTCATAATCAAAGTTGACACACTGCACCCCACGGAAACTAACCTCTTCGTAGTTTTTATCCCTGATAGCTTGTTTCATGAGTTCGATGAGTTCGCCGCCGCCGCTGAGATCGACGAAGTTGTACATGGGCTTCTTGCTTTCCGCCTGTCTTTTGACGTCGTCGGCTACGCTGCTGTGTTTGACGCCCATCGCACCTGCGTCACACGTAACGTACATGTATCCAATCGACCACAGGTGGAGTCGTATTCCGCCTATTCCTGCACATTTTTTCCGTAGCGTGGTATGTCTGCCTGTCGTCTGTCTGTCACATTCGTGCACCTTGTATAAACCACGTTCGACGGACTTTGATGCCATTTAGCAGGTACACTTGTGGGGTCTAACTGTGTTTAGATGTGAGTCCTTGACCCCCCAGGAGAAGCAGAGATTTGGGACGCTTGAGAGTCAAACCACAGCCAAAACATGCAATTATAAATTGTTGCCAAAACCCCGGTCCTATGCTGCCACCTGGCAAATGCAAATGTAAAAAAAACGATTCCGCCTTTTGTAAAATTATTTTTTCACTATATTAGGCTTACAGCTTCAAAAAGCACAAAACATGCAAAAAATGCCTTATTACGCTACTGAGTTCCTAAAACGTACCCACTTCGTTTTAGAATAGTATAGGAAAAGATTATTCTGGCAAATGCATAAAATTAAATAAAATTTGCCATTAAGTGCTGCCTCACAAAGTGAGTTTCACAAACCTTTTCACCAAATTTTTTACGTGACTTAATTTCTTCAACTTACATATTTACGGTAACTTGTACTAGGCTATGCCTATATGCTAAATAAATTCGTTAAAACATCAGGAAAGTCACAGAACGAAAACGTTCCAGCTGTAGATAGCAACAACGCTGGCATTAGTGCCTCACGTAAAAACGTCGCTGACTGATGTATTCCTTCAGCTGCATATAGTGAAGTGAGTGGTGCAAGGGATCAATAGCGCAACCATGGTGATAACGCTCCAACACACGCCGCGCAACTGTTATAAACACGATCGTATTTTTATGTCAGCGCAGTGCATTTAACAACAAAATATACGATTGTTATTCAAGGTAATTTTTGTTAGCAAATTTAGTTGACCAAAAATTTAATCACTTTTTAAAAATTTCATCTCAAAAAGATTAATTGATAATTAGGGCCTAATGAGATTGTCCACTGTAAACCATGACATTAGGGTGCCTATTCAAGTTCCAGACCAAAGAAAATCTCAAAATTGTTACTTTACAGGATGGTAAGCTAGCATATTTTTTTCAATTAATTGCTATGTGCAGTTACAAAGTACCAGTGTGCAACAAGACCACTGCCTCGAATTTCGCTAACGTCAACAAGCTTCGTCAGGGACTTAGGCCTACCTAGGCCTACCTTCTTCTTTTTATGGCGTACTCTTCCAGAGCGTGGCCGTGTCCACGATGCGGCGCCAGTCCGCCCGCCCAGAAGCTTTTCTCTACGCAGAAGAAAAACCAATGTTCAGAGGTCTCAGGTCTGCCTCCACGGAACGTAACCAGGTGTGACTGGGTCTCCCTGCGGGCCTTCTCTAATCCGGAGGAGGCTTGCGTATCGCGGCAGCAATGGCACGATGGTGATCTTCGTCAGGAGAGCTGCGGGCGATGTGACCGAAGAAACGGAGCCGTCTGCTTGTAAATATGCTGGATAGCGGCTGGCAATTCGAGCGGGACCGGACTTCATCATTGGTTATGTGGCGGGTGTATGGGATTCTACCTGGCGTTTCAGTATCTAGTCGAATTTTCTTTGTGTTTGTGGCTAAGCTAAAGTTGGTTGCAAATATAGTACACACCGCTACCATAAGTTGGTGCTACTTGCTAGTAGCTATAAGCAAACGTTACTTACTAGTTAGTAGTTTACAAGACGTGAAGGAAACGTCTTGCGGACTTTCATTTTAGAAAAAAAGTAGCGCTACTTCCTTGCTGGTGTGTTGTCAATTCGGATGTAAACAAGTTTGTTTACGTTTTAGTCCGAGCGCAAATTTAATTGAAATTTAATGTTTAGGTCTGTGGAGCGTGCTAATTTGTGCCCCATTGGAACCTATAACTAATAGGTGTAAAGCTGGAATGTTTACTGTTGCAGTTGCTAATCTTCAAAATGCGTCACAGGCTGAACGGTAGTTCAAGCCATGTGTTAACCGAAGATTATATCTGCCGTGAAAATTCACAGCAGCTAGCGATAATCGACTACTTATTTTCCATGAATTTTCACGGAAGCATCTTTTCACTTATTGCTATATGTCGTGATAATCTATGTATTGAAACGTATATATTAAAGCTGAGGAGATAAACGATTAATCACACAATTGCTTACTGACGCGCTAGCTATGTGTCCATTTATCTGTCTATTAGTTAGTTTAAAGCTGGCGGGAATTTTTATGATGTTTTGTTGCAAATTGTCTGCCGTGGGTGCGAGTCTGGCAGTGAAAGAATTTTGCAAATCGATCAATGTGGGGCAAAAGAAATTTGACCCCCACAGAATCGAAACCCCTGATTTGATTGAGATAAAATTTGGCACAGTTGATTACGTCGGCTAGATGACCCCTCATGCAAAATTTCATGTAAATCTGCACAAGGGGGGCTTCTCGGCAAATAGGTGAAGTATACACATTTTTGAAAACAGAGAATGGTTGGTCTTTTTTGTAAAGCTGTTATTGGTTGTTTGTATTATGCATTAACTAAGCTTGTACTTTGTTTATGCATAATGTTTGAAGTACCATAATTACATGTGCCTTGTATCATGTGTTAAGCTTACTGATCTTGTGTTCAGGTTGTGTGCTGTTTACCGAGAAGCCTTCACACTTAATAATGAAACTGGTAAGAATATAAGACTTATTGTAGTTTTATTAAAAGATGAATCGAGATTGAATCACCTAGTTGTTGTTAGAGCTACAGAATTTTTGTGGATTCAAAATGTGTCTTGTGGTCAGTGATGTAGTACATTGTTACAGAGTTTTTTTAATAAGAGCAAAGAATATGAAATATTTTATGATCACACATATGACACAACACAGACGTGAGTACCAAACGTGTTCCAGACATCAGTTTTTACTGAATTAATGGCAAGATTGTAATTTATTTGCTGTATTTGGTGTATGTAAAAATGTTACAGAAAGGTGAAGTCCCAAAAAATTATGAAGATGTTTTCAAATAAAGGAGCTCATTTAAACTGTGAATAATTAATAGCAAATGTTGAAGATGTTAAAACAGTGTAAATATTTTACATTTTGCTATTTATGTGGCATTTTTTTCTGTTGACCTGGTTGAAAATGGTGTCACTTTTTGGTGCACCCTGTATAATCAGTATATTGCTACTGAAGTCATCTGTTGTGTTGTCAATGTTGTAGTTCTGCCTGTCTGGTCAAGCCAACCAACCATGTTTTGTTGTCAAGTTCAAGGGTACAACAGTGATGCTGGACTGTGCACTTGATATGTCAACTGTTGCCAATTTTCTGCCACTTCCTCTCGTTCCTAGGTGCTTTATTGCCACGCTTCTATGATAACATTAATAACCGTTTTATGTTAGTACACTTCAGTGTAAGAATTCTGTTGTTTCATTCCTTTAGTTGCAGTTCACTACAATGACTGACACTTTTGTATTTTCAGTTTATGCAATCTTTTTTGTATAAGTTTCTTACTTAGCTCAGTGTTATGGAAGAAGATTCACTCTAGATATAAGCACACATCCAAGCTCTTGAACAGGGAGTACATCATATTAAATAGGTTTTGACACAGCATTGGAATGAATGAGTACGTTTCAGGGATCACTGTATCTGTACTGGTATTGGTCGTCTTGTTTTACAGCTGTTCTTCTTAGAGTGAAACCAGCAGCATCGGAGCATTTCCACATTTATATTATTACTTATGGCTAACTGCATTGATTTGGAAATGTTGGACATCCGAAGTATTATCACGCAGTTGATCGATGCTTTTTGATGTTTGTGAGCAGCGATTGTAGTAAATGATAATGATGTTTTTTTACAGCAATCGACTGTCACAGCTTCAGTCGTGGATTTGTAAAGAATCTACCGAATCTGGCAGATTGGAAGAGGTAGTTATGTTACATTGTCTGTATCTGATTGAAACTGACAGTTAACATTATATCATTACACACAGTTGTCAGAGGACTGATATCATCACATTGTTCTTACACACTGTTGTAAACTGGTAAGTTTTTTTACATATATTATAGTAAAAGGCCATTTTTATCACTTGACATGGTGTAAATGCTTGAAGGAAAAAGTGGTAATAACAAAATGTGTATCAACATTTTTTTGCTCCTGCAGGACTTAATGCTGAATCTGTTATTGAAAAAGCCATTTATGAGCATGTGAAAGTATGATAGAAGTTTATATGCTGCAATCAGTTAGCTGTGATTGGTTTGTGATGTCAGGAGCTTCGGCTGTGTGACGGTAAAGTTTTTGTTGATGCGGAGCCTGAATTTAGAATTCCAGAGGTGAGTTTTCTCTTTCACTTCTTCTCGGTATTGTTGTTAATTCCTGACATCACAGGCTGCGCGGTAGAGCAGCACTGTTGTAAGGGTGACCAGCCATTTCAATGGGAAACTCCAAAATTTGACCCCTCGTATTTCCCAAACCCCTTAATTTTTCAACACCAAAATTTGCACAGATGATTATGTTCAGCATATCTCCTGATGTGCAAAATTTGGTGAAAATCCGTTTAGGTGGGGCTTCCCCATGAGTAGGTGAAATATAACGTTTGCATGACTTTTTGTGCCTTTCCTTCCCTTCCCTTTCCTTCCCTTTCCTTTTTTTCTTGCCGTCCTCTACAGGAAAAACGACTGAACTGATTTTAACGCACGATGGCTCATAT
>Ga0056128_1004609_pt1 | contig 17260 bp, 6 predicted proteins | sample WorMetLIZISLAND2_FD_71113 | JGI IMG/M metagenome (GOLD analysis project Ga0056128, IMG submission 71113) | Marine gutless worms symbiont microbial communities from Max Planck institute for Marine Microbiology, Germany - Olavius geniculatus... ... | reverse complement strand
GACTCACGTTGGGCTTTGCCCCAAATTTCTAGTTAATTTTATTTTTAAAAAACAATGACAATTGCGCATAAAACCTGTGTTTTATCAACTTTTTAAGTATTCAGCTAATGGCTGTGACAGATTCACTGAGACAATGGTAAGTCTGTATTATTAGTAGTAGGGCCTAAGTGTTTGTTCTATTTAGTCATGTTTTCCACAGAAAGTGATAATCATTTCGCAAATGTTTGTCGCTTTTTATTGTTTATAATGCATTCTTGGTGACATGACATTAGATGAAAGTTTAGCTATGTAATTTCATTAATCATGGAAAATTTAAAAGTATCAGTCATGTTAATAATGGTTAATTTCTGCAGCTTTGGTGGTAAATAATAAGAAATATCTGTGTTTAGGATGAACACAAGTTCACTCATACGTGAACTGATGAGACATTGTGGTCGGGAAGATGAGACTGACATCTGGTAAATTTCATGTCAAATATTTTCTCTCTGTACAAGCAGCAGTCGTAGTTGCACTAATACACTGTCACAGATGTTGTGTAACTCACTAATGGCAGAGTGCTATAAAATTGTCTTACCATGGCTGCCAGACAATGTTGATTGGTCTTTTTGCAACAGAACATTTTTTAACTGTTTGTGTAGGATTTTGAGGGTTTGTGCTGTATTGGAACATCCAATATATACTGTGTCTCAAAAAAACATCCCCAACATTTTTGACTATAACTTGAGAACCAATTACCAGATTTTGATATTCCTGACACAACTTGCCATCATGCGGGTCAATTCACAAAATTCCACGGCTCACCATGGCAAAATCATCTAAATTTTGCAGCTTACCACGGCCTTCTGTTTGTGAGTAAACTGAGCTTTATTTTCTTAAGAAACCAGTTTTTGGAAGCAGACGTTGTGCTCAGCATAAAAAGAAAATTATTAATCTTTTTTTTCCTTTTCAGCAGTGCAATCTGTCAGTTAGTTGCATTGTGTTTATTTACAATTTTGCCATATTATGACAGTAATTATTAGTAGAGCCCGTAGTGTTAGGCAGTTCAGTTTCATTTTTTCTGTGATTTTACGTTATCAAGCTGACGATCTTACCAGACATCGGTCATTTTTCAACTTTTGCAAAATTCCACAAATAAGCGGCTTGGCTCGAAATTCTACGGTCTGTGGAAAACTGTGGGCCCTATAATCAGAAAAGCATGGTTATGTGTGGGTGTTTGTATGTGATTTGCAGTGCCTATCAGAGGTCAGCATCGGTAGATGGTAGTAGTCCAGACACTAGCAGTGCCTTACTTAACAGCAGCGGCATCAGAGCGGTCTGGATGCTGATGCTGGCACTGCTGTTTAAGATGGCCGCTACCATCTTCACTTATGGCATCAAGGTAGTAATCACTACTGGCCGTGATGCTAGGGTATAAGGTAATCACGGCTGCAGTATTATTATGTGAGATTGTACTTATGACGTATGCCTCAATAGAAGACATGAATTGCACAGATGGAATGATGGAGAGGCAAAGCAAATTATGCTGACCTAGTTTTTTTCAGTTTTTTATTTCTTTATTTTTAATCCTTCAGAATGGTTAAAAGATATTGGTAACTGGTATTGAGTTGAATTTGGACAAAGGCTGAGAATAGAAAATACAATCACTGTGTACAGTAGTGAATGAGGCTCTGAGCGTATTTGAAGAATGTGTAGGAAAAATTGTTGTCAAGAGCAAAAGTTTTTAAACTCGAGATTTAGGCATAAAATATGATGGAGGGAGAGAGGATACAGTTGATAAGATTTGAGAAATGTGCATAAAAAATCTGCACTGAAAGGGGTTGCATATTTTCACCATGAGTAAATACTTTTTGAAGCATAGGATTAGATTTTGATCTGGGTCCAGCAGCTTTTGAGTAGATTCATTACCAAACATCTTTATTAAGTTTATTGGGTTTACCAATTGGCAGTGTTACTTCTTGGCATAAGTTTAATAATAGTGATGATGATAATGTCAACAATAAGGTGGAATACAGTAACAACGATTAAGTCTACATAATGTCGCTCGAGATGACTGATGTCTTCTAGCGAGTAATGTTAATGTGTTGGTCTGATTGTGAGGTTCCCGCTGGGCTGTTTATACCAAGCATGGCTATTGGAGCAATCTGGGGTCGACTGATTGGTGTCGGAATGGAACAACTGGCATTGTATGATCTCTTTTCTTTGTTGGTTTTTGTTCAGCTGTTTTAAGCTGTTTTTTACCTTTGATCATAGCTGGCTAGAGATGGTTTTGCCTAACTCTGACAATAAGTGTTACTCTCCATTGGATCAGTTTTCTACATTGGCTAGTTTTTAAAAATGTAGTTTAAGGGCAGGTTTCTGGATCTTAACTGGCCGGTCAAGTTCGTGTTAACTGACAGATTTGCATAACTCTCGTTTACCGTTGCACTAACCAACGGTCAGAATGGCCAAAAATTGGGAATGGGAATTGACTGGATGGGAATGGGAATGCAAACAGCCATTCCCAGTCATCTCTAGTGTTAAGTCAGCTCATCTCAGATAGTTACAGTTACTTACAGTTTCGGGGTGGCAGCTGCAAAACATCTGTCTCCATAGTGGTAGTTTGATTTGATTTTGATCCATTCTTGTTGTACTAATTCTGATATGCTTTTACGTAAGACAGTGTTAGAGTAACAACTATAGTTTGCTGAGCAGGTTTCGTATTTGTTCTAAAATTACTAAAGTTTTAGGTGAAATGTCCAGAAATAGACAAGCTTGTTCTGAAAATCTTATCATTTAATCAAAGTCGAAAATAAATTATTTTGCCACTGACCAATCTTTTTGCTGGGATTTCTTGGCATATTTTTTCTGCTTGTAAAGTGATGACCATGAAATGCTTGCCTTGAACAAGAAGAACTTGAGAAAAGTTAACAGAAAGTTAATTTTGGGGAGGAGTGACTGGATAAGTTGTGCAATTTTATAGTGCAAAAATAACCTGAGAAAGGTTATGGAAGATGGCTGGAGTGATGGGAAAAGTTGGCAAATTAAACTGCTAAAAAACTACAATTGATCCGTGGGAGTGTTAATGTGTTAACAAATGATCATTGTATGCTGTGTACATGATACAGCCACTATCAGTCGTATGGAATATTTGCTGAGATGTGCAACGGTGGACATACATGTGTTACTCCAGGACTGTATGCTATGGTAGGAGCAGCTGCAGCACTTGGAGGGGTCACTAGAATGACTGGTCAGTTGTTGTTGTAGTCGTAATAGCAGTAGGTCACTGCATCTGTCATAGCTAATCATTTCCAAAACTCTAGGATTGCTTGATCTTCATTAAGCATGCATGTTCAGTTTTTGTGCACCAGCTGGTAGATTATAAAAACAAGAAACCCAGCTGTCGCTAGAATAGCCAATTGTACTGATTTTCAGTGACCTTCAAGGTCATCCAAGGTTGATGATTTTCATGTCATTTGAAAGCTAATACGCCACTTTCTATTAGTGATTAATAGTAACCTAGGCCGCATCTTCATCATTTCCGAGATGTGGCCTGTTATTCGTTGAAAACGCACATTTTCCTACCCACTTCATTCAACCCCAATTTGAAAATGTTCTCCTTGCACTAGATCACTGGCATTTTTTGCTTGCCTAGGTTTAAGACACATGGCTGATTATTGGTGTAAAAATTTTCCTTGTAACACCTAATGATTAGCCACAATACATCTGTTACAGATGACAACGGATGGACAGACGACAACCATACCATAAGCTCGACTGTTACTTAAATACGGTTGGCTAATTAAAATCCTTTTCAAGCTATAAGGTTCAGGTCAACGCTGATCTCTGTTTTCTTAGTCGTCAGCTGAACACCAGCTTACACTGCAATATCATGGATACAAGACTAGTGCATCACGTGATGTGCCTGTTTATGCCTCAGCTTTCACTGGTGCTCTTGTGCCTTACCCACAGATTGAATTGATTTGGTAGATTAGTGCAGGGTAGTCCAAAAAAATGTCAGAACTTCATCAAATCTTTACGAAAATTGCAAATTTGTGGCACACAGATGGCCAAGATGATGGAATTATGTGAGGTACGCTCACTGTCCACCTCACCTGATTTATGTCGGTGCACTGCTGTGTAAAATGCAGATGCTCCAAATTGTTGCATAATGCCAAGTTGTTATGCCCGTAAAAGTTCTAACAACTTAATTAAGCACACAATAAACTAAAATGTGATTTATTTAGCAGAATTATAAATTTGTGTAACAACTTGCTGCCAAATTATCATAATTTATGCTCAAAGTGTACACAATGGCTTATACAATACGCCACGACTGACAGCATCATTAACGATCAACTGATCAAACTCCACAGCACTCATTCATGGATTAGATGTGTTTTGAGCTTATCAGTCAGCTATTTTGTTGTCTGCTATTTTTAACGTAAAATATTTAATACCACAAAATTATTAAATCACGTGGCACCTTCTGTCAGATTGATGATGAAAAGCTGAGCAATCTAATACTGATAATCGTAATGTAACGATTTGGTGCATCTGCATTTTACATGGTAGTGCATTGATATAAATTAAGTGAGGTGGAAAATGAGTGTACCTCACATAATTCTATCGTCTTAGCCATTTGTGTGCCAAAAATTAGTAACTTTGATGAAGATTTGACGAAGTTCTGACAAAAACAAGTTGGGGCATTTTTTGGACCATACTGTGGATACTAATAGATTGGTACGTATTGTGATTTGTAGTGTCGTTGGTGGTTATAATGTTTGAGCTCACTGGTGGTCTTCAGTACATTGTTCCACTGATGGTAGCTGTTATGACTGCCAAATGGGTGGCCGACTCGCTCGGCAGAGAGGGAATGTATTCTTTGTGAAGTTAATAGTGATTGAAAATATTAGTATTTAACTTAAACTTTGATTAAAATTAACAGTGGTTGTTGTGTTTATAAGTTATTCAGTCCTCAGCAAACAGATATCACAAATTCATTCCAATGCAGCCGGTATTATCAGTAGTAGAGCTTTATTGTTTGTTTGTTTTTTTGATCACATTTTTTCAGAGAAAGTGACTATTGCTTGTCAGGTCCTTGTCACTTTTTACTTCGTAATGCATTATTGGTGACGTGACTTTGATCGAAAATTTGACGTATGAAATTTTCTTAATTGTGTTATTGCAAGAGCTTGGACTGTTTGAAATGTTGGTTTTCTTTTGGACATGAATTATGTGACAAATTGCATCGACAAGTGAAAACCCAGCGTCTCATTTGTAGTGCAACAGGCACACAATGTTGATGTTAGTTTTACCTGACTAACGCTTGTTCAGCTACGATGCCCATATCCACCTGGAAGGTTATCCATACTTGGATCTAAAGCAGGAGTTTAACTATACAACATTGGCTTCAGACGTTATGAGGCCTAGGTAAATGCTGTGCTACCATCCACTAGAAATTATTTAGCACTGTTGCAGTTATTGCTGTTACCTACTATTCACACAGTAAGACATATATGTAGTAGATTAGTACATCGTGAATGTGATATCATGTAATTTAAAACGTCAATTTATATAGCGCATTGTTGTTAAGAATTAAGTTCTAGTGCACTTGGCTGTTGAATGTAAACAGTATGTCTCGGTTAGACATTAAAGTGATTGCATTTTGGTGTGGTGTTTATCTTTGACAAGGTTCTGTTTCTGAGTCTTTATGTTTGTGTGCAAGATGACCGAAAAATGCTGTCAGTGGAGTTTGATGATTTTTGGAATGGTTAAACATAGCCCAAGAAGAAATTTGTTGGATTTAGTGACAATCTGGATTGTTCTGTGGATTCTAGATCATCCAGGATTCTTTACCATTACGAGATAGGGCATTAGCTGAGACCGCGTTGTGTTTGCCATGTGCCAGCAGTATTCCTGCAGAAGTTTGATAGCTTGATCACTTTTAGTTTTTACTGTTAAAAATCTATGATTTAGTTGATGACCAAGTTTATTAGTGACAGTAAGACAGACATGTGTTCTGTGAAGATTGTTGTGTTTGCTTGACATTATAGCTGTCAAATTAATGCGTTAATAAATTAACGTGCATTAAAAAAATTAATGCCCATGCGTAAATTTATTTAATTTACATAATTCTGTGAAGCAAATGTTCCAATATTTCATTAAACTGCAGTTATTTGATAATCGAATGAATTCAAGTAACCAAACTCTAGTTGCCGTTCCATCATTACTGTAAATAAATATTATTTAGACGACAGGCTAATAGATTTCTATGCTAGCGATGATGTCAGTTATTGTTGAAAATGTGTTTTTATTTGCTTTTTAACTTTCTATATTCTACAGGTGTGAAAGGTCGCGGGGGCCCAGGGTAACTTCCCTCTACTCTCTCTTTCGACGGGCCTGGGTGCGTTAATAATGCATTAAAAAATTAATGCTTCAACAGCTCTACTTGACATTTCCAGTTCTGTGTGCTGTGTGCTGTAGGTATTCTGAAGAATCGCTTTGTCTCATGACGCAAGACTCCATGACAGTCCGTGAAATTGGTGCGATATTATTGTGTTGTATAAACTTAAAAACCTTGATACTTTACTTGCTTTTATTGCTGCAATAAATTTGCCAAAGGAAGGTAATACCACGAAAGTTGATAGCTGTCGTTGAAAACTGTTGGTTTGTTTTTGTGGTAACACCCCAGTTTGTTAGGATAGTTTAGCATAATATCATTGATGATGCTTTTTTGCACAGTGCTTTGCATTTTTGCTCACCCTGATCACAGGTAATGATGCTGATGAAGTAGATGATATCAACTAAAGTCAAGCTGTTGGAAATGCAAAAAAATAACATAGAAAAATCGAGATTTCAGAAATACCATGTGTAAAAGATGGTAGGTATGAGGGTCGTTCAATAAATAAGTTACGAAACAACGTAATTCTGTTAGTTTGCCAAATCTAAAAAAAATTGAAAAATACGTTTTGTAGGGAATACTGAATACTGAATACTGTACTGAACAAGTGTGGAAATTTTTTTGATGATGACATCATTATTGTGATGTCATCTGTTTACAGAACAAAGTCTACAGAACCAAAATTAATTTATGTAGATTAACGCAGTTGACTTAATTGTTATCAATTCTTTAAGTTAACTATTTTTACTGAATTGTTGTTATTAGTTTACTCATTATGTAACACATTACAGAGCAGTTACTACGGAACACTCACTATCGGGGGTTTCCAGTTGTCGTGTCACAAGAGTCACGGCTACTTGTTGGCTACGTGGCCAGACGTGATCTCACTGTCGCCATCGGTATGTCTGTTTGTCTGTTTCTTTTTCTTTTGAATTTCTGTTTATGTCACGACTTTAAGAGAAGTGGCGATTTTTGAAACTTTATTACGACCTGGATTGCTGACATGATAAGGCATTTGCCAAACAAAAAAAAACAAGCACGGGAAAATGAGATGAAAACAGTCATGTTTTTGCAACACACATTCTTGGCTCGACAAGGTCAAGGTCAGTATGCATGGTATAAAGATAGCCCCCGGCTAAACAAAAAAATTTAGTAATCGCTATGACACGACAGTTTATCTCTTTATTGTCTGTAGTCTTATCTCTCTGTTGTTTTTTTGTCTGGTAGTAAATATTCGATAACTATGTGTCTGTTGCTGTATGCTGTAATGACTTTAGATTAATCATTCCATCCAGTTTCTCTGTATATTTGATAATTTTGCTGCGAGTGGTAGATAATATAGTATTAAGTTTTAGTTTTAATGATTTTTTGCTTAGATTCTTGAAATATAGAGTGTGTGTTTTGCATGTACTATGCTGTAAACCCTCCGTTGAACGAACCATGAGCCAGTTTTTAAAAAGTTTATCATTGCATTAAATGAATGTCAGTTGTATTCATGTTGTTTTGAATAGCAAACGGCTATAAGCACGTGGATGGCGTGGTCAGTAATTCCCGCGTATTTTTCACAAATCACGTACCATCAAACACCATCGCCGGCTTGGGACCCGAACCACTCCGGCTACGGAGAATTCTAGACATGGTAAGCTGTTGCCATTTTGGCAGTTTTCACTCAAGACTTTTGATCCTATGCCATCGATAGGTGGTGTTGTGTACATTATGTTTTTGTGTCATTCATACATGCTTCTGTGTGACGTTGCGTTTGCAATATCTGGATGTGCATGGATGATTCTATCAGTAGTGCCATCGTGGAACGTGGATGAACTGTTCAGATTTTAGGATCAAAAGCTGAACGTTTCACAGTATAACACTGTGTGTTGAATTGTAACCATCTAATTAAGACTAGTTTTAAGTCGATTTGTTGATGGAGATTGTTGTTGATAGTCATTGTTTTCTTAGCGTGACATCTTCACTCATTTATTCATTTATTGGTTGACTGAATTCATTCAAGGTGATGTTCCACTGCATAAGTGTTAGTGTCAGTAATGCAGACATGTATTGTATGAAGATTGTTATGTCAAGTTAGCGTATCTGAGAACTAATAGTCATGTCATTGTATGCAGGCGCCGACAACTGTGATAGACCAGACTCCCATGGAGACTGTGATTGATATGTTCCGTAAAATGGGACTACGACAAGTCCTTGTGACGCAGAATGGGTAAGCATTTTTGCACATCATGTCCAGCAGTGCTATTGGTTTGGTGTTGGGAAAAGTAAAGTCTTATGCAAAATGTCTTCCATGCATGTCAGGATTTTTTTATTTTAAGTACAAGGGTAATGCTATCTTGTTCACTTTGTGTAAACAAGAAAGACCAGCTAATGCAAAGGGAATGCACGACAGTGTTTCATGTATGAAGGCCCACTGTGAACCAATCTAAGCTCACTAATCGTAGCAATCAGCATTCGACACGATGATGATAATTATAATGGGAAAATAAGACATTCGCTAGAGGGCTTTACTGGTATCCCGCCCGCATCAGCGTTTGACACCAATGGGCCAAAAGTGCGCATTTCGAAGGGTCACCTTTTTATGCCCACATGTGCCAGCCTCCTTAAAGATGGTTGGACGGTTGAAGTCTTCGTTTAATGCTGAAAATTTCATAAGCAGGTTTTCCTGGCCTGTCTCTAGTGATTTCTGCACAATTCACTTTTGAAATGTGTCTCACAGCCCAAAATTGCCAAAAAATCCATAAAACCCCTATTTTAGTGTTCATGGTCATCCAAGGTCATTGCTCTCAGTACCAATCAAAAGCCAGTGTACAACTTCCTATTAATGATTTGTAGTAACCTAGGGCCTATCTCACACCATTTCTGAGATACTGCAGCCTATTGGCTGAAAATCGCAAATTTTCTCTACCCCTCTCTCATTTAGCACCCTGGCTTGGGGTGACCATTTTTAAATTTATGGAAAAGCTTTACGGTTTCTGAAACTAGAGTCTTCCAGGCAACCAACAGTGAAGATTTGGTGATCTTAGGCACCATTTTTTACTTATTTATCTGTGTGACAGACAGACGGACAGATGGACAGACAGAATTGTGATGGCTAAGACACGCTATAGCAGTTCCTGCTGTCGTGCGTAAAAATTACATGTTGACTTTTATTTGTTGAGTTATCTAAAGGAAATCTTGTATACTAGTGCCTTTTATTACAGGGTGTTTTGAACATGCTACAATTATTATGAATTCACAGTCTTACAGTAGTAAATATCCAGTCTGGAATTTGCTGTCATATAGCTGTAGCACACCATGTCTCAATGAAAAACATGCCACTTTTATTGTTTGAATAATTCTGTGAAACATTGGCCAATTTTGATAATTTTTGGCGCACAACATCAAGAAGAAACTTAACATTAATGATTGTCGTCTAGCCCACCACACCTTAATACTGTTGCTACACTACCTTGTAAAATTCAGAAGTCATAGTTTGGCCGTTTACAACAATGAATTCATACTGGGCAGTGCATGCGTCGGCTCAGAAATGATAAATTAAATAGCGACAAACACGAGCAACAGTTATCTCTCAGAAAGTCTTACGTGTTACATTACATCATTTTTGTTACTGCATGTGCTTAAATGTCCTCCTTCAGCACAAACGCAAGAGGTGGACTGATGTGACTTGCCAACAGTACGTTCAATAATGCTCGACCCAGAGCGGCTCACTCGCTGTTGATGCATCATTTCAGTTCATCGATGTATGATCTTAAAATGAATGTGATTAGTGTCAAATGTGCAACAGATTTTCAATGATTTTGTCATCTCAGTGATTTTCTGAGCCGACGCATGTGCTCCCCAATGTGAGTTCATTGTTGCAAAATGACCAAACTATGACTTCTGCATTTCACATGGTATTGTAGTGACAGTTATAAAGTGAGGTGGGCTAGAGATCTTATCTACACTGTGTCTCAAAAAAAAACATCCCGAACATTTTCAATTGTAACTTGAAGAAGGATTATCAGATTTTAATAATTTCTTGTACGAATATTCCTGAGACAAGTTGCCATTAAATAAATGTTTAATTTCCCGCTTAACCCAAAGTATGTTTGTGCACTACTTGGGGAAAACAGAACCAAAAGAATGTTGCTTTTTTACCCAATGCAGTATTATTGCTTAATCTAAATAACGCATAAACATAACATATTTTGTTAACCTTCTTGACACTTTGGCTGACATTTTATCCAATTGTTTCGTTTTTCAACTGCCTGCAGCAAAATTGCTTGGAATATGGGCGCACTGTGCGAACACAGGCATGGAGATGCTTTCTGCATTCATTGACAGCAGTATCAATAATATTCTGCTTCAGACTAATCTAGACTTCACCAGTCACTTCTTGAATTCATAGACATTCCTGAACATCATCTGGTAGACACACTGTTTTATGACAGTCAAACCTTGTAATCGACTGGCTGTTGGGGTCCAAAGATCTGGATAGATAGAATTTATTAAAGTTTTTTTCATTTATTTTAACACATGATTTGCTTGGTCGGTTTTCCCTAGATAGTGCAAGAGCAGAAGTTGGGTGAGGTGTGAACTTAAACAATTATTCAATAGCCAGTGGTGTCTGAAATATTTAGATCAAAAATTATTAAAATCTGACGATGTTTCTTCAAGTTATGATCGATAATGTTGGGGATGTTTTTTCACGTTTTTTGTGTAATTTAAAGCATATTTCGCTTTGTCTGCATTTCCTTTGTAGTGCAGAAGCAAACATTGGGTGAGACGGGAAGCTGTACAATCATTTGATGGCAAGTTGTGTCTGGAATATTCACATCAGAAATTATTAGAATCTGATGACTTTCCTTGAAGTTACAATCAAAAATGTTGGGGATGTTTTTTTTTGAAACACAGTGTGTTTATAGATTCAGTGATTGATTAATAATGTGCTATGGCATGCTATGTATTTTTTTAAAATTTGATGTGATATATTTGTGTGGCTGCTGCAGTCATCTGCGTGGAGTCATCACAAAAAAGGACATTCTGCGGCACATCAAACAGCTAGACTTACAGGACCCAGCATCGTTGCTCTTCAGCTAGTTCTCATGTTTCTCCGTTTGTCTGTTTGCTCTCAAACATGTTTGAGTGTTAGCAACAACTGTTGAACGATTGACATTCTATGCACAGTGTCATCTCTACTCAGGTGTTGGTCATCGCGACATTATCAACTCTTAGTTCACAGGGTTCCACAAGTTTGTCATTTCTGTCAGTAGATCGCAGTGATGCAGTTGACTATGCTTATGGTGTTTTTGTCATGGCAGAGTCATTGCGAGAGTTTACTCGGTTCACTCAACGAGTGTATCATGAGCGCCAGGTGGCCGCTAAACCTTGGACCAGAGGGGTTGCCTTGAGGCACAGATCTACCTTTATTCTGCTACAGTGTCTAGTGTCTACATTTACTATTGCCATTTATTATTCCTACTCGGCCCACAGGGTGATACTCGTTTTGCCACCCTATGGAGGGTAGAAGGTTGAGTTGTCTTGGCTGCCAAGATGCCAAGATAGTTCACCATTCGTTCATCTGTGCTCTAACCAGACCTGGTTCAGAGCAACCATGTTGGTGAAGGCCACTACATCACATTACCACACTGAAATGATTAGCGTGTCAAGTGACCAAGCAAACTTGTCACAGCTGTTTACGTTTGAATAAGATGAGCATGGGAAAACATGTCTAGAATACTGATGTGGTTGTGGTTTAGTTGTACTGATGAATAGATGGTGTAGATAATTTAGTTTGTTGTCTAATGTACTCAGTGCATGTATTTCTGGCTGTGATATTTAATGACATTTTTATTATTGTGTTTGTGAAACGGAAAACTGTTCATTGCCAGCTCATTGTGTGCTTTTACTTACATTGTATCTTTTGGATGGAGAGTTAGCACTTGACTAGTTCGGTTCAGTTTTTAAAGAACGTTATTTTTCTAAACATATGCAGTATATAAACTTGCAAGGAGGTCATGCAGGTCACAGGTGCGCGGTAGCGCAGACCTGTGTTAACGGCGACAGGCTGTCAATGGAAAATGGCAAAATTCGACCCCTCGCAGATCCGAGACCCCTCAACCAATCGACAAAAAATTTGAAACGGGTGATTACGTCCGCGAGACGACCCCCTGTGCAAAATTTCGTGCAGATCCGTCTATTGGAGGCTTCTCAGCAAAGGGGTGAAGTATAACAGAAATTTTTTTGCGTTAAATATACCTTTTTTAATATCCGACCTACAGGTCAGACCGATCAGCAGATTTTCACACGCGATGGCTCAAACGACGCGGTCTCATGCAAGGGTCAAATCTTTTAGGGAACCAAAATTCGAAGTTAATATCTAACCCCAGAAAAATCCTCCTCAAAGTCGAAAATTGGGCCCAATATCGGACAGAAATTTTCGGCCAAAAACACTCCTGTATAAAATTCTCACCTATAAACGGCCCTTAATCGTCATCGTATGCCCATTAAAGTTGTATAGTGAATAGGTAATATGGCATTGGGAACTCCAAATATGTAGTCATTTTTGACCCCCCACTTATAGGTCATGTGACACCCGGCATGCGCAGTAAACTTTTGGCCCTTAACATGGGCTGAACGCAGCTTTCCAATGGTCCAATGGTCACGTGACCGATGACGTCACTTGACCGCAAAAGGTCAAGGTCGTGACTCCAATATCTTTGAGGCTTTGTATCTTTATAGCCATACAGAACAGATAAATTATTATTCACCATCTATGATAAAACATAATTTTAGTAATAAAACAGTAAATATTAATGTACAAAACATCAGTTTATACACTTGTTAACGGCGATATGCAATGACTGACACTTCGAAAACTGCAAAAATCATAAAAATTCAACATCATATTGACAGTTAGGCGATGTGATGGTGAGTGATATCATCTTTTTATGATTTTTGCTGTTTTCGAAGTGTCAGTCATTGCGTCTCACCATTAACAAGCATATAAACTGATGTTTTGTACATTTATTTAGCGTAATACAAATGTACAAAACTTTGTCCATAATTTTTTGACTTGTACCGACAGGCAAGTATATGCCGTAATTAGTTTATTCTGTAAATTGTGGAAATTATTGCCATAATTTTATATGGTTGGGGTTAGAGTTGCACAGTGCAATGGAGGAGTACGTATGGATAGGTGGACAGCCGCATATTATGTGTGCACTGCGCCAACGTCATATGCTCGTTTCATGTTGCAATCTGGTGCATATAATGGAGTAAGCAAACAATGGTGAATTTATCTGACACAGACATTCAGGAGTGATGCTACAATTTGCGATGACTATGCATTAACTATGACGACAACACAGAATTTGATGACTGCTGATTGGAGTTGTAGAAAAGTTTTTGTTCAGGGGTTGTGGTTGTTTTCCATTTCTGTTGACTTGAAGCCAATCTAGGATTTGAGATTTGTATGTAGTGGAAAGTGGCCTTAACTGACAGGACTTTTTCAGTAGTGGGGTTTTCGCATGTGCAGTCAAATAATGCATGAAACACTAAAACAACAGAAGATGGTCGCTGTCGACTTCGTTCACTGTTTGTCACTGATCAGAATGTGACGCAGCAAACTTGCAGAGAATTTGTAGGCTATTTTATAGTGGTGGTTCACGTATTACAAAATAATGTTCGTAGTCCTATTTCATTTTATTTTATTGCATATATGCCAGTGAATTATCTCGGTGGTATGTGGATTTTTTCGGTGGCCTTATTATTTAACACTCCACTTGTACTGGCCACCACGCTTTTACCACTGCATTGGTGCTGATTGCAAGTTAATTGTGCGAATATTGCATAGTTTTGTGTTCAAATTTCGCGACAGTTCCATTGAAACTTTATGTTATTTCAACTGCTGATGTGTATTTTGTGTGCATGAAAAATGCAGATATGCGGTTTTTTGGCATACTAACTGTTCGGCCACCTGATGTTGTAATTATGGTTTTGTTTTGCAGTAATGCATATTGCATGTAATCTCATAGTAGACGTGGTTTGGTTGGTAAAATTGCTTTCATATACAACAGTGTATCAGTGTTCAGAGCATAGGTTGATTTAAACACAGCTATAGTGACTGATAAGGATATACCATATATGTTTCGTTGGTGGCACAGCCATTATTTATTGTGCTGATGGAGACAATACATGTACTGATAGTCACGTTGCTATGTCTGTGAGTAAGATACTTTGTCATATCTTGCAAATATGATCTTTTTACAGAGAATTATATTACAGCATTATAGGGTAGATGAGTTGCAGAGAAATTTATCCCATGGAAAAACTGTTTACAAGCAGTTTTTGGACCTTACACAGGCACCAAAATTTCTCTCAGGCTCCATAACTGAATGGGAAATGAATGCCGCTTTCATATTCGGCATATTCCACGTGTTACGTCTACACCACAATTTTCTCCCAAGCCTGTTCAACGTTCAGCACCTTTGCTTTAAAGCCCAATTTTTCCCACTACGTGAAATTTTACTGGCCATGCCACTGACTGGCCTGATTGCTACGACTGTATTGGTTCATGTGTTAGGCTGATTTAATTTTTGGAGCATCATTACAGGTAATTTATATAATTATGGTTTTTGTTTACTGGAGTGAACGTATATTTTTGAGTGACTGAATATGGAACAGATCTTGTTCGTGACGTGCATTAGTGATTTGTAATATTTCAACAATATTTTGTGATAACGTGTTTCGTTAATCATTAGCAAACTTTTAAGATTCCATTCAGCCAGTTGCGTTATTTTTTTCGACACAAGCATATAGGGCAGAATTGGCAATTTGCGATTAATGGCTAAATAAGGGCCGCATATTAACTCCGTTATATATTTCGAGAAATTAATTAAAATATAATATTATTAATAAAGCCGAGCTGTCTCAAGGAATCCGCGCGATGCTGCAGTCATTTTGATGTCATATTCTCTGAGTGCGTAGAAGCATCGATGGGCTACATTTCTGCTGCTGAGAGTGTCCGTCTGTTTTTATTTAAATTTTCCTGGTAGGATCGACTCGTCTTGTGTGCAATCCAATACATCGTAGAGTGTGTATATGAGATAAATAATTACGAATAAAAGCTGCAACTTGTAGCATGTTTTCTTCCTCTGCAGCCTACGCCAGTTTGCTCCAGTCAAACTGGTTCTCTGCTCTATAGCTGCGGTTAATGCCTACGTTTGTAGATTAATAACTTAGTCGTACGGTCTGTCATACGATTAATAACTGAGATTGCGTCTCCGTATGCCTATATGAGGTTGTTATTGATTGTCGATCCTTCTCTCGTCCACGTGGAACTCCTCGCCCCTAGTCACGCCAGTGCGAGGGACTCTGTGGACCAATCTCTCTTCGGTCGTAATTTCAATCGGATAGCAATCAGGCGCGACGCTCTGATAAGACCGCTCGTCCTCCTAACTGCGACTGTCCGTTCCGTCACCGTGCGTAGCGGATGCACTGCGGGGTGAATTCAGCGGCGCAACATGCACTGTCTCGCAAACTGTTTCGCAGCTGCTGCAGCTGAAACGTGCAACGATCGGAGCTTAACAGCAAAGCCACAAGAAACGTCCATTTCATAGGCCTAACAAACGACTCTGCCGCGTGAACTCTTAAGAGCTGTAGCAACTTGAGCAGTTTTAGGTTCGGCTTAAAACAGATTATGTTAGCGTTGCTTTCAGCTCGTAGTTTTTTTCTGCAAACAAACACGGACACTGTAAAGCACCGCTGTTCTTATCTGTAAACGGCGCACATTATGATGACGATGCCGAAATAGTACGTTTGTCGGGCGGAAAGCAAGGAGCTAAAAGTGAAAAGAAGGGGATGGGAGAAGAAGGGAGGGAGGGAAAAGAAGAAAGTTGGAAAAGTAAAAGTTGAGAGTGGAGGGGGAGGAAAGTGGTCCCCCATTTTTCAGAACCTGCCTCGCAAGAAAGTGAGTTCTAATGAATCTTCTCGTACGTAAGCTACTCTTATTTTTACTGACCCTGTTGCATCTCTGCGGCGTTCAAGTACACACTCTTTAGATACATGTACACAGAAAACTCGTTACACTGTACGTATTTTTCTGCGGCCGTCCTGATAGGAAGGACGTATTAATTACGCGTCTTAATTGCCTTTTCTTCTGTCCGTCCGTCACGTGCGGGCTCTTACAAAAAGGTGCAGCGAGCACTAAAATTGGTGGATAGATGTAGCCGGTGTGCCAATTGTCAGCTCAGAATGCCAAAGGTCTCCTCCCTGCCCTCCAATAGACAGCATTCTGAGATTAACGACTGTCTGCAGGCTAACAGGGAAAATTAACTTTCGCTGTTAATAACTATTAGAACTGCTGTTACCGTTACATATGCACACTTATAATCGGCAGTTCTTACAATTTTAGATTTAGTTCGTTTTTTTGTGTTTTGTGTTTCATAAAAGTTGAACTTTCTAAAAAGGTTAAACTTTTTGTTTCGTTCTTATGTGTATGTGCAATTTTGCCTAAAAAGGCCGTTTCCAAAATGACTTACACTGTGTCGGGCGGGACGTTAAACCCTACTCACTCACGCGCGGACGGCCGCGTAATATGTCAACACTGGGCTGACACATGACATTTGTTTTACAAGCGATATATCAACTGCATCATGACATTTGAAGAAAAATGATGCAAAACAACAGAAATCATTCATCGAGTTCTAGACGCGGGCGCTGTCGAATTTCGTCGACTTAATGCGTCGATTTTCCATGGCTTCGAAGTCGTCAACTGGCCACTGGCCAGTCACAAAATCGTCAATTTTGTTTCTGCGCTGCCGGCACGTTTAATGTCTAGTTTTTCGGCGCAATCTCCGAATTTTCAATGTTTATTTTTAGCATATTTTAAGA
>Ga0056128_1004604_pt1 | contig 17267 bp, 9 predicted proteins | sample WorMetLIZISLAND2_FD_71113 | JGI IMG/M metagenome (GOLD analysis project Ga0056128, IMG submission 71113) | Marine gutless worms symbiont microbial communities from Max Planck institute for Marine Microbiology, Germany - Olavius geniculatus... ... | reverse complement strand
CGTGGTCGGCCAGACGTCAACATCGATGGTGATTCCGTGTTGTCAACGACGCTCGTGAGCCGTGCCGAGCTCAGCCGAACATTGCCGAAGGCGCACTTCGGTAGTCTGCATCTCGACGACATTATTTCCGGCCGCGCCGCGTCATGGGGATTAACCGCAGTATACATCGGTGCTGCCGTCCAGTGACCGTCGACTTGAAATAATAAAATCCATTAAACCCGAGTAAGATTATCCAGCTAAACCGGAAATAAAAATCGACTGAGAACTTATTCGTTTCTTACCGAGCCTTGAGGGCAATGTAATACTGTCCAGGCATATTCTACTCATTCGCAAACAGTGACTTCGAGTTGCTTTTTTCAAGCAGTATGAAGTCATTGTCAGAATTTGCTCCAAAAATTCAAATCACCTCTGAAAACGCAAGAAGAGCGACAGAGACAGCTAAAAATAGTTTTTGCTTTGCTATAGCCCACAGACCGGGGTAATAGCTATGATAACCACAATATACCTACATGATCGTAAACACTGAGATACTTCGTGCGTGATTGTAGAAGGGTGGTTTTCGTGCAAACATTTTAAACGTCCTTTAGTCGCTGTTATAAACGGTAGACAACATACAAGCACACACAAACAATTGCAACTACATCTACAATAGGCTTACTTTACATTATTAAGTAATGAAAAGTAAGCTTAGACGGTGTTGAAAGAATCAGTGAAAACCGAAAATGCATCTAAAAATGCGTTGCGCTATAAAGTACAGACAAGCACCTGGCGCTGTGAGCTAAACGCTCAGCGCGTGCGTGCGCAGTTTAAGCATTGCTTAGCCGTTGTTATCATCGTCGTCGTCAGCAGCAGCAGCAGCAGCAGTGACAGTTGCTGCAGTCCTGTCGAGTCTGCACGCATGCCGTCATCTCGCATATAACTACCGCACAGCAGTCGACGTCGTAAGCCAATTTGTGTCTAACAGACGCTAGCGTCTGTCGTCTCATCACGTCGAGAAAACGAGGCTTGTCTATTGTCGGCGTCGTCCTTTGATCTCGTTTGATCCACCGCCTCTCATCCGACGCCATGCTGCTGCTGCTGGCGTGATTACTGCACACGGTCTCTATCTCGTCGGCGTCGCCGGTGCGCATACGGTGTCAACAACAGCGAAGCACTGTGGAGTATAGACCTATACTCATACTACACTGAGAATAGGTTTCTTTCTTGGGTACATCACTCAGCTATTGTTTCTGCAACCAGCATCACGTCAGCATCTGAAGTCCGTTGCCATGGAAGCACTGAGGGCGCTGCGACTTGTTAAGGTCAGAGATAGCTTCATCGTAGTTATTTATAAACTTAACACAGGCCGCATTACCTGTCTTGCCGGTTTGTCTGTCTATCTGTCCGTTTGTTCCGCGCCGACTTTAAGTAAAAAACAAAACATCTGTAAACCAAACCTCTATGTGAACTTTTTTCAGTGCAAAAAAAGTATTTTTGCAGTTTTAGTTCAAAATGCAAAATGTCAATATATCATCGTCAGAAATACTCATAAAAATGACGCATATCTAGCACAATCGGCAGACCGTCGTACGGTTCTCACGCACGGACTTTGGGAATTTAATGCTGAGATTCCCGTTAGTGGCTATGTGTTATATGTTTTGCTGTTTATGATGGGGAATTCTGATGCAACGCGGACAAACGCATAATATGTCGACATTCGGTTCTGACATTTTTTGTTTAATCGCTAAAGCTGTTTTACGTTGTCAACAATAAAACCAGTTCACATTATTATGCCGCAAACTTTGACTTAACAACGATCTATAGGCTACTTCTACGTAATCCCAGACAGTCGCATTGAAAGTTGTGCTTATTTTCGAATTACATCTTGAACGCCCGCATAGCGCATTTCTACTTTAATTATGGAGATGAAATGAAACTTTTCGGCACACGCGGTTGTTGTACGCTGATACCATGCTTAAAATTCAAACATTTTTTGTACCTCCGATTTTCATTTTATGCCATAGGTCTAGTTAGTTTCACTTACAATGTAGGCTACCGTTATATGCAGGATGAAACACTTGCGAAATGGTAGGTAAACGTTTTGTCTTTTACGTGCACCTATACACACGTGTCCATGTCTAAAACACTTGAAACGTTTTAAGCTAAACGTCTTGCGTTTTGCACATAGCTACGGTTTTATCGATATTATTTCATTTTCTTTATAGTTACAGTCAGTAATTTATTAGCTTACAGGCGGTAGAGACGCCGGCACCCGCCTCGTGTAATCCTGCTTTCGCTATCGGACGGCATTTGAGATTGTTCGGCGTAGCGTGAAAGTGGACCTACAGGCTTAACCCGTATCAGTTCGTTACGCAAGTCATCGCCGCAAGTGGGCTTGCAGGCGGTCACGTTACGAGATGCGATTTGCGGAGAGCTCACGGTGCAACGCTTTTTTCGCGATGAAAAAAATGCTCGCGTAGCGTTTGTCGTCGCTGGAAATATCGCTCGAAGTCGTCCAATCTAAATCTTTACTGTAGTTAATCCGTTGCTGCTGATGAATTTTCGCGATCGATATTCGCGACTCAGTCGGATGTCACCAGACGTGTTCAGTCGGCCGTTTATTGCATCTGACAGCGTTGCATTAGTCAAGCAATAATCGGATTACGCCCGGATTACGATACTCTGATCACTGCTAATTTTTATGTCTTGGCAGGTATCAGCTGAGACATCGTGTTTCAGATGTACGTCCGTGAATCACGCAAAGTTTGTTAGTGTACGATATCTTAGGATCCGGTTGCGTTAAATTCACCGAGCTTTGGCTGATAGTTAAAACCAGAGATCAATTAATAAGTTTTGGAGGTCGAGTGGTCAGCGTCAGGTGTATACAAAACTGTGTTTTGCGTTTAGCCGGCTATAGGGATCGCTGTAGTTGATGAAGAATCATGCAGGAAATTTTCGCCAGAAATCGGGATGCGTACTATAATCAGGATCGCTAGAAAAAATGATTGTTCCTTAAGCGATACCTTAACCCTTTAGTTTTTTTATCAATATTGGTTCACAACTTTTCAATAATGTAATCCATACAATTCAGTAATATAGTGTCATATGAGCGAAAATAAAAAAAATGTCCAGGTCCGGTATATCACTGCTTACAACAGTCAGGCTGCAATTCACAAGAGCCTAAAACTACTAAATACTAAAAATTGAAACCAAAAAACATAAAGCAATGAAACATAAGCAGTTGACAAGAGACGTAGTGTGTAGTCTACATAGAGAACTAAACTCTTCCAGGCCGACGAAACTAAGAGATGTCGCACGGTGTTACCGCGACAGCCAAGCCGAGCTGTCTGTAGAATAGTCTCCAAGATCAAGTCTGATTGGGAAACAAGGACAAGTTGGGCCCAATCAGGCGCGGCGCGTGTACAGACTGACTGTATTCTCGGTCTAGTGCTGAGTTCAGGCGCTTAGTTGAAGTGCACGCCGGCATGTGTACGTGACGAACTGTCACAGTCGAATACCGATCGGCCGAAGCGAGTCGCCGACTGCAGTAATTGACGGCCAGCTGGCGTACCTCGGACTGTCAACACTCGTACATCTCGTCGTCGTCTGCGCACTGCGCTTATCGATCTTAGGTGCACAGCTCCTGCAACTGCTGCCCGCGGGGACCAGTCCTTTGCCCGCTCACTCGCTCATCAATTCTGTCTTTCTGACGTTCTGCTGCCGTACGTAAAACGATGCAGTGCACGCTGGTCTTTCGTGTTACTGTAAACCGAAAGTCCTTCCCGAGCGCATATGCTCATGGGGACAGCGGCACTGATATTCTCCGCTTTCTCGGCCCTACACAGTTTATGCTGCTAGACAACGGATAGTGGAGCAAATTGCACTTGGGTGTTCGGATCACGCATGAGGCCGCAACGACAGAACTCAGTGGTTTCCATCTGTGCCCGGTGTCAGGCTAATGTCCCAGTGCGCTATATGCTGTCATTAGATCGGCCAGCGGGGCGAGCGCGCTTTCAGTTCCAGAAGCACAAGATAGAACACGTGCATAGAGACAGTCGTACAAACACAGAGACGGAGAACACACACGCATACATGTACACGGAGCAGGAGAGATGTGGATTAGCAGAATAGTTTGAACGCTGAATGCATCGCCACACACGGCCGTATTGACTGTCCGGCGCTGACCTGCCTCATTGCATCATCGGAAGCTTTTAGCGTCTCGTGTAACTCAGATGCAGTATCCCTCTGCGGTCGTGCTGTACATAACTGTAAACCGCTCTCCGTATATTATCAGGCCGTGCGCTACTAATTCAACAACAAAACGCCGTCGAAAGAGCATAAATGATTGGCGTGAACGTTTCTCCGGGTAGAAGTAACGAGTGTGCTGATTTTCAGTTCGAAATGTCACCTGCATGACGTCAAAAATGTACAAGAAATATTATTGGACTGTGAACAATCTAATGTACTCCTCACGCGCATTATTTTCTCCTGTATTCTTCCAAATGTTTTTTTTGTTTTTTTTCGATGCATTGCGACCATGCGTCTATCTGGCACCGTTATGGAAATATGGCGCTTCAAAGATAATAAGGTCACGACCTTGACTTTGTGGTCACGTGACGTCATCGGTCACGTTACTCGCGGTGGGCGACTTTCTGTTGGTGGTTTATTGTGACCATGGGTCTATCTGGCACCGTTATGGAGACATGGCCGTTTGAAGTTCTTCCAGGAAAGCTCTTCCAAGAAGGGAGGTCGGTCGGTCGGTCGTCGGTCGTCGGTTAGTCTTCAATTACACTAATTTCATATACTCCTCTTCGCTACGTTAGGAACGTAGCGTGCGAGGAGTAAAAGTGATGATGCGCATTTTGCGTAATCACATTTTTTTGGGTGACCCAGTTTATTGTCAATGCCTGAGGCGCTCGAGAAGTGGAGGAAGCCCGCATATCATGTCAGCACTCTGCACCGACATTCGTTTTTGCTAACGCAGCCTCAGTGATTCCTGGATTCGGATCAACGCGGCTAGTGTTTGATCATCGCCACACATCATGATGCATTATTGTCGCTATCTCACGCTTGACTTTCGGTTGACAAGCGTTATGCCGCCTTCCCGTTAGTGACGATCCAGTTTCCTAGAAAGATGATGGCAATTCTTTCCAGTCAGGTAACACCCGTGAATCGATGTTATTGTTCGATTCGGATACCATAAAACGACGAAATTAGTCTGCAGTAAGCATGCACGCTTTAAATTCAAGGCAGAATTCATAAGCAGCGAGACAGTTTTATGGCCGACCGCTTTGTCGCCGTTGTCGTCTGTCCGTCTGTCTGTCGTCCGTCATGGATGTATTGTGGCTAAACGGTGCAAGATAGGGCCTAGGTTGCTATTGATCACTAATAGGAAGTGGCATACGCCCTTTCAGATGACAAAAATCATCGACCTTGGATGACCTTCAAGGTCAGTAACAACCAGTACGGTCGGTCCCACCTTAGCGACAGCTGGGCTTCTTGTTATGTGTGCTTTTAAGCGTTTCTTTACAAAAAATGGGAAGAATGGTGCAGACTGAGATGTGACGTAGGCGGGCAAATCACTTCACGAGCGAGGTGTATGCAGCAACGCTGAAAGCACGGTCATCACTCGCTGTAGCCTACGCCACGACAGATGCACAATTGCACCGATAATGACCGCAGACGCCTTCGTGAATTATCGTCCTCATAAGCCCAGAAAGAACGCATTTGCTGTTTTTTTTCTTGTTCGATCCCCAATTAATGTATATGCTAGACATTTATTACGGTGCAGCTATTGCGAATAGTTGAGAAATATTAAGCACGTTGTGCTCATTGCAGTTTTACCTCACACGTACATTTTTTCCAAAACAAATAAGTTCGAGTTTCAATGCCGGAAATTGCGATTCGAATCGCGAAACGCAGATCACGGTTTGACGCATGCATCTATACGCCGCCAAAGATATCGAAAATGTAATTAAAAATCTATTCATAGTGTCTTTATTGCCAATGCCTGTTTCTTGTCAGGTTATTAAAAAAATGGGTAATGTCGGCTCTCAGGTCAGAAAGTTGGGTGCGCACACGACTTGAATTAAGTCGATGTTTGTCGTCTCGGCGAGTAGCCTACAGATGCTTAGGTATCATCCGGCGTGTTAATCACCCTATCAATCAAGCTTAATGACGAGTCACGCTGATCACGTACACAGGCACCGCTATAGATCTGGAGCTTGAGGAATTAAAGTTTTCGAGGATAGATTAGAAATTTTAAAAAATACGATATTGCACTTGTTATTGAGTATGGGCATGCTGCAGTGCATAAATTGTATGCAAAAAGAATTGTATAATCGCGTTTGCACACATTTGAGATAAACCGTATTTTAAAGCAAATTTTGCAAGGTTTTCATTTTGATGTAACAACGAACTTAAAAAAATATAATCAACATTTTGAGCATGATCTGTAATGTTGCGAAAACCGTGAATTTTTTTACCTTACAATTAGGCCATACATGTATAATCATTCGTATCGTTTAAGAACAACATTCACTGCGTATGAGAACTTGCGTCGATTATTCGAAGAAGTTCAAATTCATACATAAGTTTAAATTCTTGACACAGCCACACACAACAAAAAAGCAAACAACAGAGCCCGACTGTCGCAGCAAACAGTTCGTGCGATGCGTTTACTATTTGTGTTTACAGTGGTGTTTCCCAGTGACTGAGGTCGCACGCATTACGTTGGCGATGAAATAAGTAATTAAATTAGCTGCAAACGGTGTGTTTTAGCTGAAATTCGGGAATGTTCCCTTAGCACTAGGTCGCCGATGTTGTGGCGCCGAGCAGCGAAGACCCTAATCTAATCGTCGACGTAATTATTTTCCAAGTAACCTAACATTGCTGCCACAGTACGTCACCGTTACAGAGGGATGGACGGAGAGACAGACAAACAAGCTGACGGACGAAAACTATCGGTAATAATACGTTACCGCGCTTTACACTAAGTCATCACGCGGCAAAACGTTTCCGATATTGACAGATACATATTCAATCAAATAACTAACTATTAGTTGTGTTTGCATTTTTCTGTCCACGTTTCTCTTTCTCTCTCTTGAAGTTTCTGTGTTAGCCTCTATGGTTTGCAGTGATTGATTACCTACCACTTTTTGCTAACGTCTGCTGCAGCTATGCAGTGTTATTTTCGTTAGCAAAAACGAAAACGGCAACGATTGGATCTGAGCATTGATATATCAAAAATTACGATGATTTTGCAAGTAAAAATTATTCAACAAAAATAACACTGGACTGCGGCTGAAATCAATTTCTGTATCGGCGAGAGAACGTTGTAGAGCTGATATGTAGCCTACGACCGGTGGACTTAATCGCACGCCTATCTGAGCGCCCGTTCCACGTCGCTCATCCAGGATAATTTGCACTGACATGTTGTCGTTGTCGCTGTGTTGTCATGGTAACTAACCTGCAAGAAATTGTTACTTTTTATAGAGGACATCTGCTGCCGGAAGCTTTCAGTCTACGGTTATTTACGTAAGTTCTTAAGTAAACGAACCGGAGATTTGGTATAGCGGCGCCCGGTCCGTGGACTAATACGTCTATAATAGAATATGTTTTGCTGCTGCTGCTGCTAATGATGATGACGCTGCTTCAGAGACAGGTAAAACCTCACCTGTATCTACGAAGTAATTAACTTTGCTGCTAATGTTGGGTTATCTGCTGAATCCACTTGCTGATGAAAGCATTAAGCTATGCCAGTGTTGCGGCACCAAAAGCTTATGCATATCGACGTAATAGTGTAATTCAGATTTTGTTAACTTTGCCGTTTTGCTAATTCTGGTGAGATTTCGTTGCCGATTTCTTACGTTTGTCGCAGTGTGCCAAAATGAGAACAGTGCAGATAGGCCTACAGTGTAACAAAAATTAAACGTAAGTTTAAAAACTTGCAATATTATAAGTGCGTGCTCAATAACTTATAAGTAACATATGTATAAACTTAAAAATAGCAGTAATTCAAACAAAAATCGTTAAAACAATAACCACTTTGTGGCCAAAGTTAACACGTGGAGCTGCAATAATAGTCCATATCGGGAACAGCAGTAAAAAAGTAAGTAAGTAGAAAACTTGAAAAGAAGCACTTTTGAAAGTTAAAATTTACTGTGCACCCAATATCATGCACGTCTGCAAGTTGTAGCGATAAACAGTTCTACGATCCCTAAAACTTCTTAAAGCTGATGTCGGTTTGGAACAGATGAACTGAAAGCAGCTCGACGTCAGTCGTTGGAGTACGAGTGAAAATGTACAGATTAAAATCGCATTAACAAAAACCGGAGTGGGATTAACTAAAGCGAACTGATGGACGAGTGGACGTCGGAACGGAAGTAAAAGCTGTCAGAGAAACTCGGAATCCATGCGACTTGGATCAGATTCGAGCAGCAGCGAGTTAGGAGTTTCTTAACGGCACATCAGCAGCACTTCAGAGACCATTTTGTGCCGTTACCATGTAAGTGGAAAATGAACGTTATATTATATTCAGCTACTACAAAACGTAGAACACACAAAACAGAGCATCAAAAAAACATTTTTTGCCATGAAATTGTTAAATGTATTAACCGATAACATAAATTTGCATAAATAACACTAGAGACGTGTCGATTTGGTCTGGACAGCATGGAGCTACAGTAGAGACTGGCTGAGTGGCGGAGGACACAGACGGACGGGTGTGTGAATGATGGATCGATGTTCGTGGAAGACGGCTGAGTGAGTGAGAGTGTGCCAGCATCATCGTCATCATGGCGCAATCAGCTCGATGCATTGGTCACATCGTTCGTCCTCTCGGTTTTCAGTTTCTCGTCACGCGAGCCGACCGCCGTCTAGATCACTGCAATACTGATACACGCAAATAACTAACTCGCATGTCGCGTAGGCCTATCATGTTATAGCAAAGCCCGATGATGGTTATATTGATGATCGCGGCCATGGTACAAGAAAAGGTGTCCGTGCCGAATTCTCTATTCTCGAATACGCACGGACTGACTGATGTTTTTAACCAGTTTTGTGTCTGACGAAAAATGCGAGATAACGAATACAGATAATGGCCGTTTTTATGCGCGACAGCTATGCTTCGCGCGTCTTAGCCATCGCCTGCATGGGCATCTGTCCGTCTGTCCGTCTCTTTGTCCGTCTGTCACACCCTTGAGCCCTATCAAAACGGTGCTAGCTATAATCACAAAATTTTCACTGTGGGCTGCCTCAAGAACTCTAGTTTTTCGTGACAAAATTTCATGCTTCTGTGTGAGGGGGTTCTTTTCGAACGAGGGCGTCAAAAAAGGGGTGCCCCGTAAAAACATTATTTTGCCGCTATTGGCTTGCTTAGTGTGAAAACGGTTGCAGATAGGTACAGACAAGTTGCTTATTATAACAAGCACTGGACACGGGCTTTTTAGTTTTATCAACATCGATGACCATGAACGACTTTGATCTCCCAAAAGAAAGGTTTGTCGAATTTTTCGCATTTTTGGCTGCAGCGCTTACTTCAACAATGAGTTGCGACAAAATGACTGAAGATAGACCAAGACAATGTGCAAACAGGAACTGCCATAGCTATCGCGCGTCTCGTGAACTTTGCTCAAATCACATGTTCCTATATACGCAGCGCGAAGGCAGGGCGAATCGTCTTTTTCGTAGCTAAGAAATGTCCGTGGCAGTGAAAAACAGTTTTGTGGAATAAATCATTCACAGGCCGATGGCACGTTGCGACTACGGCGACTAAGCCACTGACGGAGTACGGGTATGACCAATGGCAGTCAATCAGTCAAGCGGTTGTATATCGATCATATGATTATGTGAATCCGCCGGCTGTCAGCCGATACTGTCGGCGCCCTCTGTCACATACTGACAGCGTCACAATCCGACAGTCCGAATGTGAACGACGTTTGAGTGACAGGAGATGATCGATTGGAGGATTGCGAACATTTTTGCTTGGCTCCAGAGTCTAGACTATCATCCAGATCTGTCAAGAACGCCTATGCATAGGCCTATACTGGCAGTGTTAGGTCTACACCAACGGATGTGGGCTTCATCATGCGTGGCCTGCGGTGACAAAAATTTAAACATATATAATTTGTTAGTCTGAAACTCAACATTATTATCATCGCTGTTATCATCGCTTTCGTTTCAGAATATTGCGTCATTATAGGCCTACTGATTTACATTTGCTTTTTGTTGATGACATGAAAATCAAAGGATGGCAATAAACCACTTTATGGCGTTTCAAAAATGAATGTCGATGAATACAGTAAACAACTTCAGTTTGCATATTTGTGAGTTTTGAGCTAATGACAAATACGGCATGCGTTGCGGTCTTACTAACATGCGCAAGTTAATCAATTGAATATTTATTCAGACACTATAATCGACCGACACAGTAAATTGCACGTCCTAGATGAATTAGAATTGAAATCAGTATACCGATGCTACCTGCATTAGCACTGGTCGATTTCTATATCCTTGTTACGGCATTTGAAATCTTCTTAGCGTATCGACTCATTATAATCAATAATCACTGTCATTGATTGACAGTCGTGACGTAAGCTACAGGTGCGTGTAAAGACGATCGCGCTGCACGGCAATTAGTGCAACGGTTTTCTCGACAACAAGACAAGCAGACACTGAGTGAAGTATTTTTAGTTTACCAAAAATTGAACGTCTAAACTTTTCAGCAATACGGCCGACCTATTTATTTAATAGTAAATCGTAGCCTGCACAAAGTACGAGTAAATATATCGTACCATAATTTAGACAAACGAGAAAGAAAATTGTCAATAAGTACAAAATGCACAACGACTCCGTCACTCTAATCCAAACTCCAGATCAGTATGAAAAAATAATGCTCAGTAGACCGTGTTGAAACTAACTTATTTTATTGCGGTGATTCACGGCGTGTTCTGCCTGGACGCACGTGTAATATACAAACGCGAAACGCTATCAGTCGTCATTCTTGAGTGGAGTGAGATTATTCACAAACACTTATAACATTCCAGACGTTACAGTGAGAAATGTCACAAAATAAGTCTCTGCAGTCCTATAGGATGTTACGAGCGTTACTTATACATGTCATAGTTATTAAACGAGTGGGCCTTTTATGTAGCACAACCCTACCTCTGTCGTTAAGCCAACACCAAGAAGAAACGCTTATTTGAAAATGCCCATCATGTAATTTTACGTTTTTTTGCGTTCGTTCATTTCTTTGTATTTGGGCTCAGATGGCGGATGTCATGATCATAATTATTGCAAGCCAAGTTCGGCGTAACAGATGAAACGGAGCGGTACCAGGTATTCGTTAGCGACTCAATTTCTGCGAGTGTGTGAGGCGCCCGAACATTATTCTGCGCGACTGCGTCATTTATGACGTAGCGGTAGCTATTAGTCACGTGATGCTCTTGTTCACCTGGTTGCGGCAGGTGTGAGTGAAATCACAAACATTTACGTTACGTCACGCAACAAAGCCACGCCTACCTTACAAGAAGACGTGCATGATTATCTCCCTTCACTGAAATTGCTGATCTTAGAGATGCATTAAGGACGCACAGTTGGCAACCCTGCCCAGGGGCGTCCACTCCATTGACAGGTGGAGGCAAATGCCTCAAGGAAAAAGTTGGAGAGAAAATAAAAAAATTAAAAACTGGAGAATATTTCTTTCGGTGGAATATTTCCTAGAAACGCATGGCACAGAATGCGACAAATCTGCGTACAGCAGCTCAATTTTTTTCTGCTCGCTTCGCTCGCAAATTACTTGTAATCTTTTTACTTTCAAGGCTGTATTTAAGGGGGGATGAAGGGTTAGCGGGTACAACCCCTTTTTCATTCAAGGAATTTTTAATTTTAATGTGACAATTCTGCATACAACCGTTCAAAAAATGGCCCGCTTTGTTCGCAGATTATTTGTATCCATACTTTTTAATTTATTCCACCATCCGTGTTTGCTTTCATTTAAACTGCATGCAGTGAATTTAATCAGCCAAGTCTGAGAAAAAAATTAAAATTGTTGCCAGTACATGTCATATTTTAAGGCTAAGTGCACTAAATTCAATTTCGGTTGGGGCTTTGCCCCAGACCCCGCTGGTGGAGCTCACAGCGGTCTCCCAGACTTGAGGGAAAAGAAAGAGAAAGGGGAGAGGGGAAGGAAGGAAAAAAGCAAAAAGGGGAAAAAAGAAAAAAGAGAAAGGGAGGGAAAGGGATAAAGGGATAAAAAGGTCAACCCCCAAGCAAGTCCTGGCTACGGCCCAGCCTAATGTTAAAGTTGTGGTGCCACGTCACTCTTGTTTGCCTATATTGTTTAAACTGCAGTAAAACGTGGTCAGTTAATTATATAAAAGTAATTAAATTTGTTACCATCAAATGTTATATTTTAAAGGTTAAAATCCACCAAATTCGATTTCAGCTGAGGCTTCGCCCAGACCCCGCTGGGGGAGCATACAGCGCTCCCCCAGAACCCCTAGCTAGATTCAAAGAGTCCCACTTCTAAAGGGAGGGAGAAAGGGAAAAGGAAAACGGGAGGGGGAAGAACAGAAGAGGAGGAAGGGAGGGGAAAAAGGAAGGAAGGGAAGGAAAATGGAAGAGAATGGAAAAAGGGAAAAGCATCCAAGTTGGGGGGAAGGTTGCCTTCTGGTGCTGGGGGGAATAGACGTCCCTGACCCTGTCGCACTTGTTGAACTGATATTATGGCTAAATTTATTTGATATTGTTTCTCCCAAAATTATGATATTATAAAAAATATATATTCCTTCATCTTGCAAAAGCCGTTGGACGAAATAAAATGCCCCTTTGGCCGAGGTGCTTGTTTTGCCTTAAGTAGCATGGTATTAGATGGGGCCCCGTTTGCCTATGTCGCTGTATGATTTTCCTGGCACTGTAATCAGTGAACTAAATGCATGGAAATGCGATTAAATACTCTACCGTGGGTGGTGTGTTTCCTGGCGTTTGATGCTGCAGATCGTTTGGCATTTTATCATTCCGAGCACAAGTTCGAACGTTCTTCGCGGTGCATGCTATCTTCATTCGTATTCCGTCTACAGAGAGAGAAAGAGAAAGGAAGAACTAGAAAGCAATCATAGCTCTCAGATACCTCCGCCAAGGCAATGCTATTCGCCAGGTGGCGTCACCATCTTCGGTTTTGCAGCGGTTCCCGTATTCCCCCTTTAATGCAATGGTAACGAAAATTTCAAAGTGATCCAGAATTCAGGATTCTTGCCGGATCACTCCCAAAACTTGACCACTTGTAGCCTATGCCATGCCCGACATACCCTGAAAATTTCAGAAAGATGCGTCCATAACTTTTTGAGTTATCTTGCTAACACACAGACAGACAAACAAAAACCGGCAAAAACATTACCTTCTTGGCGGAGATAAATATCGGATGGTAGTGATGTCACTGTGACGTCATCTGGATGCCCGATGAGCATTCGTGACCAATCAGTCAACCAACCATTCCTTGATCGTTGTTGCACGTCTGTGGCTCGTAAAATACGGACCGGTCCAGGACCCATTTTGGCCGGTCGGTCGCCGTTTCGGTTTGGTCTGTCGAGATCAAACGACTGTCAGTCATCATGTCCGTCGACTAATGCAATTCGCGCACTTCGTGACGTAACCGAGTCCTGGCGCGGGGAGAGCGTTCGACAACTGAAGGGCATTTAGGCCTAGACCTCCTCTGGTCGGGGTTGAAGGCTGTAGTGAGTGACGTATCCAGTTTCGGTTACTGCCATTTACGTCACGACCGGCACCGAATCGATGTGCGATATGGGCCACTGGTGAAACTATAAATAATTGTGTTTGGATAGCTAACTAGCACCAAGAGTAGCATTGTCAGTAACCTACGTGTCACGTGACGACAGGCGACCTCCGTATGCGAGTCTGTAATTAGCTAGCCTAACGCATTATCTACCTTATATACGGGCATCCTATAGTTGACCATTCGTCGTCCCATACGGACTCCTAACTCGAAAACGAAAAGGCATTAACTGAAATCTTCGTGAACGTTTTTCGGGGAAGAAATAATTGTTTTGTCAATTTTAGGTTAAACGGTCCAAGGTCAATGGACGCCAAAGGCTTCAAGTAAACTGCAAATTTTGCTTCGGGCGGCCGTAGTGTGTGTATGTGTATGTTATATTGCTTTAGCAAAAAAAAACAAAAATTTAGTGCTTAGTGTTTTTGCTACTGTATCATTTGACGACTATGATGATAAATTTTGGTGATAATGCGGACGGCCGAATATTATGTCGCACTCAGCGTTTACATTTTTTAGTTGTTTATGATATTTGACGTTATTTGCTGCTCACCCGTTCGCCGACTGTCAGGTTGTCTCCGACAAAGGTCGTCGTCAGCTGCGTTCTGCCAACTCAAAGACTTGTGTCATCAGACGGACCTGCAGCAGCTATGAAGACAGATGTTTCGCAGCTGCAGGACCAAAACTGCAAAACAGCCTTCTGAGACAAACATACATTAACTTTGAACAGTTTAAGCGGCTGCAAAAACTTTGTGTTCTGGTGTTGAAATCGCGGCATTTTAACGTGACTAACTGTTAAATGGCCGCTTTTAAAATTTCTTACTTGCATACTTACTTATTGTTTTGTCTGCCTTGACCGACTTTATCCATTAGTTTACCAAATTATGCAGCCTCAGACAATATGCGACTTTGCCCAACGCCAGACCACATGTACACAAGTGCATATTGAAGGCAAGACGCCTAAACGTTACTGGTCACACGGATAACGTAAAGTAATCTTAGATCATCACATTTAGCCGTGATCAGTAGGTCAGCCTATTATAAGCGTAAAGGTTTCTTGAAAAATTCGTAGTAAAGCGCTTATTGTGTAGCTTATGAAACGTTTAATTGGCTATTCTATATATTGGTCAACCAAACGTCCGATGGCTTGAAACAGTTTTGATAAGTAAGTAAGTATAAGCATGCGAAATATGAAGTCCCAGTGTATCCTGTATACAGCGAAAAAAGTGCGCCGCGTACGATAATATTCTGAAAACCGCGCGAAAAGGGAACAGAAAAAGGTCTTGAGAAAACGTTCAAAAGTGCCAGTACGAGTGGATAGTCTCACGTGAGCAACTCAACCAAGAAATTAAGATGTGTCGAGCAGCTTCTACGTACCACCAGCCCGAGAACATTTTAAAATTATACGTCGTGTTTGAATGGTATTTGTTTCATTTGGGCTTTTTCTTAAGCGCCATAGGTCATTAATACTGTCTGTGCCTAATATCGTATGTAAAACTGTCATTTCGAAAGCATCACTTTTAAAAATACAAGACATTTTGGAGCGATACACCCCAGAATCTCTATAAAGTAGGCTAACGGATCTCATGATCTGTGATCCAATTCATTTAGGTTAACTTACTTGCTTTTAGGTTAAGCCCTATACCAAAAAGTGTTGAATTAACCCCGTAGAAAAAGTGGCCGATGGTCATATTATTTTAAAATGCCATCAATTATTGGGATAGTAAAGTCTTTACACATTTTATTGCTTGACCTTAAAGGTATGATGAAACACGTTGCTTTTACAATTTCAACGCAAGTGGCAAGTTATGGCAAACGAGCTGAAATGTCACTGCCTATCTCTAGGATACATGTGCGGTAATTAAAATATTTAGGTCGAAAGTAAAATAAAACATCTCCCACGCAGAACTTTGTTCGGTAAAAATGCAATCACGTCCATGTGAACTCAATTGGTTGACGAAATTCATCTCACCGCGGACAGGCTACAAATAGGCCTAGCGTTTCGTCGAAAAACAATTATTTGCAGCGCAGCAGTTGACGACAGAGGTCGCAGAAGAAAATTGCCAGCTTTATTGACCACCTAACGCGAAAAGATATAGGCTACTTGGGACGACCTGGCCAATTATATGGCACGGGCTCTCGGGAAAACTGGGCATTGTACTCAGTGGGTAAAAGTTAACGAGGGAAACATTGAACGTTATTGTCGTTTGAGCTTAACAAATACCAGCGCTCGTCGTTATTGTCGGCTTTAGGATTGTTTACTGACAGCGACGCTAATCTTTGGCCTTGGCTTTAATCTTAAAGCTAAAATAATGGCCGAGAGTGACAGAACACAGTTATCTAGGCCTAATAGCAGTTAGATTACGTTTGCTTTTCTGGAACTCTCTATGACATTTGCATCAGTTTCGACCCTCTGCCGATATCTCAGAAAGTCATGTTCAAGTAAATAGGCTAGTAGTACACCACGGGGTTTTATGACTACGTCCAATTTCCAACTTGGCAACTTCCTATTTCCCACGTGGGATATAGGATTATAGGGCAGCCAACAGCTACCTGTATTCGAAGGCTCGGCATGAATAATGGCCAATCAACCCTTTCCTATAAAACGGTAGTTGAAGCTGAGTACTTATTATATGGGAATCTGTTATGGACATTTAATGAATTTAACGATATTTCCTACTGTTCCTTCGTTGGTACTTGTAGGGTATAAACTAGGTTGTATTTATATTAATTTTTTCAAAGACGCAAACTTACTTTATTGCGGTGACCGAAAAGTACAGCCTACTCATATAACGTTTCACATGTGCCTGTCTACGACAAGTATATTTCCGCCAGGTAGTGATAGCAGATCTCTCTTTTTTGTTCAGCATCTATCTACAATATTTTAGTTATTTATTTATCTTTAGTAGCAGGCTCAAAGCCAATGAACACACAAAACACAATTGTAACACAAGCACAAAAACTAAAAAAAAAAGACTAAAACAAACTACTACGCCAACTTTTAAAAACTAGTGATTTAAAAAAACAAGTCCCATGACAAAACAGCACTGACAAGCGAATTGTCACTAATTTGCAATGAACGCCATAATGAGAAAGTCGGTTTCCGCATATTTTCCGGTAATGATAAAACACTGTTTAAAACAAAAAAAGTTTAAAAGCACTGCACCATCGTGGCTCCTGTAACAGTTGTCGAAACGCATCATTATATGCAACACGTAACTTGTTGAAAGAATATTGATACATTGAACACCGCAGCTGACAGCCATACATTGGAGTGCAATATGCTCTGAACAAGTTTTGTGTTCAACGAAGCAGATGAAAACTTTTGTATAGGCCTAATCATGTTTGCTTTGGCATATAAAGATCTAGTTTGTTTCATTATGTCGGCATCACCAGTCAAGCTAGAGTTGACAATATGACCAAGGTACTTGTAGCTATCAGTATAGGGCAACGTTGTCCCACACAGTTGAAACGATGGACAATTAAGCACAACATTTTTTTC
>Ga0056128_1004603_pt1 | contig 17268 bp, 11 predicted proteins | sample WorMetLIZISLAND2_FD_71113 | JGI IMG/M metagenome (GOLD analysis project Ga0056128, IMG submission 71113) | Marine gutless worms symbiont microbial communities from Max Planck institute for Marine Microbiology, Germany - Olavius geniculatus... ... | reverse complement strand
ATGACTTGGAGATCGGCACGTTATGACCGGCGACATCAATTGATGACACGGAGTTAGTGCGCCTTGATCTCTGTGCAGTGGAGAACACAACAGCTTCTGATTTATCAGGGTTTATTGCCACTCCATTGCAGAGGAACCACTGACACAGCTCAGTTAGGCATGCTTGCATGTTGTTAACTTGAGTGGCAACAGAAGTGTTGGTGAATTTCATATACACTTGAGTGTCATCAGTGTATTGACGCTGTGAGATGTTGTGTCTGTCAGCAACCCTGGCAATTGGCGAGATGAAAGCTGTGAACAGGAGTGGTCCAAGGACCGATCCCTGTGGGATGCCACAATCCCATAGTGTAGATAGAGACTGAGCTGAGCCGAATTTAACCCAATGCAGCTGCCTTCCGTTCAGGTAGGACTTAATCCATGATAGCACCATGCCATCAATACCAAATCCATCACGCAGGCGATTTATCAGGATTGAGTGCTCGATGGTGTCAAAGGCTGCTGAAATATCAAGTGTGACTAGAACTGTGGAGCAGCCCTCATCAACAGCTTGGTAAATATCATTAAGTGTTGCAAGCAGTGCAGTCTCAGTCGAGAAGTTTTGACGGTATGCAGACTGTGCCTGATTGAAGTTAGCACTGGTTGTGATGTGTGCCTTCACTCTGGACAAAAACGCTCGCTCCAAGACTTTAGAGATTGTATTCAAATTTGAGATCGGTTGGTAGTTTTCAGGTTTATCCTTATCCAAGCCAAGGAGAAATTTACTTTTGAAATTGACGATCTGCGAAAGTCACATAGAACACGCATCACCATATTGGCATGTAGACAGCCCAGGTGACGTCATCACGCAAACCAATAAACATCATGACTATTAATGGCCTAGCCTAGACTGATGACATTACTGGCTAAGCAATTAATATTCATGACGTGTCTAGGCTAGGCTCATGACGTCACCTGGGGAACAGTTTCCCAGGTGACGTCATGAGCTTTTTTGCCTAACGTAACGAAATGCCGCATTTCGTTTGAAATTGCAAATTAATTTCATATATTTGTGTAGCTCAAATCAGCATATTATATTTGCGAGGTTAGATGTCTAATTTAAATCTACATAAATTGCGCAAGTGAGTTTGACTGTGGCAGGGGACCTTTAAGTATAAATTGTTGTTTTTTTAGTTATTTTTGTGTGGATGTACTTTTAGCAAGTGCTATCAGCTGGTTGAGATTGAAAACGAGCTGAAAAATTCACTCCAGTACAGCTGCCAGGTTCTTGCACGGTCCTACCGGTCAGTTATTGTTACACCTTGAAAGCGATTTACGAATACACACTGACTTGGTGGCAGGCATAGTGGTAGGATATCAGACATATGATTACAAGGTCTTAGGTTCAACTCCTGGTCAGGTCACTGTCAAGTGGTTAGTACTTGGATGGGTGACCGTCTGTGTACAGGTAAACCATGTCTGTATTATGAGTTATAACTAACCGCTTAAGACAATTCAGTTTTCCATCTATCTTGGGTAGATACAGCAAGTAGGCTACTGGCCTGCCTGGATGTGGTTAAGGCTGGGTGCGTTCACCTGTAAAGGTAAAGGTAAAGGTTGTCAATTTGTATAGCGCATAGTCGCGAGCGTGTGCACGCCTCTAATGCGCTTTCGTCACTAACCAGAGCCACCTGCTGCACGGCCACTGCATACAGTCTGCAGACACAGGCTGGTGCAGCGGCCGGCTAGGCAACCCCAGTCAGATGTACCAAGGTCCCCACCTTCCGTAACCCATATAAATGAGTTACTACTCATTTTACCATCCCACGGAGGGTAGAAGGCTGAGTCGACCTAGTAGGCCGCCCCTTTTAAGTCGTTCTGTGTTGGGTGGCAGGTAACAGTGTGTGATCTCATATGGCAGGTGACGCTCCGTGCTTCTGAGGTGGGTTTCTGCGAAGAGCTATGCACACCTTCAACTTTTTTAGCTCTCTAACTGCAAGCAGTTATTCACTTCTGGCTGATTACCTGTTGACATTGGCTCAGTTTGGCTGGATATTTTATCAGTGTATATCTATCTATACAAAGTCGTTTTGTACAAGTTTGTGGTGGCTGAATTTAGTTGATGTTACCATATTTAGTACGTGGTGTCATATCAGGTGTTTGTTAGCATGAATATTGCTGATGTGATGCTGTTGTGGAACAGATTCAGTCACATCATAATGAAGACGGCACACGATGATCTAGTCGGGAGATTGAAGCAGTATGAGCAGCAAGCCAACCAGCTCAAAGTCTTGTACGTTCTGCAGCCGATGAAAACACTGAAAAAATGCCGTTTAAGTTTACCATTACAGGCGAATGTTTTTTTTGCATATTTTTTATGCTGCAGAAAACTTTTTGCCTTACTTCTGGCATTTGTTGTTTTGTTGAATGCGGATTATAAACGCGCATATATAGTAGGAATAAATTGAATACTGTAATAAAGTATCCAACAGGCATACTCACATTCATTGTGTATTTATGTTAATATTTGTGTTGTGTAACTAATTTTTGGTTGTTTGTTGCATTAATTTTCAGCTCAGCCAGTGAATCGTTGCATATTCAGAAAGTCAAACAGCATCGAGTGAAATGCAACTTAGAGCAAGTCAGACTAGAGTTTAGGTCAGTTTCTGTATGCGATAATAATACTGTTTTTATTGTGATATGCTGTGTACATGGAGTCTAAATATTTAAAGTGCTTTAAGTATGGATATATTTTGTATTTGTGCACTTTGATAATCCATGATGTTTATGGAATATGGAATAATGGAAGAGATTTTAAAACTAATTTTCATACTGGTTAATATTATGTTATACACCACAATGGCCTGTTGTGCACATCTGTGTGGTGATGATGATGTTTGTGTAGTTATTTCAGTCGGTTTGTGCTGCTGTCGAAGCAGTTGCTTTTGTATCGCTTGTTGGACGTCACATGCAGCAGCGTGTTGGAATTTGTTAGCAGTCTCTGTATCACTTCATCTGATGATCGCTCCCGGGAAACTTACTTCAAAACTTCCATCGTCTTTGATTCACAAACAGGTCTGCTGCACTCTTCAGCTTTATATTGTCACTTGTGTCAACTGAAGCAGATAGAACAATTAGATGTAACGAAAATTGCATCTAACTGCGGCAAAACTGCGGCCATTGTATTTCTGTTCGTTCACTCCCACAGTGACTCCGTATCAGTTCAGGAACAAGCAAAATCAGCTCATTAACTGACATGCACTCGTTTGACACTTACCTTCGTGGCCAATGTACTGTAACAATTAATTACAGGCATTTGTTTTTCATTAATCTTTAGTTGTGTGGCTTTTTTTAGTGCTTTAGTGATATGGAAGGGCATCTAGCTTGTAAGAAAAGTTACAGTTAAAAGTTAAAAACGAACTTATAAAGCGCCATAAAACTAAACATGTGTAAAGATACAGAGGCGCTGGAAAGATACAGAGGCGCTCAGGCGAAGTTCTTTTACAACAATGTTAAATGTCTTTTTTTCAAATACTGGCCTAAGCTGGAATAACTCTGCAAAAATGGTCAGATTGAACAAAACAAGTGTGTATGTAATATGTAGCTGAAGTAAACGTTGTGAGCTTTGTATGATTTGTCTGAAGGAGACTTGATACTCGAGCCGCCAATGGAGAAGTTTGTGTCACTGATGGATGGTGTATTTGATGAGCTGCCTTTTCTCCTCACTGACTCTGCATGTCTTATCGCTGGCTCAGATCCGGCTTGCTGGCCACACCCTGATGACCTGTTCCAACCAAACACGTAGTACACCCTATACTCTGCTGTCTTCCTTATTTTTAGTGTTGCTTGGTGATGTAATGGCTAGCATGCTGGATTCATGGTACCAGCCTGCTATTCCGAAGGTCCACTGTTCCGAAGGTCCACGGTGCAGATACACGCCACAGGTTTAGGCTAGGTTTAGGGTTAGGGTTAGGGTTAGAGGACTTTTTGAATAGTCGACCTTTGGAATAGCGGACCTAAATCGGATTCACAGTCAAGACGTTGCAGGTTTGATTCCCAGCTGTTATACTTTTAGTTAGCAACTTTGGGCATGTGCTTCTGTCACCAAGCAGTAAAACAGTAGGACTTATTATAATTTGGTACCAGCATAATTGCCCCAAAATTAATGGCAGTATAACTGAGTTTGTAAATGGAGATAAGCGTAAACCCTACAGTCGTAGAGCCGTGAGAGAGTGTTGCTCATTGTTTGTGAGTTATTTGGCCTTTTGTGCTTTGTAAATGCTAATTAAGCATCATGAAGGTCACTCTCTGGGCATGTGAAAAACTCTGCTGCAACAATGCTAACGGGTTTTATTAGACACTTTTACAGATTTGGTTCTGTTAGCACTAAGTAACCTACTGCAGCGTGAATATAAAAACAGCTTTCATTGCTGTCATGGTTGTGGTAAGAGCATTGTGCTAATTAGTTTTGCAATATAGGTAAATTAAATTGCTAAGTTTTTGTAAGTATTCTACAACTCAGTCATGATGCACATGTCAGACTGTTGTAATATGTTGGTAAAATAATAAATTCTTTTTTCTTTCGTTCCTTGTATTACTATGCACCACATGTGTATTTAGTATGGTAGATTATCACTAAATAAACACTAATTTATCTCATCGCTTATGCATTAAAAATACTCGGTACTTTATTTATTATGACTATTACTTTTGACTGGTTTTTTTTGCATTTTGCTACATATATTACTTTTCGCTGTGTCTCACATCAGCTTGTATGGGTATGTTTTAAACTTAAAGTCATTGCAGACAACTGAAGAGGAAAGAGAAAACTGTGGATCTGATCTCAGTCGATCGTTCCATTTCTGACAACGTAGAAATTGGTTAGTCAAGTGTTTCTTAAGTTTGCCCATGTAGGCCTACTTGTTCTTTTACAGTCACTTTGGATTTATTATGCAGTTGTCAAAATATGCTGCATTACGAGTCTTGCCCATCAATTTGTCTCTTTGTCTGTCCGTCTGTTTATCTCTATGTCTCATGCAAAAAAAGCAAAAAGGCTAAGATAAATCTAAATTAGTCTGAACGTTCCTGGGGGCATGGTGACTGTGTGAGTATCCCAGTTTTCAGCTCAAGGTTAATAGTCAGAATTGTAGTTACTGGTCAGGGTAGAGTTGCACAGTGCAGTGTGTGGCTAGGCCGATGGCTGCGTAATGTGTCAGCACTGTGCCAACATATTTTTTTAGTTCTGATTGAATTGAATATTAGAAATTATAATTAATGAGTGAAAGTATTATTGCTGTTGCCGGAGATTTACAGACCAGTATTAATTTGTCCATATGCTAGTTTAATTTGGTTTAACCCTCACTGTCTTAGGCTGCATTCACATAGACACGAGTACGAGTACGAGTCCGAGTCCGGGTTTCGAAGCTGGTAGAAGCTGGTCCGGCTGGTAGAAGCTTCACTTGTATGAGTGGAGCATTCACGGTCACTTGTACAAGCACATAACTAAACGTGTGTCAGCCATATTGAATTAAATCGAATCGAGGAAATGCTTCGTGAATAAACAACAATATTTCATTACATCGATAATAATTTTACCAACCGCGCATCTCTAACGATGAAGAATTTCACAGTGACGTTCGTTCTGACGTCAAATATGTACCATAGCTTTTGTACATTATATTGTTGTAATTTACGGGTTGCACGATCTGCACAGAAACTACTCGTACAAGTGAAATTTACAGGTAACCCGTACTTGTATGTATGTGAACGGCCGCCATTGAAATACACGCAAACTCGTGTTTGCCGGAACTCGTATGTGGGAACCCGTACAATGCTGGACTCGTACTCGTGTTTGTGTGAACGCAGCCTTAGAGCACTGAAATGTGGATGAGCTCCAACACATAGAACCTAGCTGCTGTATATGTGAAATCTTCTTTTTCTTCCTTAGGAATGTGATGCTATACTGTAGGGGCAGGTGATGTGGCTTGCATGTCGTCTGAGGCTGATGACGTCACAGTTGGAGAGCCGCTGTCTGCTGCTAACATCAGCGAGAAACTGCAAAACGAGTTTGTTATTGCTGCTGCTGATTCTGTTTACCTCATTGCCGAAAAAAAACACTTGCTATTGACTGTAGGTTTAAATGTTGAATGCAAACAGTTACATATCTTTGAAGTGCATTTTTCATTTTTACGTGTTTTTAGTAATGTGGGATAATCTTGCCGCAATGGTAAGTAAGTGAGTAAAATGTGAATTAATATAGCGCAAACGTTATAATTCACCTCCAATGTGTTAAAAGCACGTTTACATGTGTTTAAAGTTGTTTGGGAAAAACTAGGCTTTTTCCGGCCACAGTGTGTACTTTACTGGGTGTGTGAAAATGTTGTCAGCACTGAGTATGTGAATCGGTGGCTGACGCTTCGTCGAGAGTTGATGTCTGCGGCGAGTGATGTGAACGCATTCTGTCAGCGTAACTCCTGGTTGTCTGACGTCTGGCGCTACTGTTCCACCTGGAGTCAGTCACAACTTGCACAGCAGCTTACGCATGCCCCAGTCTCTGTTATTGAGGTATCATATGCCGCTTCTGTTTCTGTCATACTGTGTTGTCAGAGTATTATCAGAGAGTTATGTAGCTTTGCATCAGAAGGGAAGGAAAACAGTTTTGAGAATTGTTGGGATCTGAAGCAGTCGGCTCTTCTCATTTGAAACAGTAGATTAATGTAGTGTGCACTTGTTAATTAATACAACAGGGTGCGGCCGTTGAGGGGCCGTCCGCTATGGGGCCGTTCTTGGACGGACGGAACGGCCGTTGCCATGGCAACGAGGTCACCCGGTGCAAGGTGGCAAGGGATCCTTACGTCACCTGCCAAATATCAAGTTGATCGGACAACAGGCGGCGAAGTTATGGGGATTTTTTGCCAACAACGCAATTAGCCGCCGTGACCTTGACCTCTGACCCCTTGATCTTGAAATTGGTCCACGGGGTGCTGGTGTCCCAGGGACCCTTCCTACCAAGTTTGGTATTCGTAGGCCTTTTCGTTTTCTTTCTAGGTGGAGGCACGGGACAGACAGACAGACAGACAGACAGACGGACAGGATCAACACATGATGGGGGCCTCCTTCTAAGAAGGACGGCCCCATAATAAAGGGCATTAGCTGGTTGCAGCGGACGCTGGGTGAGCTGAGTCAGTGGAGTGAGAGAATCGGCAGCTGTGAGCCTGCATTTACGACCAGCAATGGCCTGTTTACGGTCACCTGCTCGTACTTTCATCACAGTGTTCTGCCGGAGCTCGGCTACATCCATCAGCAGACCTGCGAGTTCGTCGCTGCTCAGTCCGTTGCTGAGGCTCAGCAGTTCCTCTCCGAACTCGAACAGGCCATTCAGGTGTGTGGGCACTGCTGCAAAAGTTCCCCACCAGGAAGTTTGAAATAGTGACGATCTAGGCTTAGGTTTTGGTTAGAATGATGGTTAAGGTTATGCTTAGAGATACAGTTAGGCTTACGGTTATGGTTAGCCTTAGGATTCGGATGGGCGAATTTTCGCAATAGCTCCCTGAGGTGTTGATGCTGTTTTGTTATTTTTGCAGCTGAGATGACTTTGTCTGTCATCTGCATAGTCATTATGTAATCATTTTCAAAATTTAGGAACATATTTTGTTGGATTTTTTCCGGATGGTTGAGAGTATGGCAAGAACTAGTCATTAAGATTTTGGTGGTGCTCTGTGCACGAGTCTGGATCCAGCGTGCCTGGACTTGAATTTCATTAAGAAATTTTTCAGTTGTTTAGTGCAGCTGCTAAGTCTCTCTGTTAATGATGATGATACGTGTATTTGTAAGTGATTGCGTTGTTGGAATTACATAAGTTAAACTTTAAGGTGAGGAGTGTCGGGACATCATTGAGGAGTTGTTGTAGAAGAAACAATTTCCAGTTTGCTCTATGTTGATTTGTGCATTGTACAGGATGGTCCAAAAAAACGGATACCCAGTTTTATTTTTGGGATGACTTTGGTAATTTAGCACCGATTTTAACCATTCTTTCACTGTTACAAGCAGAAATTTATGGCGCGTAAACGTGAAGTTCTTTCACCCACTGCACCTTTATTGTGTGACCACATTACCTAGCAAAACAAACACTACCGAGTACTGCTAATATCAGTGTTCAGTGTTTTGTAGCTTTGACAGTGTTTGTTTCGCTAGGTAATGTGGTCACTGGTCACACAATAAAGGTGCGGTGGGTGGAAGAACTTCACGTTTACGTGCCATAAATTTCTGCTTGTAACAGTGAAAGAATGGTTAAAATCAGTGCTGAATTACTGAAGTTATCCCAAAAATAAAACTGGGTATCCGTTTTTTGGACCACCCTGTATATTTTACTTATGCGTTGTCATGCAGTGTTTGCTGTGTAGACGATGCAATCCGAAGGAGATAATGCCGATGAGTTTGCACGTTTTGCACGTCATGTTCGGTCGTGCCGTAAAAACGCCGCAGGTCACAAGCAGCAGCTCGAATACATTAGCTCTCTGTTTCAGGCAAATATGATTTTTTTATGTCTTCGGAGTAGAATCTGTTTAGTCTGCGGCAGGTGGCATAACATTTTATCATACTTGTTTCATCAAGATATCACAGATTGAGCTTTTTTACAGGAGAGTCCTGGCGTGTAAGAACTAGATCCGTTTATTTACACGTTCACACATTCATGCACTGGATCTGTTTAGAAATACATTTATGCATGGTGCAGATTTAGGGATTCTCTACAGTGCCCATGTGTGGTATGATTGTTGTTGTACAAAGAGATTTTTGCCACTTTATGGGAGTTGCTTATATGCAAGCTGCCACAGTGCCACTTATTGTTGCTGCATCTCTTCCCCTTCCCCCTTTTCCTTAATTTAGCAGAGTGAATTATTGCTGGTTATTGGCTTAAATGTGCTATTAACTTTTTACGGGAACCCATCTCAGACATGGCCGCTGAACGCACCTGTCTCAACTCGATCTAGGCAGAACTTGGACTGTACTTGATTTACCTACCACAGAGGGATGGATAGGCTGAGTTGAGCTGGGTTGTTGGTCATGTACCGTGATGTTTTAGCTGTTGCTGCTAATGACTCGACTGTAAGTATGATTTCCTACTGTCATACTACCATGTCACCCACTCACCGAAGATAGTTGACTTAAACGACACCTTACTCACCTTACTTACACACCTTACTTTACTCAGCCTTCTACCCTCTGTGGGATGGTAAAATGAGTACTAGTGGTGGTCACGCCCATCGCTAGGGAAGAAACGGCGAGTTCGGCGCAACAGTAGCCCCTGTGGCCAGGACTGCAAGTATACTGACCAAGTCGGTTAAAGGCGCTGGCTGTTAACTTGAGCCAGCCATCCGGCCGACCTGGGCTGTATGCTAGCTTAATTGGGCTTAGTACTGCGGTGGGGGACTGCCTGCGGGCAGATGAACCATCGCTCAGGCTTCGCCCTCGCCGGCTCAAAGCGCTGTAAAGGGGATGAGCTCCCACGCAACGGACCTAGGTCTATGCGGAATCTTCTTCTTCTTCTTCTTCTTAAGCTTTGCGTATGTAGAGAAATTGACGTTACTGAACTGGAGCTGCTCTGTCACCCAGGTTGTGCTGCAGTCAGGCTACTGTCAGTTCACAGCCGATGACAAGCAGTTGGAAGTGAAGTTGTCTGCATTGTGGGCGGAGTTTCAGTTCCAGCTGCAGGATGCTGTTAAACGCGTCACTCTGCAGGCTCCGGTCGTGATTCAGACACTTGACGATGAGCTGCAGGTCTGTCTGCTTGCGTTGTTTTATTCAACGGTGAATTCCGTCGGTGCATCAGGTTGCCATGTCTTTTTGGCTGTAAATATCAAATGCAGTGTAATTTATCAACAAAAAATGCCAAATTTTTAACAGCAATGACCAAAAAAATTATTTGTCAATTGCTAGTGCCAAGTATTTAACTGAAATGTTTAACGTGAGTTATAGTAAGTGTCAGAAAGGTTTACGTATAGCCACAGAGTAAGTTTTCATTTTTTAGTGAAATATTGCACAGCTTGTAGGCTGCAGAATCGAAGTGCAATGCTCCTGAGCAAGACTGCAGCCACCAACCAGCATTAGGCCTAATGTAAACTGAAAATTAATGTACAGTAAAGCTGTGCACTATTTTGTTGAAAATGAAAATTTACTCTGTAGCTACAAGTGAACTTTAAAAATTTTTGACACTTACTATAACGTATATTTAACATTTCAGTCAAAGACATTAACATTCACCATTAAACCGTCTGCCCATCTGTAAATATTGTTGGTTTTCAGATACTTATGCTTTTTACAAGGTAGTGCAGTCAGGGCTTGCCGATTGAAAATAAGAGGCGATTCATAAATCGATTGCACCGCACAGGGTAGGCGATTGATTATGACAGGGACATAATAGGTCTATCACAGTAGAGTGTAGATGCTAGGATGAGGGGTGTCTACACCCTCAGTGCTCGGAACTAAACGCCCCTACATTACATCAACTTCTCTCCTTTCACAATAACGACATCATCAAAAAGATTTCTACACATGTTTGAAATAAAATTTCATACAAAACGTATATTTCAGACTCTTTATATTTAGACAAATAACACAATGATGCTCTTTTGTAACTTATTTATCGAACGACCCTCTTACATGGTGTTTCATTAAAAAAGACTCTTTCTTTCAAAATTCACCCAGATTTTACAATTTGCCAATTTGCATGAAATTTTTACCAGATGTAGCTGAAGAATTACTAATTCAAATTAGTTTTACAAAATATGACTGTTGGTTAAATACTCGTTGCTAGTTGTGATGTAATGCTGATGTCATAATGTGCCGCGAGTACAAACTTGTTTGTCGCAGCCAGTGCTGACAGTTGCTGAATTGCTATCCTGCTTTGATGGTGAATTTCATCTGGTTCACTGATGACAAACTGTTGATGTTTTATCACTGCAGCCACAAAAACGCCGAAAACGATCACTTTCACACACTTGTGGGGTTAGCTTGACTTTTACGCCTTTTAGCAAAACAGTGCACCAGCACATACCGCTTGCGAGGTGGTTGAGTTTTTGGATCGCGAGATGCGTGATTTTATGCCCCCATGTTGCTTAATGCTGATACTATGAACATTTTCATCAGTAAACCAGAATAAGTTCACCGTTGAGGCAGGGTAGCAACTGACAGTACCAGTTAAGACAAGTAAGCTTGTTTTCACAACACATTATGACGTCAGTATTACGTCACGACTAGCAAAGAATATTTAACAGACAGCCACATTTTGTTGAAATATTTTTAATTAGTATTTCTTCAGCTACAACAATTAAAAATTTTACGTAAATTGATCAATATTTGACTGAGTTATAAAAGAAAGAAAAGGGTGTCTTTTTTCTGAAACACCGTGTATAGTAAAGATATGGAATATTTCCAATAGCTTACTTTTTCGTTCACTCTGTATAAGCACTTTCATCTTTTTCTTGCTTTGTCTAACGTACTTCATTACATCTCATAGCAGTGAGCCATGTCTCATGATGTGTTCTATGAGTTTACTGTGCTGCACTGTATTCAAGCTAGGCCTATTCCTGTTTTTGCACTTCCTGCAGCATTTCTTCATTAGTTAGGCCCTAAAGGTAAAGGTAGAGGTCATCAATTTATATAGTGCATCGTCGCGAACATGCGCACGCCTCTAACGCGCTTTCATCACTAACCAGAGCCGCCTGCTGCACGGCCGCCGTGTGCAGCCTGCAGACACAGGCTAACGCAGCGGCCGGCTAGGCAGCCCCAGTCAGCTGTACTAAGGTCACCACCTTCCGTAACCCATATAAATGAGTTACTACTCATTTTACCGTCCCACGGAGGGTAGAAGGCTGAGTCGACCTGGCTGGCAGGCTTCGCACCAAGATGGTTTACCTGCCAGCAGGCAGTCACCCATCGCAGTACTAACCAGGCCCGGCGTAAAGTAACTTCGTTTCAGCTGAAACGCGTTACCAACTACGACACGCCACCAAATGCCTTATGTGTCTGTATTACCTGGATTGGTGTTATCATCCGTTATGTGTTGCCACCTCACCTGTGTGTCGCAGGTGCAGCCAATTAGTAAGTAAGTAAGTAAATGATTTATAAAGCACCAAAGTCTCAGAAAGAATCAGGGCGCAATTAGGTGCAAGTTTGAACACTGCTGCTGCTGTGTTTTGAGTTTAACGCGGCATTCTGATCTGTGAGTCAATAAGGATAAGTTCACTGTATTGTGAAGATTTTGGCTTTTTTTGTAAGGGCGATGAACGTTAAATATAGGAAATGGCGTTTGGGGTGGGGGGGTCCAGTAGCCGCTCGTGAGTGGTAAGCTATTTATCATGTTGCTGTTCTTTTCTGTCATTGTACATTTGGGAATTAGGTGTAGTATTATTGTTAACTGCCCAACAATCTGCTGAAGATGGACGTGGAGATATACCCACTGATTTAGTATATACTGGAATTTTGGTTGATTGTGTTGCTTTTGCATTGTTCTACAAATTTGCTGACCTTAAACGTGTGTTTTGCTCTGTTGAGTTTCACTTATACAGTCAGTCTGAGTACAGTACGAGTGTCCATTGTATAGGCTGTATGGTGGGAGCTGACAGTCTGCCGAGTTGAGGAAGATTCGTCTGGAGCGGAGTCTGAAGTGGAGAGATCACGACCGAGTCACCGAACGCTCCTGAGCCGCCAGTGACGTTCTCCGGGCGAATCCTTGAAGCATTGGACTGAGAGGGAGGAACGTCAACGTGGAATCCATTCCCTCAGCTGCTGTCAAGTCCATTCGCTGAACCGTTGCCAAGCAACCGTCACCAGGACTGCAGTTCACGGATCCGTGGGTAGTGAGTCACGCGGTTTTGTTGTTTGTATCCTGGCCGAGTTGAAACTTAGGTTCCTTGGTGATTATTTGCCAGACTGTAGATTTGGTTTTCTTTTGTTGTTATTTTTTTATTATTTCGTGACACTGCTGTTAAACTGTCAGAACTGAAACTGCATAAATTTAAGTTGTATTATTGCCTTTAACTGACATTTGATTATTCTGACTGAACCGCTGTATTGCTGGATTTAACCGCGTTCCTTGGATTCAGTGCAAACTGACATTTTACTGAATTTATACTCGTTTGATATCTCGATAGTACTAAACTGTTTATTTTGAATAATGTAGGTAGGCTGTGAGAACTGTTGTGTTTGTATTATTGTATGTTAGTATTGCAGATCCCCGTATTATTTTCTGATAAAATTTTAATCATTTTTCTTATTATTATAAAAACAGTCTAACTTAATACTTGTTTTTTCAATTTTGCCCTCTTGTTATTTTCTGCTTGTTTTTCTAGTATAATAATAATTGTAATTTCGTTGTGTGTTTTTATAAATATAAAGATTTGTGGATTATTTCCCCATCAGCATTCAGTGTTATTAAGTTCATATAGGTCACTGCCGTCAAGGTCGTGACATTTCGAGCAGTGACATTCCCGAACCTTATGGGTGAAAACGCTACAACTTTCATACACATTGGACAACCCATAAAACACTTTTTGCTGATAGACAGAATTATACAATGAAGCAGACTGACTTTGATTGTCGACTCAATTGAGGAGTCAATCTAAAAACACAAGACAAGACCGAGCTACAAGTATGTACAGCTTAGTGAATATAAACCAGAGGAGAAGACAATGACGACTGACCAATGAGCTGATCGTCGATGAAACTGAATGAGTTGCTGGCACCAGACTGCTGGGGAAGACTCACATCAGACAGCAGGGCTAGATCTGACGACGAAGACACATCATGACTGTCTAATATAGACCACACAACATCAGTCGGTGTGAACACGTCTTGAAAACAAAACATCCGTCAGCATAACCATGTTTGAACACAGCAGCACTCAGTGTAACCAAATCTTGACACAGTTAATCTGAGCAGCCATTGTGTGGCTTCACATTTCGACTTCTAACGTTCACTGAGCCAATCCGCTGAGCAAAAGCTATAGATGAACAATAAAGTCTGAACTTAAAGCAGAGTTCAACTTAACTTTGGTCGAAGTCTAGAGACAATGAAAAAATAACTAGAAATAGACAGGAAAAAAGATAAACCATTTACGCTTGGAACTGCATATTTAACTGCAAATGACGTGTTATGTATAACACCTGACACCTGAAGTGAAGTGAAGTGATTAAGGCACTTGTTTTCCATAGCCAGGCTTACTGCTTTAATTTACTAAACTATGAGTGTGTATTATAACTTGTTGCCAGGGTTGTCTGAACCATTTGACACCACTTCTGGCGTACGCCAAGGCTGCGTATCAGCGCCAGTATTATTTTGTATTGCCATGGACTGGATTCTCAACAGATGCACAGAGTCCATGGGTGTCACAGTTGGTTCTACTCGCTTTACAGATCAAGTCTATGCCGATGACGGTGTTCTGTTCACTGACTGCCTGTCAAAATGGCCAGAAATACTGATCACCTTTGATGCTGCTGCAGAGACCATGGGACTACACACATCATGGCAGAAAACGAAGATTCGGAATATTGGCCACGGTACACCGCCATCTTCAGTTTACATGCAGATCAGTGGACAGACAGTTGAAGCAGTAGATCAGTTTCTATATTTGGCAGTGCTGTTAATTCCGATGGTCGATCAATGCATGAAATACATCGTTGAAATGGTATGGTGCCAGATAACAGTAACGGTGCAAGATAGACGGATGGTAACGATGGACCTGTTATAGTAAAGCACTGGTGACAAATCGAATGGTTTCGTTACTGACAATGTTTATTGTCTAGTTAAAATAATACAGAAAGATGAAAGGATCATTGCTGCTGTACAATTTGAAATTAAACTGTTTGATTTTTTTGACTGGTCTAAACGGCTTACTAATTACATTTATACAGACATATACTCTAAACTATCGAAATGCATTGAACAGACTCCGTGTTCGTATGAGTATTATCTTGCTTTACTAACTGTGCACCTCTAGTAGTAAAGTTTTGAACAATTCAACAACGATGTAAGTTCTGACACGACATAAGCATCATAGCTTGTATAAATAAAACTTACGTTATTTGCATGTCATTTGCTTTACCGGTAACCTGTACTCGTATGAATGTGAATGGCTGCCATTGAAATACATGCAAATTCATGTTTACTGAAACCTGTAAACAAGTACTCGTACTCATACTCGTGTCCATGTGAACCCGGCCTTAGACTGAAGTGTCAACTCAGTAAAAAGCTCAGCAAAATCACTTCACTTTTTGGCTAAAGTACGTACTTAGACTTAAATTCAGCTCAGTAAAGCCCAAATTCCATTACGCCGACTTTGCGCAAAGTCCGGGACAAGTTCCATTGTCACCATGCGTCCATCTGGCACCGTTACAGAGATATGGCGACACAAATCATGTCGCCGACTTTTGTGATTTGTGTCCGCGACAAGTCCCCGACTTCGTCGGAAAGTTGTCCCGGACTTTGTCGCCAACTTTGTCGCTGACTTTCCCTGTGCTATGTAACAGGTTAAATTCCACTAGAGCGACACAAACGGGTTTGTCATGGACTTGTCATGGACTTTGTCGCAAACATCTTGACGTGTCGAGATGGTTTGTGTCCGCAACTTTCATGATTTGTGTCCACGACTTTCCCCGTGAGGAAGTTTTGGTGAAAATTGGCGTAATAGAATCTGGGCTTAAACTGGCTCAGTAAAAGTGAAAGTGAGAAAGTGAATTCAGCCACTGTAGCTAGAATAGATGGTGCTTCTAATACAACAAACAGTGCTACTGGCAGAACAAGCTAACAAAGGCAAGAAAGTAAGTAAGTGAGTAGGGTTTAACGTCCCACCCGACACAGTATAGGTCATTTTGAGGACGGCCTTTAGTTTAACCTTTACAGAAACACAAAACACAAGATACAAAAAACAAGCTAAACCTAAAATTGTAAGAACTCTATTATATGCGTGCATATGTAATTAACATAATGGAAGTTCTAATAATCTTCCCTGTTATCCTCTAGACAGTCATCAATGTGATAACAGCGGCAAGTAGTCAGTAGAAGGAAAAAACATACGAGGTTGCTGATCACTGGTGTCTGATGTCACAAGAAGACTTGCTACATCAGCCTGGTTGACAACCTCGTCGTAAAGATTCATTACTCGCAGGACTTCCTCGTTCGCCTTCGTTATCTCCGCTACATGCCACCCACCCACCGAAAACAAACAACATAAGTAAGTAAGTAAATTTAATTTATAAAGTGCACGTCAGCGAGAAACTCACTGAATCATTACCATTACCATTAGTACACTGTGTCCCAAAACATCCCCAACATTTTTGACTGTAACTTGAAGAAAAAAACATCGGATTTTAAGAATTATTCCAGAGAATATTCCTGACACAACTTGCCATCAAATGGCCATTTAGTTTCCACCTCATCCAATGTCTGCTTTGAACTATCTGGGGAAGGTAGACAAAGCAAAATATGCATTGAAATAAACAAAAAATGTTAAAAGAACATCCCAACTATATAGATCGTCACTTGAAAAAAGATTCCAAATATTTTAATAATTCTGGGCACAAATATTGTATCAAATGTCCGTATGAATTTCCATCTCACCAAACGTCACTACTTGCAGAAAGCAGACCCAGCAAAATGATGTTGAAATAAATGGAAAAACCATAGATAAATTCCACCTATCCAGATCTGTGGCCCCAACAGCCAGTTGATAAAAGGTTTGACTGTCTTGCAGCAGTGTCTACCAGAGGAATGTTAATGAATTTAAGAAGCGACTAGCAAAGTCTCGTCAAATCTGAAGCAGAACATTATTAATACTGCTGTCGACGAATGGAGAAAGCATCTTCTTGCCAGTGACTGCATAATCGATCGACATTTCGAGCAATTTCACTCCGTGCAGTTGCAAAAAATGAACAACTAAATGGAATGTTAGCCAGCATCACATGTTAACAAAAAATGTTTTTCCGTGTATTAATATCACACTGGATAAAAATCTAATATTTCTAAGAATCAAAAATGAAATACGGTGAAAATCCAAGAGCCAAGCATTCAGCTACAGAAGCCTGTGCAGTCAGAGATCATGAGATGTGCACAGATCAACAGCATAGATAACAGAGTGAGACATAGAGATAAGATCGAGGATGCTGAAATCGCAAAGACCTGACATCGCCAGACCTGACAACGTGAGACCATGTAGCAAGGGTGGACATCGCGAGACTTGTTTCAATGTTCGAGTATCTGCTCACTAATAAGTTTTTTTTGTTACTATGAATATTATAC
>Ga0056128_1004602_pt1 | contig 17268 bp, 10 predicted proteins | sample WorMetLIZISLAND2_FD_71113 | JGI IMG/M metagenome (GOLD analysis project Ga0056128, IMG submission 71113) | Marine gutless worms symbiont microbial communities from Max Planck institute for Marine Microbiology, Germany - Olavius geniculatus... ... | reverse complement strand
ACCGGAAGCTGAATCTATCGTCGACGATGTGAGAAGAGAGAAACTTGTAACCCAGCTTGCGGTTCATAGCGCGTCCGATGATCTACCGACACGGGCGTGGCAAGCTGGAGACGCCACTCAACCAAGCGTCTGTATGCCCTACGACCCAAAGGTTGCCCAACAACCGACAACTTTAGGGCGTCACGTTACATTACATCTATGGGTACATAGTTTAGCCAAAAATGAAGCGATTTCGCTGTGTTTTTCGCTGAGATGATACATCGATAAATGATTGTTTTCAGACTATTTTAAAATAACTGTTTTTATTGTAGCAGGAAAAGCTTAGAACTCATGTGCTGTCACTCTGTATAAGTTCAGTAATTTTTGGTTTCGCTCAGCGAATTGGCTCAGTAAAAGTCCAAATCAACAAAAAGCACAGCTGTCGCTAGGATAGCCTACCGCACTGGTTGTCAGTGACCTTCAAAGTCATCCAAGGTAATGATTTTCATGTAGGCCTAATCTGAAAAAGCGTATGCCGCTTCCTATTAGTAATTAATAGTAACCTTGGCCCTATCTCTCACCGTTTCCGAAATATGGCCAGTTTTCCACTGAACTTCCTACTTCCCGTCGTTCAACCCCAATATGAAATTGTTTCTCTTGCACTAGATCGCTGAAATTTTGCACGCATAGATATAAGGCACATGGCTATTATTAGTGTAAAACGTTTCCCCCTATGACTTAACAGTTAGCCACAATCTATCCGTTACATACAGACAGACGGACGGACGGACGACGACGACAGACGACAACCGTACCATAAGCTCGACCGTTATTTAAGAACGGTCGACAAAAAGTCAAGTCCCCTAATGACTGACGAAGCAAAAAGCCCCAAAAGTTTCTGCTCTTAGGCACCACTTTAACTGCTGGATAGCCGGGACCACGCACGCTGATCACGTCTCTGAGATCAATGCCGGTATCGCAGAAATCGTCACTCGGTCTAGAGGTGCTGCAACAGCAGCCGTGGCGATGTGACGTACAGCGACGTCGTGACTTTAAAAAGTAGGCGGAGAGAAAAGTTGCAATCAGGAAGTTGCAATTTTTCGACAGAAACTGAGAATTTCCGACAAAATTCCAACAGCGGACATTATGGATGCTCAAAATTTAAATTTTGCCCGTAAATTTTCTCAACTTGGGCCCTGTGCGGTTTTCAGCCCCAAATTTTGCATTCTTGACGAAATTTTTCCGACAAGGAGAACATTTTCTGACAATTTTCCGACAGCTTAAAATCTGGGAAAAATTGCCCCTGTGCGTTCCCCCGTCAAGGCGTAAGTGCTATTTGATATCGCCTATATCGTCTGCACGGACAGACTCTGACGGCGTGGGTCGACCCGGCGCAACTGAATAACTCGCGTCTCGACTGTAGCCAGCACTCTGCATCAGTGTCATCAGCCTCTGCAGCAGTGTAATCCAGGTGTAATACACGTGTGTCCAGGTGTGCCGTCACGAGGGGCAGGTGTAACGCAGGTGCGAACGGTTCAGCCATGTGCTTCACACCGCTACACGTCCTGCCGACCCTTCTATACAGAACAATATACCACTATAATCTTTTTACGCGCGAAAGCAGCTACTGCTTTCAGCGCGGCTTAGCCATCGCAATTCTGTCTGTCTGTCCGTCCGTCACACGGGTGGATCAATCAAAACGGTGCAAGCTAGAATTACCAAATCTTTACCACCGGCTGCCCGGAAGACTCTAGTTTCAGGAACCGTAAAGCTTTTCCATAAATTCGAAGGGGGTCACCCCGAACGAGGGCACTAAATGAGAGGGGGTGGGTAAAATTTGCAATTTTTGGCCAATAAGTCGCTGTATCTCAGTAACGGCGCGAGATAGGGCCTCCGGTCTCGTGACAAGCAACCGCACGTATTCCACGCCGGCCACAAACGCACGTGGCCGGGCAGACTCCTACACTGTCTCGTGAACAGCTAGTTGAATTATTGCAGTCTGGCCAGCGTGGAAAGAGCTGCGTTGTGCGCTGTATTCTATACCGAAATAAGATCTACAGTTCAGTATCTAACACATAAAAGTGATATGTGCATACTGTGCATCGTGCATGTCTAAAAAATAGAAAAGAAAGCTAAATATTATGAACAAAATGTTATTTATGCAGAATATGTGATATCAGCGATACGCTTTTTGAAGTAATTTGACGATCTCCGTGTTTTAAACTCATAACTTTTTTGACATGGTCCACACAATATGCTGGTAGTTTGTTATAATTGTATTAGTAATTAGCTACTAATAGAGATTGCATACTGACTGAACAGTTGAGTGCGTTCTTACTTTTTAATGAAAGACGCGGTGTTCAATAATCGGAAATATTCCGGTTCGCAGACGAGACCTGGAACGTTGTACATGCACGCAACATAAAAGTTTTGCTTCATCACATTTCAATTTAATTCGCACACGTCAGTAAGACCGACTCAGACAAAAAAACAACAAAAATAGGCTTAAGCTAAATCATTATATTAAGTACTGCATGAGGACTATTTTTGAGTTCGTTTAACCAACTGATTAACTTATTTTTACAGACTTACGATGCCGGTACTCATTGTTTAAACCTAGATGTAAAAACATCTTTAAAAACATAAAACATATTTTATGTTTTTTTTATTTTTAAATGTTTTTTTTTATTTTGTAATGTTTGTGTGTGTTTTAATGTCATGTTTTTTGTTCTTGTTAAAACATAAACGCACAAAATTACAAATATGATTTATTTCTCATGGGCAAATTGCGTTCAGCTGTTTTTGATCTGTACATTTAGTACATTCTGGTTTTTAGTCTTTACTAATGGTAGGTTTTGTTTTAAATTATATGAGTTAGATATTTTTGCACGTATAATGGCAAAAAAGTAGCGATTAGAAACATCTGCAGTTTAATGTTTTTTATCTATGTTTTAATAATGTTTTTTATAAAGGTTTAAGATATGTTTTATAGATGTAAAAAATGTTCCAGGAAAAATAAAAAAAGTTGAAAAACGTAAAAAAGTGGCAAGAATAAAAACGTTTAGAAACGTTGAATAAAAAACGTTGGCCATAATTTGTTCAACCTGTTGCCCAATGCTTAATGCTGTTGGCTAATGGATATGGTGAACCCATCGATTAGCCGAATCCATCGCAGAGCTACGGAACGTCACCTGCCAAAATAATGAACCGCAGAGTATTACCTGCCACCCGACACAGGTGAATGCGCCTTGCCTTAACCTTAGCGAGACCGGCCGGTAAGCAGCACAACCCACTTGATCTACCTACCCCGAACTTCCCCGCAGGGATGAAAGGTTGAGTTGAGTTTGGCGATTGGTTACAGACTCTATCTGTCTAGCGACAAGTCACCCATCCTGGCAGTAGCCTAACCAGTTGATAGCGAATCCACCGGGAGTCGACCTCACGACTTTTTGACTCTAAGTCCGATCTTTTACGCCATCAAGCCGCTGCTTGGCACGTACTACTGACCGTCTACGTGGCAGGTGTGAGTACACGATTCGTTGGTCGGTGTCAGACGCACAAGAAGCTCGGATAATGGTGGCCACGTCTCAGCATCACCGGGGTCAGAGTCCGAGAACTGTGCGGCACTGGGACAGAAGCTCTGATGACTGAGGTAGGCTTCGAGTCGCTCGATAAATCCGACTGCTGTGAACTCGTGTGGAATGAACCCACGGACTGCGTGCTAAAACAACCAGCAACGCAGTGGCGTAGCCAGTATCTGAATGTGGAGAGGGCCTTGGAGGAACTAAGGGTGGGCCTGGAAATCTCCCCCTTAGAAAATGCTCCATTTCGTGCATAAAAAGAAGTGTTTTAGTGCACTTCTGTCACTATTTAGCGGTCTTCTAAGTGGGCACGTAGACACGCCACTGGCAGGGTTTTGACCGCAAAGTTGCTGCCTGCAACCAGCATCCACATGTGCCAAATTACAGTATCGTACCCTAGCGTTGACTGTAGCGTTCAATATAGCAGCGTCACTATAGCGCGTATGGGACCGTAGTCACTCCGGGATATCGTTTTCTTTCCGCGACCGGAAGTCAGATGCTGGCCTTTAGATATAAGCGGAACGGTCGGCTCACCCTAGCGAGAGCTGGATTTCTTGTTTTTCTAGTGGAACACGCACACTTCGTTCTAGCCCCCATACGGCAACGGCATGCAGGCACTGACGGGTAATAAGAGTAATAACGAAAGACAAACGAGTAGTAATTATGAAATGGCAGATATACCGCGGAATTAGTGACGTTGTCCAGGACTTCGCGCAAAGCGTCGACGTCATCATAGTCCACGGTGAACGTGTGCGGCGGACCGACGAAGTCCTCAAAGTATGGCACTTGACTTGTGATCTTTCCATAACATACAACCAGTGCATGCGCGACCGATCGTTTATCGTTTGAAGTGAGTGAGTGAGTGTGCCTAGTTTTAACGGCACATCAGCACAAACAGGGTCATTTAGTACCATTACACATTGTGATAATGAATAGGTCAAAAGCAAGTGAAACAAGCAAAGGTGGCAGTGCCAAGTGTCGACACGTATGCGGCCGTCCGTATCGTTGCCGAGCGTCTCAATTTCTCAAGCGCCGAGAGCAAGTCACCTACGGGTGTCGTGCTATTGACATAGGCCTATTTGGAGAAGGGGAGTGGAAAATGTCACGGCTCGAGCATGTACGAAGGTTCCATGCGAAGCGCAGAAGCGTCAAAGAGGTAGCGTCTGGGCAAAGGCGCCGTAGCCTGTCACCATAAAAATTTCCAAAAATCAACGTTACAATTGCACATTTTCATGCACTGGAGGTAGATACCTTACTCAAAAATGTGTTACGTGTGCAAAATGTTTTAAGAACTATTGTTTCCTCTTTTGAAAATGCTTGGCGGTTCGAGCACCCTCAGGCCCTATGACCGCGACGCCACTGGAATAAAAGAGGCCTAACAATGGCGATAAGCCTTGTTTGCAGTGTGCGCTTGAGCCGCTTGACGCGCCCGAACCGACCACGAGGCTCATCGAAAACAAAAAGACGCACGAAAGCCAAAAATGGCGTGAACGTGTCTCAGGGTGCACGCTGTATAAGCGGTGTGTAAGTTTTTAGTAAAAGACCAAGATCACTCACCGAATGCCGAAGACCTCAACAAAATGCATTACCGTATTAGGCCTACTGTCAGTTTTTGAGCAACAGTATTCAAGAGATAAGACTTATAGATCTATACATTGCGCAAGGAGTCTATTAATATTTGACAAAATCAGACGTTAGTTAGTTAACAACTTTTTAACATTATTTCACTGGCATACTAAGCGATATCTGGCGGACGAACCAGCAGCGTTCAAAGAACCATTCACACTACGGACGTACTACGCACGTATATAGACCATGGATCATAAAAAGGTGCCACTTTTTGAATAGCTCCGTGAAGCATAGGCCGATTTTAATAATGTTTGGCATGCGACATCAACAAGAAACTTGATGTAAATGACTTCAGTTTTGGCCATATCACTTTAATACTGTCGCTACATTACCTGGTGAAATGCATAAGTTGTAGTTTGGCCGTACTGGGTAGCGCACGCGTCGGCTCAGAAATGATTAACTGAATAGCGACAAAAACGATTGACAACTATATTGTCTCTGAAAAAGTCACACGTGTTACATCACATTATTTTCATTACAACATGTGCTCAAAATGTCCTCCTCCAGCACGAATGCAAGCGGTAGACGTTGACGCCACTCGCCAACAGCAAGTTCAAAACTGCGTTACTCAGAGCGGCTCACTCGCTGTTGACGCGTCGACGTACGATTTTAAAATAAAGACGAAGTAACAGATTTTCAATGATTTTGTGGGTTTAGTAATTTTCTGAGCCGACGCATGCGCTACCCAATATGAATTCTTTGTTGTAAACGTATCAACTACGACTTCTGCATTTCACGAAATAGTGTAACGACAGTATTAAGATGAGGTGGCCAATACTAAAGTCATTTGCGTTAAATTTCTTTATGATGTCGCACGCCAATAATTATTAAAATTGGCCAGTGTTTCCCGGAGTTATTCAGAAAATAACAGTGGCACCTTTTTATGACCCATTGTGTACAGTGCAGTTGTCTGCTCTATGTGCATAACTAAGTAGGCCTATACGGACGTATAGGGATGTATAGGGCCTACGTTACGTCTGTGCGTTGCGTTGCGTATTTTCATACGTGCGTTGTAAGTTCGTACAATGTGAATGACGAGGCCTAAGAAAGCGACAGTAGCGTGGACCAGTGGATCAGGAAAGCGATACACATTAGAAAAGAACAAGACAAGTCGATGAACCGAGACGAGAGGTCCTACCAACTTCCACACATCTATGACTAGGCTACTCACTGTCCGCCGCAGCTACACCTGGCGGACAGTCGTTCCGACAAGGCAGCAGCGGTTGCCGAAACGTCAACAAAAACAACAATAAAAGGTTCTGATTTGACGAATTTATTATAACTTATTGACAGTAGCGTTGCTGACCCGTCGTGACGTAGGCTTTCCGTCGAACTTGACGTCCCTGCCTTTGCGTCTTGGGTTCAGAAACACGCAGCCGCAAGCCAAAGCTTCGATTGCGCTCGGCGACTCGATTGGATCGCCAAGTCCAATGCACAACTACACCCGCAAATCAGCAGATATACACAATCACAATGTCATGTAGGTGGGCGAGTATATCAGTCAATTCGCACCAGCGATACCGACGCGACTCACTCAGATCAACTGGTCAGCCAGGCTATAGCAAACAACGCGTGCATAATAACTAGACATACTGTAAAAAATTGTGAAATTAAGTCAATATGAACATTGGGCAATGAGAAAGTGGGACGTTACGATACTATATACGATACGGATTTGCACTTGAAAACTAACACACAAGCTGTCATTTTAATCTAGCACACAAACTACAAAGAACTGTCAATGTTTTAAATGCAAACGGAATGAAAAAAAAACTGAATTATAAATACACTTATAATGTAATATTTAAAAATCACAATGTAGTGGCTAATGGAAGTGCTTTTAATCTGTTGCTGTAACTGATTACCGTAGCGTTGACGATGATGGAGCGGTAATCTTGACTAGAAACAACGCCGTAGAATGTTATAGCATCTGAAGACAAGCCGGGTATATCGATTTCTCTCATCGTCGCCTTCAGCGGCATGTACTTTGCTACCGTCATTAACATTTTCAGTTTACCCTGTATACACAATTACGTATGTACGCAAGCATTGTAACCAGTTGTGGCTAGGAGGAGACGACATCAAGTGGTTACTAGTTCAACAGGTGGCCGTCTGTGGACAGGTAGGCCAAACCATCTTGGTATATAACCAACACCAAGGTCAACTTAGCCTTCCATCTATTCGGGATACCGTTTAAACTTTTTAAATCACCCTTCTGTGAGCTAGCCATTATCTATGTGCCATGCCTTTGCAAACATAGTAATGTAGCCTATATAGTTAGATTTTCATGCAGGTATCAACACCCAGCACCTTGATCAATCTTGCATTTAACCGAAAATAAACGCAAATGTTAGTTCTTTAACAGGAAGCTGTCACAGATGGACAAGAAGTGGATGGGACCCATATACCTCGAGGTATCGCGGTTCTTTGCCAATAATCAGCGCATAGTTCTCTTTATTTGTCGCAGCAACCATCTTTGTCTTCGGAACAACGAAACCAAGAAACGAATTGTCCGGAGTATGAGCTGTAAACACAATAACCACCGCCCCATCGATTACCGCTAGAATTTACGTGAAAACGTTTCTTCTGCTTGATGCCAACTAGCGTCATGGGACATAATCGTTTTTATCATAAAAGAGCTAAGCAAAAAAGGTATAAAATGTAACAAACAAATGTGCATACAGTGTAGAAAGCAGGCAAAATGTTCAATACAGATAAATTATGAAAAAAGCTGAGAAAATTCGATGGTTATTCAGTTATACCAAGGGAGAATGCATCATGATAATTTCACCCTTTGACCATTTTCGACTCATCCGCAAATGAAACAGAAACAAATACCATACCAAATCCACATTCAAACAGGCTAATACATATCTTATGTACATTATTTTAAAAAACCACACCAATAAATTTACAGAAAGCTCACACGTAACGCTACATACATGTATTTGCAACAGAAATATTTTGTTACCGATAGGCCTATACAACAGTTAATAACTTTGCTAAGAAATAATATTTTTCAACGAAATTGGGTGATTGGTTTAGCAATTTATTGGGGATTAAGTGAAGGAAATTTTATTGAGATTCGTTCAAATTTGACATTTCCATTGTACGATGTCTAGGGGTTAGCGTACTTTTTCTCCGGACACAGTGTAAATACCAAAGAGAATTAAGCTGAGTGTTCAGTATAGATAGTACATACGGTACAGCGTGTAAAACTGTTTGAGACGTAAACCAAGACGACCCCAACCGGCCTTGTGTTCGAGCTCAGGATGTGACCTGACATACTGGTCGTCATTGTAAACCGCCTCCGTTCCGTACGCGTCCAGAACTCGCAGCTTGTATCTGCATGCAAAATGCATCCGAATTAGGCGCTGCTGATATATAACTATAAAAAAATCGAAGCTTAAAACAGTTTCACACTCAATATGATAAGAGCAAGCTGTGCGAGATTTTAAGCAGCGCCTAAAACTAGAACAAAGTTTTAGATTTTAGCTTTATCGCATGCGATTTCATTTCGTTTATGGCCGACCGTTAGGTCGAGCCTTTTTGGGTTCGATGTGTCGTCATTTTTTACTCCACGCGCGCTACGTTCTTAACGTAGCGAAGAAGAGTATATGAGATCAGCGTAATATTGAAGACCGACCGACGACCGACCTCCGTTTCTGGAAGGCCTTCCTGGAAGAAATTCAAATGGCTATATCTCAGCAACCAATCATCGGATCTACTTCCGGTTTGGTTTTAGTCGACCAATTTGACAGTGCCATTTATATTTACGCCCAACTGACCCTCGTTGCCATGGCTACGAAATTTAAAACAAAATGGGCTATAACTCAGTTTCTGTAAAAGATGTCTGCGAAATTTTTGCGTCTATAGGGGGTTTTGGGGGTTGGGCCGTCGAACGTTGCAATCCACATTTTCCCCAACCGACCCCTGTTGATATGGCAACGAAATTTGAGACAAAATGGGCAATAACTCGGCTTCTGCAAAAAAATGGCGAAATATTTTGGTCTATGGTGGGTTTTCAGGGTTGGGCCGTCGAACGTCGCCAACCAAATTTTACCCCAAATTGATTCTCGTTGCCATGGCAAAACTAAATGTAGACAAAATGGGCTATAACTCGGCTTTTCTAAAAGATATATCTCAAATCTTTAGTTGCAGTTGTAGCGGTAGCAATACTGTAGTAGCAGTAGTAGTAGTATTGGCGTTTAGTCTGCTCGGAGTATATATGAGATTAATTACAATCTAAAGTATTTTTTGTCAAATTTGGGACGAACAAAGGTGGAAAAGGAAAAATGTGCGTTTTTAACTGATAACACAAAAAGCCAAGGTTGCTATATTAATCACTATTAAGAAGTCGCATAAACCCTTTCAGATGACACGAAAATCATCGACCTTGGATGACCTTGGAGGGTCATTATGCACTCTGCTATGCCTATCATGCGTCTTTCAAAGCTCGCCATGTAAATTTGAAAGACGATAGACTCATACTATCAACGGCAAAAATGTAGCCTACGGAGTCTACTTTCCACGACCAGAAATCGCACAATGGTCTTCAAATAAAGGCGGTACGGTCGGCCTCCCTAGCGACAACTGGGCATGTTGGTTTTAGGCTACCGCACATGTGGGCGGCATCTAAGCAGCTCACGTCGTCTGTTTTACAGCGAGTGTCCTTTTGCCATCTGATAGAAGCCGCAGGCTTATTGCAAAAAGTCCATTTAAGCCAAACCAAAAAAACTACTATTAGTGTGTAAAGTTATGTATACAAACTGGTTAAAATCAAAACATTAAAAAATCACAATTTTACGATTGCGTCACGAACGAAAAAAAAATAAAATGCCATTAGCAAAAAATGACTAAAATATCTATCATGTTCTTTGCAAGTTGCACGAAAGATATTAATTTCAATCGTCTACAATACTCTTCTATAGACATACATATCCTACCGGTAGGCGTGAAGCACTGCGGGCGTGAGCGCTTGCACAGCCACCAAGTCGGTAAAAATGACATCAACGAAGTCTTTGTCATCACATCCGGTTGACGATTTGCCCTCTCGTCTGTCGTCCACCTCAGACAGAAGTCTGCAGTGTCGAAAGCATTTATTTTATACTAACCAATTTCACTTTGACTCTTGATGCGCGGCCGTCCGAACAGGCCGCAATACACACCGTGTCTGTCCGTCTCTCTGTCCGTCCTTTCGTCCTTTCGCCTGTCCGTCGGGCAGTTAAGCGCCAAAAAATAAAATCGGCTTAAATATTCCCTAAGACATGAATAACCAGTGTGCCAATTTTTAGCTCAAAAATCAAAGGTCATGAATAACGTCCTGGTGCCCAGCTTTAAAGATCAGTACAGAGCCACAGAAATGAACAAACTAAATTAAAATGAAAGTTGCAACGCGCGGCTTTCATTTCACTGATGTCGCTCTGTACGCACCTTAAAGGGACGGATACATGTCAGAACAGAACTGACCTATTATTATTCTACATGTATAGTATATAGCAGTAGAGCTATTGAGCGAGGTAGTAATATATGCGTACTCGCTGGCGGTGGCGGGGATGCGAAGTCGCGGTGCAAGACTGTGACAGAGAGCATAACACGCGGCAATCAGATCGGACCATTGGATCAATTCGCCTAACGGACCACCGCGCAGTATAGATTGGGGTCGAGCGAAGTTCGTCCGTGTCAGTACTCCAGGCATGAACATTATCTGCACACACAGTCGTCACAATAAGTAAACAACACTTCTTTTATTATGCGAGCATTTAACAGGCAGGATTATATGGGTCTTTCCCGTGCTCGTCCGTCTGTTTGTCTGCATGTCTGTTCCGTATGGGATCCTAATTCGAAAACACAAAAAGCGCAGAAAAAAACACAAAATTAGTGCGAATGTTCTTCTGGACTGGAGTAACCAATGCTGCAATTTTCTGTTCAAACGTTTAATGATCAAGGTCGCCGGAGATCAAAAAACGTTCTTGGCTTGGTGGCATAAAAACGGCGCTATCCTTCCAAGATACACTCAAACCATCCAGATACTTTAATCTCTGACGCCCCTATCTGTCTTCCTCTCTACGGTCCACTCTTTCAGTCACAAGGTGCCAAAGAACAGAACATAGCCTAATGAACGATAAAAAGCTGCAGTTTAAATACACTAAGGCCTAAAAAACTTTTTCTGCTTCCAACTGCAGCCGGCGAAAAAGTAAAGACGAGGGCGAAAAAAAATTCATTCATATCATAACAAATCACGTAATAATTCATTACACAACAACTCATAAAAACACAATGACTGACTAAATAACGCCTATTACTCACGTGAACTATAGTAAAGATACCGCAGCATAACAAACTAGATGCAAGCGGTATTTTTCATCAGTGAAACTTTGAGAAAAAGCTTTTTCATCAGTAAAAATTTGAAAATAAACTAAAAACCGCAAAAAAAAATTTTTCGAAAACTATAAAAATTTTATGGACGCAAAATTCTTTTAGAAACGGACATACGGCAATCGAAAGCACGGAAATTTGTTAGGCATAATAAACGACTAAAAACTGCAGCTAATTATAGACTGGGTTTATTACAGAGAGAGATTAGAGACCCTGAGACGAGATCGCTTGGAGCGATTACAGCTGGTGGTATTAGTCACGTGACGGGCGGCGAGGTTAATCTCCGGCCACATCATGCGCAGACGCTGCTTGATCCATGAGTACTGCCAGCGGTCTCCGAGTTCGTCCAATAGAGGCTGGATAGACAAGGCGTCCTCCACCTCGGTGCCTGCGGCGTCCGGCGCCCGTACCAGGGTGTTCTGTTTGTCGACAAACCTGAGAGTCTGCGGCGACGCGTGACCCATGTCGAAATACAGATCGAAACGTTCATCTGCAATCAGTCCGCAAACAGCGAATAATAGCCCTAAAGGGGGCGCTGAAAATGCATTGGAAAACGCAAGTAGGCTACTGAAAAACCAAGCACGAGTTTGCAGAGTGAAAAATGCAAGTACGAAAAAGACAGGCACATATCAGTAAATACTTTAAGAAATTACAATAAAACTGTCATTAATTGTCAAACGAGACTAAAAACACAACAAAATCTGCAATTGTTTCATCTTTAATTTTTCATCTCTTATTTTCAAACCGGACTTATATTGCACTGTGATATAGACTTAGGCCTACTTTTCTAATCTGCATCAAGATTGTTCTTGCCTTTTTCATACTTACCAACGTTTTCTGCCTCTGCAAATTCGTACTTAATTTTCTGTACTTGTGCATTCCATCCCCTGGTACTTATGGACCTATATTTTCCGCAATTGCATTTTCAGTCGCCCCAGTCAATACAAACAGTGAACACTGGTACGTAGGCCTATACCGGGCGCACCATAAAAAGCAATCACCTCATTATTTTGTACATGCATTCATAACATCATCAAAAACAAACACCTGTTTACTGTAACGGTAGTGTGGGACTTAAGGATCCCGAGATCGTTTGTCGTGTATCTATGATATGGTTACTGCTTGGATGGGTGCATGCCCATCGAGAAGGGGGGGGGTAGGCGGGCAAGCTACTCCAGGTCCTGCGACTTTTAGGGCCCCGACGTCGCTCAAAAATTTAAAGTAGACCCACACCAAAATGCGCCATTTAAAAAATTTCTCTCTCCATGCAGAGGGGCGCCCCACGGAAATGTTTTTCGGGCCCCGCTGTAGCTTTCGACGAGTCTGGATGGAAAATTGTCAGCGGACAGGTAAGCCATCTCAGTATATAACCAACGCCAAGGTCAACTCAGCCTTCCATTTCTCCAGGGTAGGTAAATCGAGAACCGGCCTGTCTGGATGGGATTAAGGAGGGGCGCGTTCACTCGTGTCGGGTGGGAGGTATTAGGGTGTTTACACGATCCTGGTGTTTACACGATTTTTTGCTGGATCGTGTATACACCCTATAACACTACCTGATCCTATATCGTACAGGTGACGTACGCATTCTGAAGCTCTGAGATGAGTTTCACATTTTAACATCACAAACGAGTCTGAATCTGAAGCACGTCACCTGATTGGTCGTCGAGCAGCCAATCACTGGCAATGATAATCAGCTTGATAACGATGAAAAGCAATAATAGACGGACCACAACACGCGGTGTTAGCAACTGCCACCGCGTCATCAAGTAATAGCTGCTGAGCACCCTCGCTGATGGTCGCGCCTGCTCAGCATGACGTCATTCGTGACGTCACGACATCCTCACAATGCGACGATGTCATGCGCTGCAACGCAATAACTCACAGCCGAAATCAAATTGGTTGCATTTAAGCCTTAAAATACGACATCTGGTGGCAACAGTTTTCATTATTTTTTAACGATCAACTGACCTAATTTAGTGCAGTCTTAAACAGTTGGACTAAAGGCAAATCGGGCTCCCAGAACCCACAGGCCATTAGGCAATATGGCTTGCGACTACTATAGTGATCGCAGTTTTGCGGACAGACAGCGGACGCAGAGACGCAGACACTCACAAACACGCTCTCTGACAACAAAGTCGCTTATTCTGTAGCAATAGGCCTACAAAACAAGCGACATTGTGTGTGAGGTCAAGATTTGGCAAAACTTTGATCGAAGACCACGTGACCAATGGACTTGGCACATGTAGTTTCCTATTCGTGATCAATGACGACCATGCGTCTATCTTGCATAGTTATAGAGATATGCGGCCTCAAAGATACTGAGTTTTCGGGGTCACGTGACCGTGGATCTGCTTATCCCGAATACCCTACCTTAAAAAGTTAAAACCAGACCTGAAGTGGATCCGATGCTCCGTTGTTTAGATATATCAATCAAAAAATGCCGAACATTGGACGTATACACTCTTCTATAGGGTGAGGTAGTGCTTAGGGTTTGACTGAACAGTCAATTGAGATCGCCCACGTTCGTTACGCGCGTCACGCGCGTTAACGCGCGCAGTTAAAACGCACCTTAAGGCCTCGCTAAGCTGACGCATTTGTACGCCAATAAACCCGTTTGGTATTAGGGTGTTTACACGATCCAGCAAAGTCCAGCAAAGTCCAGCATTAGCCCGTGTATTTTGAATAGCCTACATTTGCTGGAAGTTTGCTGGATCGTGTAAACACCCCATAAACCAGGAGGCGATTGAAAAATCGATCGCTCCACGCATTGCGCGCAGGGTTATAGGCGATCGATTATGACGTAGCTTAAACATTACTCTAGCCTATAGATCGACGCTAAGACTGAGGCCCACCTATGCATCAGCCGTCACGCTCAATGGGCGGATACACAGATCTAAGAACGAAAAAAAACAGACAAAAAAACGTGTTCTGTGTAAGACAGCTAATCGTGACCGTTCGGGCGAAGCCGACCTGGAACGAAAATAGCTAGTGCGTCTATCTATAGCTGATCTGGCCTCGGCTGTTGCAGGAGTGCTTTTTACGCGCGACAGCAGCTATACTGCTGTAGCGCGTCTTAACTATTGCAATTCTGTCCGTCCGTCCGTTTGTCCGTCTGCCACACGGGTGGATTAGTCGAAAACGGTGCAAGCTAAAATCACCAAATCTTCACCATCGGCTGCCTATGGAAGACTCTAGTTTCAGGATCCTTAAAGCTTTTCCATAAATTCGAAAGGCCACGAGGGCGCTAAATGAGAGAGGGGTAAGAAAATTTTGCGATTTTTAACCAATACTGGAATTCATGCACTGGATATGGCGCTAGGCGTCATCCGCCGTCGAGTTTAAATGAAACATCGTTGTGAGCTTAGATTTCGTTCGCACCGGGCTTTCGTATATGCATAGCTGTCGCGCGTTCCCCTTTGCATTAGTGGGTTTTTCTTGTTTAGAGCATGCAATTATTTGCAACAACTATCGCAGTACCGTAGAAAACTCGCAACGTGCACGTCGAACTAGATTACAGTATAGTCTAATACCCAGTTTACACGATCAAGCTGGCTCGACGAGCTGCTATATGTTAGTTGGACGAGCCAGCTTGATGTTTGCTCAACGTTTGCTTGATCATGTAAACAGGGTATAACGTACGATATAACTTTGCGCCGTTTTTTGTTTAAATCGGGCTATACTTGGACCTCGTGACTGATATCCTTTATCTTCAAATGCTTAAAAACCGAAATCCACTTAGTCTACAAGACAAACGTAACAGAGCAACAATATGCTAGAATGAAATTTTAAAACGCAGATAAACGGCACGGAAAAAAATTACGCCGTCGATCGAAGTGATCACCTTGACCTTCGAATTTCTGGTGAACTTAATGTGGTTCGCTGATGAAAAACGTTCATCGTGTCAGCACTAAACGACATATGGGGACATTAAATCAGGCGATCCAAAAACTCTTTCGCAAGCTCGGTGTGCTAGTGCACTGTCTTGCTCGAACATGTGAAAGTCCAACTATCCCCACAGACAAGTAAATGCGATTGCTTTGCGCGTTTTATGTGGCTGCAACTGTAAAACTTCAAGAATTTGTCATCAATGAACCAGGTTTTTTTTACCATCGGAGCAGGATAGCAACTGACAGCACCAGTTTAATTAAGACTTGCAATCTTGTACCCGTGACACATTATGAGATCAGCGTTACCTCACGACTAGCAAAGAATATCTAATAAACTGCCAGCTACAACTGATAAAAATTTCATGAAAATTGGTCGTCATTTGAGTGAATTATGAAAGAAAGAAAAAGGGGTTGTTTTTATGAAACACTGTGATCGTAATTTAAAGCATCAAGGCAGACAAACAGCTTAGACAGGGCATGTCTGCACTGTAACAAGGACCAAAGTACTTTGGCAAAAAGCGGAATCGCTGATTATCGATGCTGCACCCGGTGAATCATAAATCATTTTTCTAAGTCGAAAATAGCTTCATGCTATTCTAGCGTCTGGCCCCAAATAGTTTCTTGTCCGGGGGTCTGTTGCCCCATCCGACACCATCCGAGTAAGCTATGTCACTGACCACACAAATACCGTAGGCCTACAGCTGTACGTGTAGGCCTACATGTCTGCCATTGTAAATCTGTGGAACGGTTCAAGCAGGATGCATGGATGTGACATTAAAGAAGACGTGCAGACGACAGACAAAGAGACAACGCTAGCGAGAAATATGAGGGGATAGTCGGAATCGCTTGCGCGGCGAGAGCGATGCCGCCTAAAAATCGATCGTGTGTGTGCGCGCCTGTGCGTAGGCCTAACACAGTGCGTTTAACCTCGATACTGACATAGATACATCTATAATGAGAGCGAGCCGCTGTAGGCCTATGCGTGTCGAATAAAAAGCCTACACGGACCGGCACAAATTTCGTCCACACGGCCATTTTAATTATTGTGAAATGGAGAGGAAATAGTTCACACATTAGGTGACATTGACCCACTGCAATCGATCAACTATGCAATGCAAACTATAAACTATACCGATGCAACACTGGTAGCCTATGCTGTTTTCATAATTTTTGGCTGCAGCCATGCGTCGCAATTTCACAAAGCAAACGACCTGAGGGTGGTTTATAGGGTGTTTACACGATCCAGCAAACGTCCAGCATTAGCACGTGCATTTTGAATACATTTGCTGAAAGTTTGCCGGACGTTTGCTGTATCGTGTAAACACCCCATTAAGTACGATACCGCACTGTCTGGATATAAGCTCGTGCTGCGTACTTGCTTACCCACCCCAACAGTAGGCTACAATATATGGGCGGTGGTACTACATAAAATACATCGCAGGCTGTGCAGAGTAAACCTGAAGACAGCATGCTGCACACAAAAGCCTATGCAACAACAGCTTACCTGTCTGTTTACGTCCACCCGATGCCTTGATTGGTATTCACAACGACGTAGGCCCTAACTATTTATTGTCATTAATTTCGTCGTCGTTGACTCGTATTGACTTAAGCATGCAACTGGCTCGACCTACGAATACGACTGTCATTCGCCCCACGTAAAAAAGCAGTCGTCTCACACTTAATTGCGCAAACCATCATGCAGTAAGCTACATGTATATCGCTGCTTGGTCTATACCAGGGGCGGCGATTATAGGGGGGACGGGGGGGACGCGTCCCCCCAAAAAATTTTGGTTGGGGGGACGCAAATGCAAGCA
>Ga0056128_1004601_pt1 | contig 17268 bp, 12 predicted proteins | sample WorMetLIZISLAND2_FD_71113 | JGI IMG/M metagenome (GOLD analysis project Ga0056128, IMG submission 71113) | Marine gutless worms symbiont microbial communities from Max Planck institute for Marine Microbiology, Germany - Olavius geniculatus... ... | reverse complement strand
TTCAGCGTGGCGTTAAGTCCTAAGACTACAAGGACACGTAACAATAAGCCTAAACAGTGAAGTCACGTAATAGTAGTCAGTGCAATGAGACGTTGTTAGTCATGACTGTAAGACCAGGCATAATCATCAATGCTCCGTTACAAACAGCGCGTCGTGAGTCAGAAAGTTGGGGCAAACATGAAGTTGCAATTTTCCCACAGACAGCTATACAAATTTCCAACAGGTGCTTAAAATTTCAATTTTGGTCTTATACTCTGCCCAAATAGAAACTTTGAGCCCCAAATTTTGTATTTTTAAATGACAAATTTTTAACAAAAAAGCATTTCCTCCGATAGCTTAAAATTTAGTAAAATTTAGCTATGCATAGCATTGGCAGACAAAAAACAGATTAAAAAATGATGTTGTTGCATAAAAACACATGCATATCTGACGTCGCTTCTTGCGCAAGTTTTTCTGATACATTATTATTTTGCATGAGAAAGAGCACATCTACGATATTCCGTGCAATAAACTTGCAGGCACGTGATCAATACAGAGATCGGTCGGCTGCGTTTGTTGTAGAAAAAAAATTTGTACGAAAAAAACTGAATCTGATACAAGAAACGCGTTCAGAAAATTTGCCCCCGCCAATTCACTGTTAACGCCTGAAATGCTCAGCAAGTAGACGGACGGCCGCATATCATGCCGGCACTCGGCGTTGTCATGTTTTTGTTCCAACGTTATTCGTTATTCTCATTATTCACCGTTGTGCTACCTTTCCTGGCCGGGGCTGGACACACACTGGCATACCAAAACAGATACGGCGTCGACCTGACTATCAGAGGCCGCGTAATTAGAAGTATACAGCCTCACGGAGCCGCGCCGACTTGACTCGCATGCCAGCTTAATCGTGTTTAAGCTCATCGCATTTGCAGTTCAAAGCGCCACAAAGAAATGAGCTCCATGCAACGGATGTTGCCGTCTGTGCGAAAATCTTTCTTCGGATTTTCTTTGCTGCAGATCCTTTGCACTATCTCGTAAGTTTTTCTGCTTTTCCAAGCTTCTAAATTGTCATTACATGTAGTTTTTTATTTCATGTTTTTTCTTTTCATTGCGCCGTATGCGTACTGCAAAATACTGTATTGCTACAGTAAGTCTGTCGGTCTGAAACGTTGATATACAGCGGTCACATAAATCGGATTACTTGGAAAGTACTTACACAAATACTTAGCTTGACTCATTCGTGCATAGCGTCCCCAATAATAAGACACCTACTTAAACGGCAAATCATAAAATAATTCAGGCACTAATGGGTTAGAATGCATGATGTTCCTCGAAGTCCAACAATGGCGACATAATGCTGGCATCCGTAAATGTCGAAAAATACAACAAATACGACGTTGTCACCAGCGCAACGTATCACTTGATTTATTTCGAAATTTGTTTAGAATTGCACGAGGGGGGAGGCTCAAATGGCCGACAATCGGGACCGAAGGCCCGAGAGCTGGGGCTTGGAAGGGGCAGCGAGTCCCTAGATAGTGTGAGGAAGCGCCGTTAGCCCCCCCCCGGCGGAATCCGAAAAGTAGAGCACAGAAAACGCATCTGGTGAGGCAAATATTGTTTAGTTTCACTCCACAAATATGCGTTCAAACCTGCAGATGCAGATTTATTCAGAACTGCACATTTGCATACTAAAAGTCACAGCTACGACAGCAGGCGTTCTTGTTCTTAAAATTACCGGTGTCAGAGTAAGCTGATTGTCTATAGGTTGATAGTGACTGCAACGCAAAATAAAGCTAAGAAGAAAAGTCGGGCCAAAGACGTGTGTATACGTATGTGTGTCTGAAGACTTACACTGCAGACGTTAATCCATCATCGTCGCTGGTGGTCGGCGGCGGATGACTGGAGCCGGTGCCCGGAGGAGGAAGGATTGTGACGCCCCACTCGGCCGACGTCGAGATGATGTGCCACTCGCCGTTGACGCGGAAGTCGTGTGTCGAGATGACGCGCGACGCATTGGTGATGTTCATGCGAGTGCTGTGGTAGGAGTAGGCGCCGATCAGCATCGGACAGCGCTGAGAATCGAACGGGAAGTATGCGATGTCGATGTCGCACGTCGTCCGGAAGATGCCGCCTGGTTCCCAGTGCAACAGACCGTCCGAGTGCAGCAGCACACGGATCCGGTCGAAATCAGGCATCAGTTCGTCGGCCCTGCATCCACGCGCAAACATCGCAAGTCCCAAAGGCCAAAGTCACTAAGCACTTACTCACAGCCAGTGATGGCGAAAAGTTGACTGAAAAACTCACAGCTAATATTTCCGGTATTTTTTTTCAATTAAACCACCAGTTTAACTATAGAATAAATGCAGTTTAAATGTAAAACATTACTTACTAACTCAGAAATTTAACTACAAAATATTAGTTGATTGCAAATTTTCTTACCTAAAGGTATGTTAAAACATTGTTTATATTGTTATAATTGTTAATAATTATGGACCGTGGACAACAGTCTACACTTGTGGTGCACGTGAGCTTCTGAATGCTCACGCAGTGAAGGTATCGTTTAGTCTAATCTGTAAATAAATTTACAAAAGTTTTACTTTTAGCTCTCAGTAATACAGAAACTGCTGGCAAACTGTAAAACGCTTCAGAAAGTTTAATTACTAGCTAAACGTTTTTGAGATAGTTGAAAAAATCATTTAACTAAATGCTAACTTGATATTTTTTTAGTTAAAACACCTAAAAATTACAGTAAACAAAGGAATATTTCAGTACAATAAGTGGACTACAAGTGACACCATTTTATTACATCAATACAGTGTCATATAAATTGCGAAACATTAGATATTTTATTCTGTTTTAACAATGTTAACATTTGTTTTTAACTATTCGCAGTTTAATATGCTCATTTGTTTAACAATATTATTATAATAATTGTGTCAGAAACCCGGTATTTTCTCATATACAGATTGTGAATCAAACAGCGTTCGTCGTTAGCTAATCTAACCATCTTGACGAAATTACAATTTATTCGCATAAAAAACGTGTTCATTTGTTTACATTGGCAGAAATCCACGTTCTAATTAGTTACCTATTCACATAGTTGTTTACAAATCTCAGTGCTGGGAGTAAGTAAGTATGTAAGAAGAACGTAAATTTATATAGAGCAATAGCTAAACTTATTTAACTTAACTGATAAATAACGCATTTAAAATTTAGACCCGACCCGCGGATCGACCCGACCCGTGTCTATCCCTGCGGCAGACGATGTGTGAATGAACACAAATTGCAAGTACGAGCGTATCTAGCAGGACAGGGGACTCAGTGACAGAGGGGGGAGGTAACTTTTTGAGTTTACTTTTTGACCCACTCTGCAGACATTTATAATCTCACCCGTTCATGACAGCCAGCTCCGGCAGCCAAAGCCGATCCGCCTTAACGATGATGTTTGACAAGTTTCCAAACTGCTCCGGATCCCAAGTCAGTCGTTCATCGGTCCATTCCTGAATATATTCATCAGTTTTTTATTCACTTACCGCACTGCTCATTTAATCGCACCAGGCTGTGTAGGTAAAAAAAACCAACTAGTATCGTATACAAAAATGTTAAAAGCAAAATTCTGAACTTTAAATTTTAACGAAATAAGCATACGAGTATTAGTAACAAGTATAATTGCACGAACGAAACTTGCAAAAATCCATGGAGCAAAAAATACATTAAAAATGTGTCGAATGTAGCTTATGCTTTAAACACACAAAATTAATCGCGTAGAATTTTTTTGTGTTTTGTCTAATTGTTGTAACTTACATTATATTATTGTAATCATTGATATTGTAATGAACAAACATAAAATTATGGCGGAAAACGTTTTACCGCAATGACGAGACCAGTTGTTGTCAGAACTTGACTTCGTTCGTCCTGTCCAAACAGGAAACATTGATTTAGCGCATAATTAAAATAAGCTAATAATCTAATAAACAATCTATTAATCTGTAAAGGCATTTCGGGACCTGTCGTCCTCTATCACTATTAGTCAGTTACGTGCAAAGCCAAGCAGGTAATTCTGTTAACGTTATTATTGTTTTTCGTTCTCATTCTCAACCAGTGAGTTCATAAACTAAGCTTCTCCTAGAAAATTCTAAAGTAACTGCAAAACTGCACGCCAGGCAAATAAAGGGTTTATGACAAAAACCGTTTGGAATCTAATTTCATTAAAAAGTATACAAAGTTTGAGCTGCCTTAGTATATAACTGTCGTGCGTAAAAATATCACAGGCAAAGAGTTCTTGCATATTGTTGTTTTGCCGGTGATTTATTTAGGTACACGCGTTTTGTAACTGCCGGCAAATAAGCAAACGTTGCTTGAAGAGAAATTCGTCGACAGAACGTACGTTCGTGCATTAGAGCGGGGCGCATTAGCAAGAAGCGACGGAACAGCGAGCGGTGACGTCACTAGTCACTGGCCACACACGTAGACACCCACTGACGACGACGACGTGACGTCAATTGCAGACGTCACGCAGCAGTCATCTGCTTGCTACATGCCGCCCGCTAAGCCTTCTTGCGGCTCACCGGCCACCAATGACGTTTTTACGATCTTCCGTTCGACCTCGAATTTCGGTAAACCGATTTACTGACCGGACCAGACACACGGAGGGAGGCTTTGCTGCGTGTCCTCGTCGAGAACTACACGAATGAATATGATCTTCGTCCGGCCATCTCGCGCCATTTATCCTGCTCGTCTGTTCGCAACTGAACTGGTCGTATCGAACTGTATGACATCTTGCACGGTGATACGCCACCCTGTGTATGGTCACCTAGGGCGGTTTCTTGGGGGTGGGTCTCCTTCATGTAGTAAAGGTAGAGGTTAGTTGAAACCGAGTATCAGTTGACGAGAATACTCAAAATTTAAAGATCTCCGTTCAAACTGCTACAGTTAAAACGTTCATAACATCGAACATCTAGAATTTGGGCTATCTGCTCATCATAACTAGGCCTAATTAACAGCAGCAACACGAGTTAACATTCCTAGTCCTGCCATCCAAGGTGTCCGCACACAAGGAACAATAGATACTACCCAAGGTGCCCGAGCCCGTATCGCACAGAGCAAGAAGCACTAAGTCAAACCAATGACGCATGTCCGGATGTTTGACGACCACCAACGTTGCACCATTAACTATTCTATGCCGTCTGCTCCGCAGCTTTTGCTCCCGGCGTGTGTATGTGGCACCATTTCACTCAACCGTGCACTGTTACTGCTCTCTGATGACCGATCGCCAAACGAATTCTTCTGCATAAGGAGCGTCCGGTCCACTGGCGCTCGTTCTCTGTGATTGAGTGTGTAAGCAGAAGTAACTCATACTTGACCATAAATCTGACGCAAACTCTAACTTTAATCCTACCGAACCATGTGAGACTGAAACAGATCAAGAACTCGAGACGTTGAAAAAACATGTGACTAAAGTAATTTGATATTAAGCGGAATCGTTTCCTTTCTATTCGCCAGATGAAAGCAGCAATTTGCAATTGCATGTTTTGGCTCTGCCAAGTCTGAATACCAAATTACCCCTATTTGGAAGTCACTCAGGTACCCGTCAAACGAATGTGGCAGACGAAGGACGCCAGACAGACCACGATGCGAAGAAATGTGTAGCTATAGGCGGAATCGATAGCACATTTCTCATACACGGTGCATGCTGCAGACATAACAAATTCTTAGGGAAATATCCGGCGTCATATTTTCACTCGCATTATTTCATTTCCTCTTTGATAGTCGATCGACATCGCATGTCTGGTCTGTTACGTTTTCTGGATGATGAAAACATACCAGCTCCGACCACCTAAACCTTATTACTGTTGGCTTTATAGACGTGCATGTAGTAATACACCGATTACATGAAAACAGGGGGAGGGATATTCTAGCTTAGCCCATTTTATATTTTGGATATAAACTGTCCTTGCCTATCTGTTTGTTCGTATGTTCGTCACCTTCAGTATTTTCACCATCATCATTTATTTGCACAGAGAAACCGAACAGTAATACGCAGCAGGACAGGACAGAACTTAAGGCAACAACAAAGTCGTACTGCCCTTGACAGCTGCTCATGTAAACGCAGCCTAATGTGTCGCTGGTTAATATTACGCCGCATCAGTCCGTCTGTCTGTCTTGTACACGCTCGAAACTCGAAAACGAAAAACATAAAACCGAATTCGATGTGAACAGCTGTTAGAGATGGAGAAATCGGTGTGCGTATTTTGATCCAAAGGATCGGGGTTTGGATTACGGTTAGAGTTAGAGTTCGGGTAGCGCAGTGCGATGTATAGCTAGGCGGACGGCCGCATAATGGCTTTTGTCGGCACTGGGCTGACATATTTTGCAGTTAAGATACGTTTGCCATCAGCCGGTGGCTCCAGGGTATAGACCTAACTCGAATCACAAGTTAGTTTGGCCCTTACTACAGTAGGTATAGCAACCGCACTGAGCAGAAACTGTGATTTGTGAAACTGCGCAAGCGAAGTACGTCGCCGAATTCATGACAACTGGAAAATCGATTACGGTCATCATTGGGCCGTCGAAGTTTTACGTTAAGCAGTCACGGTCGGAAGAAAAACAGACAATCCTGCATTATATTCATATTCAGGCTACAACTGGCTGTAGTAGGTTGGGCATGGCTTTCGCTGTATACGGTATTGCTAGTCTCAATTATCGATCTGCTGATCGGTTATGAACGACGTGCGTGCTAGGGCGTAACCGTCGTGCGTCCAGACTGTCCTGCGCAGCAATCCAAGACAAAATTCATCTGCACATGAACCCCCTTCCCCCGGACATAGTTCCTCACATACTGTAGGACAAAATTCTCTCCCCAACTGTAAACAAAAGCGTGTTTACAAAAAATATCAATATTATTATTAAAACGTCAGATTTTACGTGCCGTCAACAGACAGCTTCAAGGACTTTGTACATGAATAATAAAAACACTACGTTTACTGCTTTGTATTTCAACTATTGCTTGGCTTGCGGACTTTTTAAAACTACGAACATGGTATCTTCGAATAGAGTCATAAGTTGAAACAGTATATGAGTTATACGTAAATTTTATCAGAATACAACCTTTATTTAAATAAAGGTTGTATTCTCGGCAACTGCTATACTGCCTTCTTCGGAACGACTGTCCGTCTGGTGGCAATCATAGACGTGTGGAAGTCCGAAGTTGGTAAAACCCTCGGGATATTAAATAAAAATTGTATTGTGATAAAATGTGCGAATTATAATTTAAGAACAAAATAGTTAAGCACCTTTTCATGAGCTTGTCGGGACACTTATTAAAGTTGACAATAATGCTTGTTCGTAGTATGGGGAATTTTGTGGGGGAATTATGCCCGGAGAATTAAGTGTGGGGGAGATGCTGTCGGACATCTCCCTGCCGTGCAGGGTGATGCAGTCGTGACGTCGCTGTGAGGTTGCAGATAACGGCTGGCGGAACTCATCGTTGCATCAACCCAGTGGCGTAGTTAGGTTTGGGGGCCCTTGTGCAAAGCATCATTGGTGGGCTCCTAACTAAAACCAAAAAAAAACTAGAAATTTGAGGCAAAGCCCAACGTGAGTCTGCTCGGCACCGTAAGTCCGATTGAGGGGAAAATTTAGGGGCTTGAAATTCCTTTCGCAGCAAACCCACGTGGCTCGAACTCAAATGCATTAGCATACGCAAAACGTGCACTGTTGACATTGCGTGGGTCAACATCCACATTCCAACCATCGTTGTTAGTGGACCAAAGACGCGGGAAGGATCGTAGTTGATAATGCCGTTCACCGGTTGTCGTTATCTCCATTAGTTCCAGATATATTTCCGGCCATAGTCGAAATCCGTCCGAAATCGCGCCAAAATTGAACGTTTTTGCCCTCTCAAATTTTCGGGGTGTTTGCCCCCTTCCACAAAAAATTGTACCGGCGTTGTCAGTTCAAACTGGCGGCACGTCACGTGAAAAAATTTCTTGGGGTTGCGCTTTCTACTGCCAAAGTTGTAGGCACAAATACACTAATTGTTAAGCCAATTTTTGAAGCCCTTCGTAAAAAAATTTTGAGGACCCCCATTTCCGGTAGGGTCTGCGTTAGCAAAACTAGGTCATTCAGTCCATAGCGCGTGTAAAAATTTTAGACCGCTGCAGGTGACGAAATGTGGTTTTCCGAAAAAGTCGATTTGGGCGTGTTTCAACTTACATCCCAAACTTTGTAGTTAGTAGTTTTTTTGCTAAACGTGAGAGAAATCGCTGTGGAAAACAGTTTTTCGATTTTTTATGTTATTATTTGTTCTGAAAACATTTGCAATCAAAGTTTGAAGATGTCCAAAATCGCGCCAAATTTTGCATGTTTTGGCACCTTGTTGAGGCGTTCAAATTTTTTTCGGATTTGTATTATAAAACCTAATTAAATTAAGATCATATGGCAAAATTTCACGGCGATCGGTCGATGGAGCTAAAAGATTTCGCATTAAAAAAATTGCTGGTACCCGGCGAAAAAAATCAGGCATATGACAAGATGAACATACGCCACGCTACAGAGTACAAAAATACCTCACATCTGATGTGTGTATTATATTATTTCATAATTTTTAGCAGTTTCGTGTATTTACAGAAGCGTAAAAAATACGGCCCAGGCGGTTGGGGCCCATGAATGCCGGGAAGCCCTTGAGCACTGCAAAACCTGCACAATCTATTGCTACGCCACTGCGTCGACCCTCCAGTCTCTGTAGGCCTAGATTTATGATGCGCGCGCTCAGTCTAGTCATGACGCAACTGCGCGTCCGATCGCTCGCCGTCTGTCCGTCCGTCCGTCTGTCTGTCAGCTTGGATTTAATAGTGCTCTATGCATCGATCGAATACACTCACCCAGGCACTTCGCGCGGCTCTCACTTTCCATTATGCGCTACCGTCTCTTTCTGGACGTTTGTGTTTCACACGTCAGTACTCTTCACTCCAATTTCTCTCATTTCAGTTTAGCTTATTTCTGTGTTTTGTGTTTCTGTAAAGGTTAAACTTTCTGTCTATTGTAAAATTTAAACTTACTGTTTTATTATTATGTGTTTGTGTGCATTCTACCTGATAAGGTCGTCCCCGAAATGACCTATACTGTGTCGGGTGGGACGTTAAACCCTACTCACTCACTGACTCACTCACTCACTCACTCATTTCAGTTTGTCTATTTCATGTGCTAAATTAAACTGGCAGCCTGCCTGTCAGTTTTCCAGTACAAACCATTCATTGTGTCACATCATACTCCACCGTAACTTGCGGTTAACCTGCAATCAGGTTATCGCACTTCACTCAAAAAGCGTTGCTGCACTACCGTGTAAAATATAGTCAACTTCAGAATAAGTTAGTTACAAAGTAACTGTCAGTATTGAAATGTTTGCTCTATTTTATAGCGAGTTTGAAATGTGATGAAATTTTTAACAACTCATGTTTTTTTATTTTGCCGTTAATTTGAATAATAAAAAAATTTCGACAATCTGTTAATATTTTATTAAGTTGCTAATGTATGAAAGTTAGAGGCTTACTTTGTACACACCACCCAGTAGTGTGAGCTAAAAACTGAAGCCCGGTGTGAGTAATCCTGAGTGCTGTGTCTGCTAGGTGCACCGCGAAACCATTGTCTTCTGACGTCCATCATGTGCCATAGACCACACACGTGATCTTTAAATTTGCGCGCGCAATAAACGCTGTGTCATGTGCCTCATGCAATCAGCTGTCACTTCCGAAACTGTATGCACTTAGTTAGGAGCCTGACTCGTGCAATAATTCCAACGAATCCACTACACTGATTCTAAAAATTTGTAAAGAAATTTTTAGGACTTTGTTTAAGAATTTTTAAAATCAATTCCTAAGTTCTTCCTAAGTCACAAACTTGGGATTTTTTAAGTATTCTTCACATTAATTCTTTGTAAATTGCATTTTTACATATGGTTTTGGTTAGTTTCATTTTTCAAGCGCGTCTTACATTTCTTTCTGTAAATAAGGCCCAGACGTGTACACCCAACTTCAGTAACCATTAACCAGCACCGAAATTCCACTTAACCACCTACTCGATCCTGGTTTATAGGCAGCAGCAGTATGCTGTTATTAGGTCCCTACATTGTACTTATTTCCGCCGGGCCTGTGCTTACCTTCCCACTTCCCAGCCGTAGAGCATAATGTCGCCAATTGACCGGTAGGCCTACGTAATAACACTGCATGGCGACAGAGGCGTGATATGTGAGTGATCTACTTGCCCAGAGTGGCCATGCCATGATACTATTACGTCACCATTCACCAAACCATGCAGTAAAGCAGCCGGTATTAGAGCAGACGGGGCTGGAGTAATCAGTGCAGCCATAACTGACTGTCATTTACGATGATCGATTAGTCTAATAAGCCGGCGCCGGGATGCATTCTACCCGGGTCCAGAGGTGTCTGTAAATCGCCGCAGCATGGAATCGGTCTCGCTGTACGTGACCGATTGATCCTATACGCTGCAGTGTCGGCCGGTTGTTGAAGCACGGAAGGGCAGCGACCGGTGAAAGTTCATCAGCGAACGACGCGTCGATATATCATCGTTATCCGACTTCGGTGGCATCAATCCAAATTTATTTGCGAAGGAAATTTAGCCGGGAGGCAAATAATGAACTGAATGATGAGGCGCGAAGAGCAGAAAATCGAGGTCGAAAGTCAACAGCGGGGCTATGGTTCTTGGGAAGGGGCAGTAGAACCTAAGTACGGTCCGGGGCGAAAACGGCATACAAAGGCCCAGAAACGGCTAAAACTTTGAGGGGTTGGAAAGATACTCTCGCCCAGGTTTTTTTTGTATTGAGGCGATCGCTCCCTCCCTGGCCCCGCGTGATCAAAGTTAGTGTGTGACTTACGAGTCCATGGATGCGTAGCAAGACGAAGTCGATGGTAACGGTTACCGTCTGGTTGCTGTCCATCACAGCTCTGGCCACCGGCTCATAGTCATTGAACAGGTAGGTCAGTAGACGCTCTTCGTGCGTCGCGTTGCGAAACGCGAACGTCGCTGCAACAACATCAGCAGCAGCATAATTCACGGAAACAATGATACACTAACAGTGTAGATCTGCATAAAGCTAACAAAACTCACTACTTTGCGGTCATACTGTGAACATACAGTAACTTTATGTCTTTTAACTCATTCATGCCTAGCGTCCCCAAAAATGGGACACCTAGTTTGACGGCAAACTATAAAATAATTCAGGCACTAATTGGTTAAAATTATCCTCTTTTCACTTTCATTTGTTTTTGTGCTTTGGAAATTATATGCCTCGTTTGTAATCGACATTTTTTATTACACTAAAACACCATAAAACAGCAATACAAAAATACAATACGGTACAGCAAAATGCAGACACACCATATAGCGAATACTAAAAACTTTACAGGTGAACGGTTAAAACGGGGAAACAATACGAAAGCATCAGTAAAATGGGTTTTCGTTTAATTCATCATTAAGAGTGATTGGCTGTTGTGGCTGCTGTTGCCTGCTGCTGTGTTTTATGCCGTGTCCAATAGAATACTGTTAGACCTAATAGCTGCCGACGTTAAGTGCGGGGTTATAAGGTCGTACCAAGTGTACTCGTGAAATGTCGGGCATGAACCACTGATTTCTTTACTCGGGCATCGGCCGAAGCAACAGCACTCTCGCGTGTATGAGTGGTAGGTGGAATGTAAATCTGGCGTGCAGCTCTAAGCATCGTCGTTGTTAATTGCGCTGCACGTCTTCGCAGCATCCCGGCGGGTTCGAGTGAATGCGGAGCTGACGAGACGTAATTATCGGACGGCGTCACTCTGATGCCGGACTCCGGAGGCGCTCGTGGCGTGCGTTGATAAGAATAGTCCGACGACGTCGGCGAAATCACTTTCCATAAAATCGTCGACTCTGCCGTCCGCAGTAAGAAGGATAGATCTATCGCATTATAGAAACGAACTGCTGCTCTCCGAGATGCGCAGAACTTTCATTGCAGTTAACCTCTTGGTATATAATCATATAATGTATTTGTATACGCACTATTTGAGAAATGCCGATCTCTGTGTATTAATTGTTACGACGGCGCAGCCAGGCACACGTTGAATATTGCAACGTAACCTCTGCTGATGATGAAGATGGTGGAAAATGCTGTCGTATTTGTTCAACGATTTACACTTTGCACAGTCGAGTTGCGAAACCAGCGAAAACAACCGCAACAAAAATGCAATTCAAAGTTCCGACGCAGAGATCAGTTCTTCGTACCCGAAATTTAATCAGCACACTCAGACCTACACACGCGCCTTGTGACACCGCAGTTGACGCTGCAGCTGTTAACGGTATGATACGCTACACACGGCGACAAGGCTGTTTCCATGACAACGCATCATGCTAAATGATGGATGGAGCAACAACTAGCACTGCCTTTGATTAATCGACGTATTCGGATAAATTACTTGTGCCACAACCGACAGTGCCGTATTGGCCGACTTTCATGTACGTTAGAACAAATGCAGAATATAGACATAAACGTGTTCAGTGTGATATAAAACGACAGACATTTTCTGCACGACACCGAATTTCATTACATTACATTACGACTAAATTACATGAACTTTTGACCGTGGTCTAAGTATAAACCACAATGACCACACAAACAAGTAATTTGAGCAAAGCTCGTGAAACGCGCGACAGACTTAGCAGTTCCTATTCGCAGATTGTTTTAGTCTATATCCAGCTATTTCGTCGCAATTCGTCCTTGAAGTGCGTACCGCAGCCGAAAATCGCCCAAAAACACTAAGCCCCCTATTTTTGGGGTTTAAGGTTATTCAAAGTCATCGATGTCAATACCGCTAAAAAGCTGGTGACCAATGCTTTTTATAATAACCAGTATGCCTCTGCCTATCTGCAACTGTTTTCACTCTAGACGCGCCAATATCGGTAAAGTAACCACTTTTTAGAGGGGTACCCCTCTTTGACGCTCGCGTGCGCAGGCCTCCTTGAACCTACGGGGTCGGCACGTGGACTGCTAAAATCTGCGTTTAATGCTAATTATTTCATGTGCATGTTGTCTTGGTTTTATCGACAGTCATTTTGTCGCATATCACTGTTAAAATGTGCGTTGCAGCCAAAAATTGCGAAAAATTTACTAAAAACCCTATTTTGGAAGTTCAAGGTCGCTCAAGGTTGTTCAAGGTCGTTCAAGGTCATCGACGTTGATAAATCTAAAAAGCCCGTCACCAGTGCTTGTTATGATAAGCAGCATGTCTGTATTTATCTCAGCCGTTTTCACATTATACGAGCCAATAGCGGCAAAATAACGTCTTTTAAGGGGTACCCATTTTTAACGCTCTCGTTCAAGGGGAACCCCTTCACCTAGGGGCACGAAATTTTGTCACAATTAACTAGAGTCCTTGTGGCAGCCAACAGTAAAAATTTCGTAATTTTAGTTTGCACCGTTTTGATACAATACAACAATGTGACAGGCGGACAGGCGGACAGACAGACACCTCGACGATGGATAAGACGCGAGAAGCATTACATGCTGTCGCGCGTAATAAAAATTAAAACCTTATGTCTGATTGCGTGTGATTCGTTCGTTCGTGTCTAACGCAGGGCATGTAAGCGGTGCGAACTAAAAATGAGTGGAGCGAGCCTAAAAGTCGGGTGAACGGAGTGACGCGGTGAGCGGGATTAAGTCGGCAAAAGAGTCATAAGAAAAGATTTAACGCGGAGCGGCGGCGAAACACCCTCCGCGCTCCGCTCATAATGCTTTGGTCTGGAGTGGAAAAGTGGCACATGAGCGATGCATAATAAATAAATGTGAGAGAGAGGGGGGGAAAGAAAGAGACAGGAGATATAGACAACAGGCTGGCTGACTGGGAGCGGCTCATTACTGTATGAGCGGCAGATTAGCAGCGTCTGCAGCTATAGCGCAACGTCACTAGGCTTCCAATCTTGCGTGAAGACTGGTTCGGTTGCTAGGCAACCGATGCGCGACGACGGTCCAGCGATTGCGGCTACTTTGACGCATCAACGACAGCGAGATGTCCACTGTCCGCTTGACACGCACGTCTTCTTCCGTGCCAGCGATATTTCGCTCTACCGAACCAACCACTGAAACCGCATTCACCAGCTTTGATTTAGCTTTCTGTCGTCGCAGAAAAAGGTTTGAAATCTTAACGTAAGTGTAAAATTCCGAGATGTTAAACATACTGCAACTCAAACGTCGATAGCCAGGAAGATACGCAGAATTTGTCACCTGAGTGGTCTCAGATTCGCGTTGAGGGAAGGAGCAAGTTTATCCGCCTGCACTGTCGCAAAGCAAACTGATTGCACGGTCAAATACCGTAGTTCCAATGTGCGTGAGGCAAAAGTAACATTGGTTTCACCCAAAACACTTCTTTTGCCGCTTCTCCTCGTCAAGGTGTCAACATTTTAATGGGGGTGAATAGACCCCTACAGAGATTAAATTTAAGTAGCGGACACACATACTGAGATCGTCGAGGGTCAGCTTGCCGTTTTGACGGTAGTGATGCATGCCTCCGCTGGCGGCGCCACCTCCGCTAGAACCAGGCCGGTTCCTTCCGTAGCCGCCCGCCTTCTGTGAGTTCTTGCGTCCGCCGCCCGGTCGCATCTTCGCTCCTGACCACAGTTACACCGTGACTGGCACGTCTGATACTAAGCCTAAAGCTCTTCAACAATTAATACGTATCTTTATTCATCAGAAAATAGAAGCAAACACAAAAGACTTATAACCGACCTTGACAAAAAAAATTCGACTATCACATAAACGTTCAAACTCAACAGATAATAGACCTACTTTACATACAATTAAAGACAGTAATAGATTCGCTTAGGACACAATAGAAGTTCGATCTCGAAACTCTTGTTTTGACGCATAGCGCTGCTTATTTCCGATGATGCTTCTGGCAATGTTAAGAACAGTAAAACAGTCGCTCAATAGAAAATATCGAGCAGTTACTATTTTGTCACAGCGACACAATTGTCTACCCTAAGTTTTTGGCTGTCGAGAAATCTTTTTCTTGACGAAAAAATTTCATCTAAAATCCAAAATTTGTGGCTAGCTCTTCTCATTGTAAAAAAATTTACAAACAAAATTAAAACTTTAAGCACCCATCATCTTTTCTGCCAAAAATTTGCAACTGTGGAAAAATTGCATCTTTCTGCCGGGCCTCCCACGACGCAGCTGCCCCGTGCTCCTTCTCTCCCGTACTGACTAGATGCATTTTTATATCCAAGTGAAAATTTTGAACAAAAATGCATTATTTCCGAACAAAACTTTTTAAAAAATTCTGTTGGGGTAGAGCTTTGTCCCCCAAACTCATTCCACTGGGTAGAGGAACACCCTTTCCAGACCACACTTTCTTAGACGCCTAAGACGCGTTTCGCACTTTTTTTCTCTGAGAATCTCACTTCTACGGCTCAGTAGTTCTCACTAGTTCTCACAAAAAGTGTGAAACGCGCAAGTAACAATTCTACGAGAATTTTAACATAGAATTCTACGCTAGCCAATTTTATCCATTTGGATGACGTAACTCACAAGCAAGTGGGCGGAGCTAGCATAACGTAGCAAAGGAAAATCTTGCTCACGATTTCTCAGAGAAGCTCAGAAAAAAGGAAGTGCGAAACGCGAATTCTAAGTTAGAATTTCTGAGATTCTCAGAGAAAAAAGTGCGAAACGCGCCTCTATGCGATGTCTCGATCCCTATGTCTCGACGCCTTCAGCGTCTCCCGCCCCACCCCTCCATTACAAAATTCCGGAGTCGCCATTGGCTGAAATATTTTGTCTCTAGCGTGTTTAATTAAGTTTTAAACAAATTCGCCCTTTGGTTGATATAAATGTATAATTCATAAGCATATTCTATGTCTCCCATTCGTCCTTTAACTTTTCTCTCAATAATATTAAGTCTTCAAAATACAGACAACCGAGGTCTTGCAAGATACACGAGATCATAAATGACGGAGAAGCTAAACTCAGAAATAAGTAGAAGTGCGCATGCAGCGAGCTGGCTGTGTAGCAAATCGCATGCACAAACTGTGTGAAGGATTTTTCTGACCTTTGCTGGAAGCATCGGCAATGAGCGAAATCAGAAGAAGCGACAGCAGGATTGCGTTGCGCGGTCTCATCTGTGTTTGCGTCACCGGTCATCAGACATCGTTTCCGTCACGAATATGTATCACCTGGACAAACATGCCGACAGCGGCGACAAATACACTAGTTATACATAATGCAGTGTCGGATGATCGTGTAGCGTTATCGTCACCCTACGATCAGCTGCTAGAAGTTTGCTCGTTGCTTTCATGTCACTGTGAAATTACGCGCGAACACCAGTAAGTAGGTAATTTATATAGCGCGTTAAGTTTGTTTGTTTGTTTGTTTGTTTCTTCAAAAAAACATTCAATAAAACAGCAACAATGTTCAGCAGAACTGGAGCACATAAAGATGCACTCACTGCGGGCCAAAAACTGTCAAGACACACACATGTCACCAACCATAATACAAACTATTCAGAGACTATAAAAACTACCATAAAAACACGAACACATTATCTAAAAATCAAACCTACACAATCAAAGTTTTTCTGTAGTGAAAAACCTCGAACGCGCTCAGTGTGTTAGTAAGAATGCAAATATGTTTTAGACAGCGTCTAAACAGTGTGTTGGATGCGAATGGATGCACCGGCATTATGTCCAAACGCATGTCTTCCATACGTTGACATTCTGAATCGGGAAACCTTTAGCTAACCACGTTTAGCAGATCGCGGTACATGTATGTGGCCGTCAATGCTGCAGACAGGTCTGCAGCGATTAGGCTACTGCTTAAATCGTCATAAAAAAAATTCGGATACAAATGTTTTAGAAAAATCTTTCTTTATACTTTTATGATTTTCGCAAACAGTCGAAAATAAATCACGACAATTATTCTCGGCAAAGGTATGCGCTCTAGCGGTAGGCGTGGTGTAGTGGTAACGCGTCTGATCCGATCAGCGAAGTTACTGTACGCCGGGCCCGGTTAATACTGCGATGGGTGACTGCCTGTGGGCAGTTTAGCCATCTCGGAATGTAACCAACCGCTTAGGTCAACTCAGCCTTCCATCCCTCCGGGGTAGGTAAATCGAGTACCGGCCTATCTGGCTGGGGTTAAGGAGGGCGCGTTCACCTCTGTCGGGTGGCAGGTAACACTGTGTGATCCCATATGACAAGTGACGCTCCGTAGCTCTGAGATGGGTTCGCTCATTAACAGCTATATTCGGACCT
>Ga0056128_1004598_pt1 | contig 17273 bp, 11 predicted proteins | sample WorMetLIZISLAND2_FD_71113 | JGI IMG/M metagenome (GOLD analysis project Ga0056128, IMG submission 71113) | Marine gutless worms symbiont microbial communities from Max Planck institute for Marine Microbiology, Germany - Olavius geniculatus... ... | reverse complement strand
GACGTAGACGATGGCTGACGCTTGGCTGGTGATGTCGTGGCTCGGTGGTTGTTACGGTTGACGCGTTAGCGACGGACTCGCGATTCACGAGTTGTCGCCGCCTGACTGCACTTTCCCCGAACCAAGCGCGAGAGCGCGTCCAGACACCTACTTACTTACCCACCCCGTCTCCCGTCTCCAGTTTCCCCCGCGTCGACCGGACGATGTATCCACTAATCCACGCCGTTACGACGTCCTGGTGCAACTTACACGTCGTAAGTACTGAGACGTGCTGGTCACTCACCCATCACACGCCCGGGCAAACGATTCAACACAAAGCTAGATTGACAGACTGCGAGATGCGAGAATAGGATAGCTCATGATTTGCCGTAACGACAGATATAATGCAGCTACACATCACGACTAGAAGCGAACGGAGAGTACAAACCTCCGTCGATATGTTGGTTTTGCTATAGTGCTGCCATCTGACGAATAACACTAACATTTATTTATACGACTGAAAATGTATAACGAACGCGAAAAACTAGCGTATACACGGTGTTTCATAAAAAGGACCCTTTTTGTTTTTTTTCATTATTCACTCAAATGATGATCAATTTACACAAAATTTGAAGTAGTTGTAGATGAAGAAATACTAATTCAAAATATTGCAACAAAATGTGGCAATTGATTAATTATTCTTTGCTAGTCATGACGTAATGCTGACGTCATAATGTGTCATGGGTACAAGCTTGATATTCTCAACTGGTGCTATCATCATGGGGCCTCATCTATAAACAAAAATGAACAGTTGTATCGGCAGTATATTATTTGGGTAAAATTTTTTGGAATAATCAAATTCAATCGTCAGCAAACCCCGAAAGATAACCGTTTTGATCTTTTTGCTAAGCCGATTACGTACTTAGTCACATGAATGGTAGCAGTAACTTCGTATTCGGGGAGGCACCCTAAATTTTGGGTTGTCGGAAAATTGTTAAAACATCTTTTCATGTCCGAAATTTTTCTTCCAAAAATGCAAAATTTGGGGCTAAGATCTCCCATTGTAACAAAATTTAGCGGCAAAAACAAACGTTTGAGCACCCATATCTCCGCCGCCGAAAACGTGCAACTGCACATGTCTGTCGTCTGATCGAAATTGTCAGAAATTTGCAACTTCCTGTCCAGATTCCTTTTTTTAACCCACAACGCCGCTCCCTGGTGGGAAACGTTTACCATAGCGCAGCGTAAAACAAACGTTATACCAGCAACCACTTTCTCTTTTGGCAACATACAATTCATACATTGATATAACTGTTAAACGAAACAAATTAGGAACCCACTGCTTTTTTCTTTTAATTTCTCCGGTCATCGCCATGTCCAGATATGTAAACAAGCTCATTCCTGCTCTTGGAGATCTAAAAGCTCGCAGTCTAGACTCCAAGCATTTGCAGCGTGCTCCGATTGCTCGGGGCGGTAGTTTCCGAACGCGCGAGATCATGCTCCAAGTGAATAAACGAACGAACGCATATCCGACTCCAGCGAGCGCTCAGATATATCTGATATAATATTCGAACGAGCCCGCAGTGTCGCAGTGATATGCTGATTTCGGCGAACATCAGTGATGGTCAGTCGAGCGGCAGCGTGTAGTAGCCTACTGCCTGCAGCCGACGAGCGACTTTTGCTGAGACGCCGTACAGCACAGTTTTCACAGTAGTCAACGCGACTTGTGAAGAACGCATGTACCAGGGTGCACATAGCGTTGTCTTAAACGGATCGTCGGACTGACCGTAAAGCTGTCGCAGTTGATAGAAGCAGCTACGTACGACGCTGTCGACGTGCTGAAACAGGCAAACTCAGAAGATTAGATTACCTCTTTGCTTCGCAGCGAAAATAATTAACATTTTGCACGAAACCATGATATAAGACTCCTTGATAAGTTAGCAGACGCACACTAAATGAAATTGCAATGGAACAACTTTTACGCGATTGTATTGTTTTTAAAAGTTTCTGCTGATAATATACTGGCATTGTTATATTCTGCGTTTTTTTGCAAAAAAAAAAAACAAATTTTAACGCTAATCATAAGCACGTTATGAGTGATGTATATTCGTAGACTGTAATGTATGATGTCACATAAACGCGACTCTGCCCGTAGCGTCACACTCTATAATAAACATCAACACCAGCGGCCAGACCCTGCAGTGTCACCTCGCGTTGGTGTTCAAAGGCGTCGAGCTGATGATGGTGAATATAAAACATGCGCTGAGTGAGTGAGACAAGATTCAGTGCTTCGGCTGCAGTGACTGCGTGGATACGACGGTAGCTGTATGCCCAACGGTCATCAACGAACCAGCCGTCTATCTATGGGCCTACATGCATACACGCTGTATCTATCTATTTCAACACATCTTCCTGGCATCGTCCTGGCGATGTCCATAATATCCGCGCTCGCGCGCTGGTCGTCGGATAGATTCATCATTCATAACACTGTACTCGTCGCGGCGCGCCATTTACGACGTTCGTTGATGCGCGTAACAATTGATGTACGGCCATTACGGCCATAACCAGCACTGCTGCATCGGCGGCGACACGTTTCGGATAATAATTGGACGACACGAGTTTAACTAACTGACCGACAGTGGCGTATTTAGGGGGGGTCACGGTGCGATGCCCCCCTTGGCCCGACCATGAAATTTTTTTACAGGCGACTTTATATGAAAAGATGCGTTTTTGCCATTTTCCAGCAAGAATTGCAAAATCCAGCAATGTTTGATGGTCTTTTGCGTTTCCAAATTTCAGAAAAATAGGCGAATTTGCGGTTTCCATTGAACACTCAGAAGCAAAAAGTGTTTCAGCTTCAGGGGGGCTTCGCTCCCCTGACCCCCCGACTAGGGGCTCTGCCTCTGGACCCCGCTGGGGACTCCGCCCCCAGACCCTCGTTATAGGCTCGCGCTCCATGCGCTCGCCATGGCCCCCCTTTGCCAAATCCTAAATACGCCACTGCTGCCCGATGTGACGATTTAGAGGCGTACAGACAGACAAGTATATGCTAATATTACGACTAATAAGTACGCTGCCCTGATTACATCCACGAAACAGTGTATCGACGGTTCATTTCAAATTCTACTGAGAGGCAGGTCTTTGGCGTTCTGTTGCCGATACCAAACTTTGAGCAAGACCGGAATCAGTAGGTCCGGACCACAGCCGCTGTCGCGAATAGGGTCACGTGACCGGAAAACGATGGCGGCGCCGGTATAAAACGTATCTGATCGGGCGAGTTCATAAAACGCAGTCGTCGTTTAAGTGCTAGCGGCAATTCGGCGTGAATTAGACGCACCTTCAACCTCCGGCAACGTTATCAGCTCTCACTGTGCGATTTTACGACCGTTTGTCCTGCAGACCTCCGCGCAATGCTCACATTCCACTACTTGGATTTGTTGTGGATTTGTCGTGCAGCACGTTGTACAGCAAATCCACACGCGAAGTCGAAGTAGTGAAGTGTGAGCCTGAATGTATCGGCGCTAACTATAACATCAGTATTGTGCGCACGATCAATTCGTCACTGTGCTATGGCGTCCTCATCGGCGTCGTCACAAACGGCGGCGCCTTCGCTCAGCCATTGGAAGATCCGCACAGAAACTATGCAAGTTTATTACGGCTGTGCCAGACGAACAGACGGTCGTCGGTAAATACCATTAATCAGGGCGCCGGCAGGCAGCAGGGCCGGGTAAACAGCTACCAGGAAAAGCGTGTCTAAACGTCAGAGATAATGATGACGTAGTACACTGACGTCACGCCGACGCTACATCAGTGGCTGCAGCAGCTGCGGCTGTCGCTAACAACGGCCGTAACGAGGCACCGACCACGAGACACGCTGGGCGTTAGCGACGATTCGTCGAGTAGGACCCTTTGAGGACGAGAGAGGTGCATTTCACAGATGCGGCCGTCGCCAGCTGATTGCGTCGTCATCAACCTTGTTGTGTCTGATAGCGATTGTGTGCTTGACAGATCTCCAGGCTGGCTGCTGATGAAGCTTTGTCATTAAGCTAAAGAGTGCACCTATAGCATCAAGCCGACGCATTTCCGCGAGCTTCTCGGTAGCTATCCGAGGCGACGCGACCGGGATCCTGTTCCTGCTGGATTCGGTCAGCGGTTGGTGTCATTAACTCCCCGGCATATGGCTGCAGGTACTGACAGGGAAGGAGAAGCTAAGTGGACGACACTGAACACTTATGCCGCCTTCTCCACGACGGAATCAAACTGTTTTATTTAAAGCTATAGGTTTAGTGTTAAAAGCCTTAAGTATGATGAGAGGGATTAGGCGGAATTCGACCTCATCGCAGAAAACACGATTGGGATCTGATGACGAGAAGAACATTCGGCCTGCCTGTCGTTTCATCGGATCTGTATTCAATGCATTTCCCCCAGAAACTGCTTCGTTCTCTTGCGTTCCAATAGTTCGCCTGTATACGAGAAGCGCCCGCAGCAGACAAGGTGTCCTAAGCTCGTAAATGAGGCAGACCACGGAACGAGAGAACGGCTACAGACGACACAGCCAGCGATCAGCTGTCCCGTGCTGGACACACGCTCGGCTAATAGACTACACCGACCGAAGACGACTGACTAGTGACTACTGGCGACTTCCGTCGACCAACCACGCTGCCCACGTTCATTTGCTTGAAAACACGCAGGCCATGCTCGGATACAAGCTAAAAAGCTCACACCGAATTTATTCCACAAAAAACTACGCTTCCCACTACAGAAATTTGCAATGTTACATCAAACGGGCGGTCTAATTCTCACCAAGATTCGCAGAGACCTCTTTTTCACCCAAATACGTAATTTTTATGTGAAAAGCGGAAGGTACCGATTTTTCTCCTCATGACTATATTTGTCGGGAGGCCAGCGTGTTTTACCCCGCACGAAATGGTTGCCGCCATCGTGACAGAGTGCTCTGGCATCGTATGGTCGCCAACGTCGTCAACGATGGCACGACGCCAGAACAATCAAACCTGAATAAAAAATTGACCATTTATACCTGACTGACGTATAGTGACTTCATGATACAGCCTTTTCATATTCATCAAGTTTCTGTCATCAAGCAAATAAGCAAACGCACCCAAATACAGAATTTCCTATTATTTTTATGTGCGTGTGCATTATTTTCCATCTGTTGTTATATTTGGAAATATTTATTCGATCTTATCTTGATGTATACATTTATTCAAAATTAATTCCCAGCATCAAGCTGACAGCCCAAAGTTTATTGAAAATTAAAAAAACGCAGAGAAATAGAAGCACGTTAGCCAACGCATTTTTATTTTACAAAAAAAACGTTTATTACAGCCATGCAAAAGGCCGAGTACACGCCAGGTAGAATACACCTTTCACAATGAGCGCATGCACATAATCTAGTTGTCTACGGTCAACCGGGGCAGTGTTATTACACGGTAATAACTGTCATTTAACATCCAGTTTCATAAAGAGCTGTCACACCATTATATCTGGTGATGTGCAACAGTTTTCATGCAGTCTGCAAATGTCCGCAAGTATTGCACAGCAGACGGTATACATGGTGCCCCAATAAAACAGTCTCCTGGAAAAAACATTTGTATATCAGCAATTGCAACATGAGATTAAACCAAACTTTTAAGCTGCGTTTTATATAACAATGTTCACAGAACATATTTAGCAAATGTCGTTAAAATAACTAACACGTTTAAGCTTTAAGGTTTGCTTTTTAGGCAAACATAAAGTTGTGCTTTGAATATTCACGAAAACCCAACCAGACATAGTAGAACTTGTTGTCAAGAGTTTGAACGTTTCTGCAACGTGACTAGAGTCACGTTAAGTTAAGACTAAAATTTGCGGCACAAACGCGGTCAGAAATGCACGGATAGGAAATGCGAGACTGATAAATAGAGCAGAAAAAAACTCAGGGCTGGAAAATGCGAGAAAAACAAATTATGTGTGTGGATAACGTACACTGTCCTAATAAAACGTGACCCAAAACAAATAGCTAAAACGCACCAAAAACGTAACATTTTTGCCTAAATTTTTAAAAATAATAACTATAAACTAAGTCGGTGTTCCTATTGTGGAAAGAAATCTAGTTCCGGATTGTTGGAACAGCAAGTAGGCCTAAATAAAAATGTGTAAAACGTAAATTTCAGCACTCACATTTTTAAATCAGCATCACAGTTGTTTACTTTAGAAAATGCACTTTTACGTTCTATGATAAACAAACAAAGTACAATGTATTGCTGAATATGTGGCCTGAATCGTCGTCTGCAAATAGTGCAAATTTGGTGAATAAATGTGTAAATTCAGTGGCGACTAATTTTTTCTACATAGGGATTGCTTTATTGGCACATCCTGGACGTCGTCGACAACGCGGTTGAATGAATATTAGTGAACTGCAGAATGGACTGAATATTATTTCATTCGTACATTACGCAGTCCGTTATAGCACGCCAAATAAAATGAAATCCTGCAATAAACGGTCAACGTGTTAATAAATGATATATATACACACTGTATGAATCCATACACAGTGTATATAACGGAGCCGGTATTTCGCGGGGCATGTATCGCTTTTCCGACGAAGCATGCAGGGACACATTAATACTAGCGAAATCCGGCCGCTGTGGTCAAAATACCATAATTTGCAATGTTCGTTGTCTATGCATCGTATAACGAACGAAGCATGTTCTAGTCGAGCTCGTGTAGTTAAAAAAACAACATTTTTATCAACGTCTAACAATATTTTATTATGTTCACGAATATTTCAGAAAATTTTACGTTGAAAGTTTATTATGTTTTATTATTAAAGTGTCTGATTTACAAGAAATACGGGCGTAATGGATCTAAGAGGACGCTGAAAATGCAAGACTGGAATTTGCGGAACTAGATTTTTTGCCGCATAAACGCGCTCATAAATGCAGGGGTGAAAAATGCGAGACTGGAAAATAAAGCACAAAAAACTCAGGGCTAAAAAATGCGACAAAAACAAATTACGTGTGTGGATAACCTACACTGTGTCGTAATAAAACGTAACCCCAGAACAAATAGCTGAAACTTACCGAAAACGTATCGCTCTTGTCTGAATTTAAAAAAAATAATTAGCCTATAAACTAAGTCAATGTTCCTGACGTGGGAAGAAATCTGGTTCCAGATTGTTGGACCGCAGACGGAAAAGGCGCGCTTCCCGAACTGGGTTCGTGTCCTCACTACAACAGCTGCGTTGGTTGCGGCGGAACGGAGCTGTCGGTGTCCAGATTCTTCACTGCTAAATTTGACCAATGTCCATGTTGCTGAAATATGCCGGAAGTTGATGAAAAATAGCGTGCATCGTGGTGGCGATCTTGAACTCAATTCGTGCCTTCACAGGCAACTAGTAAAAACTTTGCAGCGCAGGCTTGATGTATGCCCAGTGATCCAGTCTAAGAACAAGATGAGCGGTCACGTTTTGCACACGCTCCAGAGATGTCAAAGTGGATGCCGGAAGCCCGTACAGCACGGAGTTACAATCAGTAATGTCACCAACTGTTTCAGTCACTACACCTCGCAGATGTCGCAGCCTTCTCAAATTAAAAAAAAACAAGCGCTTGCAGTTTTACTGATCAGTGACTTTCATTGACTTAGTCGGCGCCTCAGGTTCAGCTCGCTAACTTTGCGCGCCTTAAAATTTGTATATTACTATTATTCTTATTCATAATTGTGACTCAAATATAACACCAATATTGGGCACAAGATTCCAACACAGACGCCAGTTTCCCTTATATTCCAGTCTCCCATTTTCAGTGGCCCCGATCTAAGCTGTAATGCCACGAAATGGAAAGCTTTGGCAACACGTTCAATACTTGCACTCAGCATGCATCTGAAATAATCACCTGCGGCGAATCTCCGATTTAACGAAATCAAAGACCTAAAACAACTTGTTATTAATTTTAGTTATTTTTATTTGGCAATAAAATGACATCAAAAACTAAAATAAAATATCTAGCCCGTCTGTCATTCTGCCTTAAGATATGCCTTAAGACTGTTCTTTAAATGTCTTGAATTAACCCGACGTCGCAACATCATGGTTACACGTCAAGCGAAACACTTGCAAAAATCTTGTAAAACATTTTAGCGTCTCCAACACACGTCGAAGGAAAAACGCACTTTTGTAATTTTTATTTCACTTTTTACATACACAACGGCCTGTATGTGGAAATCGTCGAAGGATAATTGTCTCGAGATCGGACTTAAATCAGCGCCTTTATTAACGTATTCTTTCCCACAGCAGCGCCACGACATATAGGTTCCTATATATAGCAAGCTGTACAATCGCCAAGAAATCGACTGACCGCCGGTTAGTATCGTGACGTGTCATTCCGCCTTTGTGTCAAAATTAATGGCAATCGTGCTGAAGATTGCTAGTCACGAATTAAGACGGCTAAGTTATCGGCTGCGCTGGATGGGGAGAGAGGCTCGGTTCGACCACCCTGCAGTATCAAGTAGGCAAGAGACCACCCAGAAGCAAGTCAGAGCATAATCTGGCGTGCCGGCGTTAGGGGACGAACGGTATTCCCGCCGCGCGGCGTGACGTCATGTATCAACCACGAGGCGCGCGAGAAACGGCGAGATTTCACGCGCGCGTGCGGACAACCTGATGGATGGCGCCACAAAAATTGCGTCGTGGTTGGTGGTCGAATCCGTCATCGCGGCTTTGCTGCAGTTCGCCCGCCATAACGCAATAATCGCCTGCCATGCAGTGCGTCTGCCCGGCCCGCCTTGCCCGGCCCGGCCTTCATATATACATCGGCGTCGTGGACGTGGTCACGGTATTTCGTGATGACGACGACGACCGACCACCAAGCCATGTGCCATGCTGTTTGACAAACTCATCAATATGTGATGAAGCCTGTTAGCCGCCACGTCACGTTTTGATTCATTGTCTTGACAGAGAATCTCTGCCCTGTGTCACATTCGCCTCCACGAGCCGACTCACGGAGCACGTTACATCAGAAACCACGGCGAATACTGGTAATTACACGACAAACGTTAAACAAACATAGCGATATACAATGCTTATTAGATCGCCCGCCCGCTCGCTGATCTTATATTTTACAGCCGATTTTTAAAATTTTCCTTTATGTTGCCTTGTTGGTGTGATTTTGTTATAGTTAATACCATGCTATGACTATGCCGCATTTCAAAATGTCGATCATAGATTTTACCTCAATATACGCGTTATACAAGGCGCACTACAGAAACAACAAATTACAAAGACTTTACCAACCGTTCAATAACTGCCGGCTTAATAAACCGTACAAAAATAAAAATAACGTAAAAAAATGACCATAACAAAAACCTATAAATATCCAACAACTAGTTCGAAAAACTGAATCTTCAGGAAGCCCATGCGTGTGGTCGAACGAATTTATAAAAATAGTGGGCATGCGTTCTTTTAGAGTTGGAGCAAAGAGTGGTGGACGATGATGATAGTGACATATGCATGAAAAAACGAATGTGAAAAGAATGACTAACGATTAGTTGATTCCAAAAACGAGGCGACGCATATTAAAATCAGCTATAAATCAGCGGTGACAATAATGCATCTACAGCGACTACACACGAGAAGCTAGCGAGTAGCGAGTGCTGCACGACTGTTAAGATCACGCTGCATTGGGCGCCTATTATGGTCTATGCAATGCGATAAAACTGAAAACAACTAATAAAACTAACGCAAAAACAGCATCTAGACACTAAAACACATACGTGTAATAAACGAGCTCTAAAACAAAAAAAATCAAAACAGTTATTTCGTCAATGACAGCTCTGCGTTTGTCCACATTCTAGCAACGTTGTTGCTGTTGGGCCTACAAGTTTCAGACTTTGCGTTAAACTGTAAGTCAGCCGCTTGAAACTTTGGCGCTTTTGCTTTCTCAGATGATTTCCCCCGCCATGGAAAATAATCGTGCGTGTGCAACATTCATGCACTATAGGCCTATTGTTAGTTTTTTTTACTGAGTAGACTTATTATTAAGTTGCTCGGTGTTGTCAGTTGTCTATCTAATATTGCTTATTATGATTTCTACATTTTGGAGTACACATAAGAAATCACAAAGCTCTGTGTTTCCCTTAAACTTGACCATAGATTTAACCGTTTTTAAGTTTATGTGTTTATTCGGCTTAGAACGAGCAACATGGATGACATTAGTCAGTGTCAATCTTATTTTGATTTTAAATTACCAAGTACACTGTGGTCTAATCGCGTTAAGACGTTTGATGTTAAATATCCCACTTGCGGGGGCAGCTTTGTAGATTATGGCAGTAGCGGATCCAAAAGTTTGAAATAGGGGCAGCGGAAGGGTGGGGATGGGGTCTGGCGAGGGTCCTATGCCCTCTCCTCAAAAAATTTTTGAAAATTTTATGCAAAAAATTATGCATTTTGGTGCAAAATTATCACTTGTTTTAAGATGCAATCCAGTCAATAAGAGGAGGGCGGCCCCCGTCCCCCTTGAATCCGCCACTGGATTATGGCACTAATGTCAAATAGTGGTTATTGTTGGTGTTATTATTATTACGCCTGTGTGTTTATTTATTTTTTCTTTTCCTGTTGTTAATTGCACGCATGTGCGTATGTGTTAATCTATCGTTTCTTCGATGAATAAAGATGTATATATAATTGGGTGATTATTTTTTTGCGTCTCCCTGCTCTAGGGCCCCCGCACGAGCCCCCGGTTTTTATGGCACTGCTCGTGGCCGCCTACACTCGTAAATGCAAGCACCTGCATGCTCTGTGTGACCTTGCGTCAGAGATGACGTCAGAGATGATGACCGCACCGGCTCCTCGTGTCGACGCTAAAAATTTATACGCACTGCCAGCCAGTCAGTCGTTCTGCGCATTTATGATCCAGACAGCACTGTAAATACCCGCCATCCTTTCCAACTGAGCGACTTTGACGATAACGTTATGGTTTTACGGAATGGACAAAACTACTACCCACAGCTTATACCAGAAGTTGCTTTCCTGTTACTCCGGAATAGAGTTAAGTGGGATATTTAACTATACAGTCTTTTTAATTCACTCTCACTCCATTCGTTCTTACATCTACTTTACCCTCGTTCAGAAATATAGACAAGTGGAATTGCTCTTACTGATCAAACCAATTAGAGGTGTTGTTTTATACGATTTTTCCTCAGAAAATTGTACGTTTGTGTTTCGGCGTATTCAGTGACTGATTGATAGATTGACTGACTGACTGATGACCGAAGGCGACTCTTCTCGGCGCGGCGACGACGATGAACAAAAGTCGCCATTACTTCTTTCCTACGTCAGAGGTCGGTTTGACTGCTCGACAGCGTCCTGCCAGAGCGATGTATACATTACGATGTGCGGCGCGTCGTCAACAGCAAGTCCTGCGTTCAACTGTGGGACGAAGCGCGCCATGTCGTCTTCCGGTCGCGCCCCGCCGGATCCGCAATCACGTGACCAGAAAGCGACGAGTACCAGCCTAGCTCGTCTTGGCGTGCGGTTCAATGGCGCCTGATTGCTGAACAGGATACGACGATGTTGCGCATCGTGATCGTAAACGTTGCTACTTTCTCGCCGGCTACACTTCAGCTGCTGACGACGAAACCAGAATTTTCACTGCTGAGGTGCGTCGTGTTATAGACCCCACGCAGACCCGCGCCAAGATTTCTCTCCGAGAATTACTGCTTCAGACTAATTGTGCTAAAGGTTTTGGGGGCATTATCGTTTATGTATGCACGACGCAGTACAGACTAGAGATGGGAATCGAAATGAACCCAAACCGAACGAACCGAACTAGAACCCGCATTTTGGATAGAACCGAACCTACAGACCTAATAGAACAATAATTATTATGTACAACTCTTATAGTCTTTATAGTCGTGACGTAGTCCTTTACTTCCATACTTACCTACGACGTTGTTATGCACACCGCGCAGGACATTTGTGCGAATTAGAAACTACAGCACCTGCAATGTCCGTAAATAGCGCGGCCACACACCATGCTCATGGAGACAGGTGCGATCAAACAATTATACAGTACGCACACGTACACAGGCAGCTACATGTGTAGCTAATACATCCATACAAACGGCTAGCGACGTGGTCGTAGGCAGATATAATATTACACAGCGTGCCGACAGATTCGCACGGTTTCGGCTCGCCACGGTTGGCTGCGATGCCCGGATGTATTGATTGGTGCCCGGAAGTAGCAGCGAGATGAACCATTTCCGGTTACGCGACGACAGAAGGCAATAAATTAGTCAAGCAAACGAATTTGAAACGAGACGACGGAATTCTATACCGGCAGCGAGGCACGCTGGCAGGCACGCGACGATTTTGTCACTGACGACCTTCAGGTTGACATCTGTGACATCTTGATTCCGTGCAGATACATCGCACGCAAAGAAGTCAGCACAAACGAACTTGGTGCAGATTTTAACGCAAGCTATAATCAGCAAACGGTTGTCAGTCACGTTATCGCGCAGACAGACAGAATGACGTTCGGACAGAGAATTGGTGTAAAACGCTCTTCCAAATAGTTACTAGTAATGTTCAGCGAATGGGCGAGTTCTCCCGGACACGCATGTCATCTGACGACGACGAGGTAAAACATTTTCGAGCATATAGTTAAAAGTCAAACTTGCCTATAGTATAGAATACACCGTCACGTAAACACTAAACCGCGATAAAAAATACATTTTTGCCGCATGTCGCAAACGGATTAGAAGCCATCTTGGTCCTCTGATTCGTCCATGATACGGCGTTAAGTAGATGAATTCTGATTGATCGACTGATTGTGTTAATAATAACGATAATTATCACATTTATTACAATACATCGAAGGGCGTTTTGTGGAATGTTCTGAGCGCAGAATCAGCTTTCTATATAACAATGAAACTATGTTTTTAGTTTTGTTCTAGTTTTTTCCCAACATTTAAGCACGCCTATCAAAAAAATAAAACAAAGTCGCAAGCCTGCGATTTTACTCTAGTTCAAAACCCTATCCTCCTAACCTCAGCTAACACCTTTATTCTACCTTTGATCTCGGGCAACATTTTACGAACTTCGGGTCAAAAATTTTCAATGATCACCTCGACGCCAGTCACTATTTGTATAGTGACAAACACACGAGCCGAGCCGACAAATTACTCGTTACCAAAAAGATAACAGTCTTCAAATCTTCATCTTTATGTTTATATTCGTCCATTGACGTCACTTATCAAAATGCAAGAACGTTTGCGGCCCGGCTAATCAAAAGAAACTTGCGGACCAAGTTATGGCACGGCCAGTAGGGCCTAAACACAGACATGCAGATAGCGCAGCGAAGTGTGGAACAGTGTAAAGTCAAACCTGGTGGCTGATGTCAGGCTGGTGGTTCACGGCGTAGTGACCCTGGACGGATGGTGTGGTGGACCGGCAGACCACTGACGATGCTGGCGCCTGCGCTGAGTGACCACAGACGACATAGACGCCAGACCAGACACTGCTACCAAGATTGACTTAACAACACAACAGTGAAGTTGGACATCAACAGCCAGCCGAGCGAGCGCTGGACCCGTGCATAATCTGGCATCGTTAGTCCAAACTATTGGCTCCCGTCTGCTGCGACAACCGCACTAGCATCACCACTACCACAGCTGCTGCGGCTGCTACTGCTGAGCAAGTTCTGCGCACGTCTGACGTCACTGCGGGATTACGTCACCGCGCCAGCAGCACCAGCAGCAGCTGCAGTGGTCATCGGACGACAATACATGTACCTGCTGCGATGTTGCGGCCGCCTCGAGTCAGAAAACGTGCCGCAAAACTTTTGTTCATGTCTTTGCTAAATGCTGATCGATTTTTAAAACTCTTTCGCTGGCACACTTCGCAGAAAAGTTGCAATAAGGGCAGCATTAAACATTCAACCACACCTTAAGCTATCTTGTGAAACAGAATGCTGTAAACTAGCGTGTTTTGTGTGCGCTGAGCCATATTGCAAAAAATATGAACTACAAAGACCTTGCTTATGGCAAGCAGCAACTGTGGTAAAATAAATTAATTAAGTTTTATAGATTTGAACTAAAGGATCGACGACGACGAATTTTACACTGGCGTATTCAAATTTTAATGTGCTGTCTGCCACTCTTAGTGACTGACTAAACGTCGTTCTTGCGTGAAAAAATCGTATTTGATACAACGTTATATTCTTTGCACCAGCTGCCATTCTCCAATGTTTCAGTATAGTTAACGAGAACAACATTTGATCACTAAATTAAATAGGCCTATATCTATAATAACAATATGTGGCAGTCCGAAAGTGAGATTTCCTTTCATTTTCATTACGTTTACATCGAACTTTCAGTACCTGTAGCTAGACTTTCTCAGTTCAAAACTGATCTGAAGCGAACGCGAATCGCTGGCACGGATTTGGTCGCACAAACGCATACCGGTTACGGTTTATTGTTGCAGTTATACAGCATGGGATGATAAATGCGCAAAACAGCGGATCGGCAGCGCGCTGTCTTGGAAAGACCCAGGGAGTCTGGGTGGTTTCTATCGTTCCTTGGGTGCGGACGCATTGAGTGGTAGGACAGTTGTGGGAAGCAGCGACGGCGTCAGTAGGCGTTGTAGTGTAGAGTAGCAGGGACGCTTTTATGTCCAAGTTAGTTAGTAAACTAAAACTGTAGAATATCTGGTTTTGTTACAGCTTTTTTGATTGCAACAATTTTAAACTACTGGGTTTTCTCTTCAGTTAATATTCGGTTTCGATTATTGTCTTTGATCTACTAGGAAAGACCGGCCGCCCAAGGTGTCCGTACACGGGGTGACGTATACCACCCAAGATGTCATGCAGTCCTCCAGGAATCCATCCCGAGTAGCGACCGACAGACCGCGGGGATGCGTCGGCAGATGTCACGCCGTTTGGATAAATAGTCGGCTGCAGACCGGGCCTCTAGCTCGGCGACAGCGGAACGAAGAGTGGGTAGCCGCGGGATCGGAATGAAGAGACAAATGGTTAGAAAAAGGCGGTCGCGTCACCGGCACACGGATTAGTGGCTACGGTGCGCGATCAGAAAGTGGGGATACCGCCAAATTTACAACCGTCCACGTAGGTGCAGAAATAGCTGCCGCTTCCTTTGCAACAGACTTTCAGAAAGATGTCATCGGCGTCCGCTTTCTCTTGTCTGAACTCCACCTACGTCGATTTTTACGAGGTCGCAACTGGTGCTGACAGTTGCTGAATAGCTGCACTGCTACCATGGTGAACTTCATCTGGTTAGCTAATGACAAATTGTTGAAATTTTACCGTTGCAGCCACAAAAACGCCCCAAAACAATCACTTTTACACGCTTGTGGGAAAGCACTGCTTGCAAAACCGTTGGGTTTTTGGATCGCGAACACCTTATTTCATGCCCCCATGTTGTTTAGTGTTGATACGATAAACATTTTTCAGATAAAATTATCAGATAAAGTTCACCATCGAAGCAGAGTAGTAACTGACAGCACCTCTTGAGACTAGCAAGCTTGTACTTACAAACACAATATGACGTCAGCGTTATGTCACGACTAGCAAAGAATTTTTAACAAACAGCCACATTTTGCTGAAATATTTTGAATAAGTATTTTTCAGCTATTACTGGCAAAATTTCATGTAAATTGATCATCGTTCGACTGAGTTACATAAGAAAGAAAAAGAGTGCCTTTTAAAGAAACACCGTGTATGCTGTCCAGATGTCGGAACTAAAGTTTGGGCTCAAGTGCTCATCTCCCGGCTTACCGGTCGAACAAGCTGGCTCGAGAAGAAAATGTCTGCAGACTCTGCTGAGCAAGCGAGGCACATGCCCAGTCTGGCATTGCCATGCCTTCCCTCATCATTGTGTAAGAATCGGTCGAGGTCAAAGACATGACATCAAGGATCTCGATCCATGTCCGCATCCATCTTTTGTCCAGTCTGGCATGCACGCCGATACGTCGACACGTTACTCATAGATTTTCGTCCAAGCGGAATGAGGTCGAAAATAATCGCCTGCTTAACCCGCACAGTGCGCGCGCGGTTTCTTGGCAGTGACGCGCTGCTCTCGACCGCCTCAACTCCACTTCCGAGACTCCGTTCAGGAACGGCCATATACATGATTTAATAGAAACGTCATAAAGTTCCAGTTCAAGCTAACGAAAAGAACTCTCTATCCGTATATAATATAATACGAGTAGGGACGCGCCAGTAGGCTAAATAAAAAGAAATGAAAAAATGAAACCGACAGATGCAAAGCCCGTACTTCGATGAATGCAGCAAAACCGACAAGAAAAGCTCATTTAGGCCTAATGCGCGCGCGACTTAAAAATAGGCATGGGGTGTACGTTAGGCTATATATCAACTGTCAAGTGTCAACACTTCAAACTTTGGAAGAATTTGTAACCTGTGACGTGTAGGCTTACTGTAGGCATGTCATCGTAGAAAGTAGATCCTATCACAATTCATGGATGTAGTGATAGGCCTAAACCAAAGCCGTCAGCAATTTTTTGGCATACTTAGTTATGCACCTAAAATTTTGCACCGCTGTTGGCGTCGAAACAAGATTGACTCCTTCTTGAATACAAGAAAAAGTTTGAGCTAATGCTCATGAGTCTCGCGAGAGCCTATAGCAGTTTCTGTTCGCAGGTAATCTCGGTTTATCTCGCAATTTACTCTTCGCAGCAGAAAATTGAAAAGTCATTAAGAACCCTTGTTTTGGGGTTCAATGTCATTTAAGGTCATCGATGTTAATACCATTAAAAAGCACGTCATTAGTGATTGCTATGACAGACAACATGTCTGTGCATATATCTGCAACCGTTTTCACGATAGACAAGCCAATTACGAAACACTAACCACTTTTAGGGGGCCCTCTTTGACACCCGCGTGCGCAGGCTTTCTTGAACGTAGAGAGTTGGGACTTAAACTGCTAAAATCTACATTTTATGTCAAAAATTTCTTACGCAGGTTGTCTTGGTTTATTTCCAGCCATTTCGGCGCAATTCACTATTAAAATGTGCGTCGCAGTCCGAAATTGCGAAAAAAATCACCAAATTTTGTCGGTTAAGGTCATTTAAGGTCATCGATGTTGACATTCTTAAGAAGCTCGTCGCCAGTGCTTGCTAGACCACTTTCGCCCCCTCGTTCGTTCTGACCCCCATGACCCAGCGGCATGACATTTTGTCGCGAAATATCAATGACTATAGGCTATCATATGGTGAAAAACCAAAGTCTTTAGCTCATCTGGGCTTGAATCGGTACTGGGTCGTGACGGAC
>Ga0056128_1004597_pt1 | contig 17278 bp, 9 predicted proteins | sample WorMetLIZISLAND2_FD_71113 | JGI IMG/M metagenome (GOLD analysis project Ga0056128, IMG submission 71113) | Marine gutless worms symbiont microbial communities from Max Planck institute for Marine Microbiology, Germany - Olavius geniculatus... ... | reverse complement strand
TGCTCGAAGTGTCCACCGACAGCTCCAAGCTCCAACACAAGCCTTCAGTCGCTTAATTTGAGAAGTCTTTCACCGTCTTGTCGATCGGTCCTTGTGATAGGTTGCTCCAGATAACCTGAAGCGATTCCTTGAGTTCAGCGATTGTTTTTGGCTTTGTTTTAAGCTTGCGGTAAGACTCGAACATTGCACATCACACGTGATAGTGTACTGGGTTTGTATTCGGCGAATTTTGTGGCCATTGGTTTTTTGTGTGATGAGATGTGGACAGTTGGCCCACAGCCAGTTCTGCGAGCTGCGCGCTGTGTGTATTGGCGTGCCGTTCTGATGAAAGATGATGGTGGGCGGCCGGCGATTGCTTTAAAAGAACGATAATTTAGTAGTAATTTATAAACAAAATAAATTACTGTTTGTCAAAGCGTCACTGTGACGGCATCGACAGTAACGTGGTAACCGGTTTTTAAAAATTAAATAGCATTTTAACTTAAACATTTTTAATGCTAAAAAATCGGTAAACGATCATGTTCAAAAGCTTATAATTTTGTCGTTTTTCAACAGAATTATATTTTGCTTGGCACTTAGACGTAGAACGTTTTCGTAAATAAAACTTGTAAAATTTCAAATTAAAACTTTAAACGGTTGCTGAAAAAAACGGCGAAAAACTTTAGGGGTTTCTTTTTTGCCGCACCCAGTATGCTGTCTAGACGGCAACGCAAAAACCCAAACTTCATTACTTCTACTTGCTTGAATTCATTAGACAACAGATCATAGAGGAAGCCCTAAAATTTATGCTGAAGTTTGAAGAAAATATAAAAACAGCGGTAAAAACACAATTTGTATTTTACGATCTGCCGCGCAATAATTACACAACAAATCGTTATACAAGCTGACACACCAAATAGTACCCAAGACAAATAAGGTAAATTTTGAAAGCAAACTACGTAAAAGTTAAAACTACTCGTAAAACTGCACCAATGTTTCTGAAGCCCAATAGACGATGTAATTAATTTAGAGATAAAGTTTTTTAAGGAACGGACGGAAATAAGAAACAAAGGAATTCTTCTCGCCCAATCTGTAGAACATGTTAAAATGCTGTAAGCCTTTGATTTAATATGGACTTGTGCTTTTGCATCTCGTTTTGGATTTTTTGGTTAACATGTTCTACAACATGTTGTACAACAAATACACAACAAATAATCGAAACAGTGGAGTTTGGACGACCTAATGCAAATCTGCCGCAGTCGTCCAAGACTAACTGCTGAGTCTGTTGTTACTGACGAAACGTCACCAGAGACTAAGACTTGAGCACAACGAACGATAAGCCGGTGGCGAATTATTCTCCCGGTTAGGCGGTTCGCTGTAATGTATTGGTGCAGTGCCTAATGACAATGCGACTTCGCATAGAGCGCTCGAACATTGTGCGATAAAATACAATTTTTTAAACAACTAAAGACGGTCGCCGTACACTCCGTTTACGGTTTATAGCCTACCACAGAGCGAAACCTGGTGCTACAAACTTGCATTGAAGTTGTATTTTGTCACAGCAGTTTGCATGCACTGCAAGCGATAAAAAATGCGTTATGTTACAGTAAATTGTTTTAACTAAATTTATTTCATTTTATCGCACATGTACAAACGCCTTTAAGCGAGGCGTGTACACAGACAACAAAATAACAATGGACAGTTTACTCGCTCGACGGTCCCGCACACTCTATAACACTTACAAAGCTGAATATAAGCCTAAGATACTATAAAAATAATTTAAATACGCAAATAATATTGCTAAGGAGTAAAAAATGGCTTTTTTGACCATGAGGGAGTGACGCTGATTCGCTACTCGTCTTCCTGAACAAAACTACTTTATCTGGTTAATTCCCAATCCACTTCTGTGACTTCTCAATCCAGATTCCAGGCGCCGCCCGCCGCAAGTTTTTTTACTGGCCGTTGTCTGGCGATGCCTCGATTCCCGGCTCGCGACGGCAATTTCAGCTCTGATTGCGGCAGTCATCCAGCGCTCAACAGAAATTTGGTGAATTGTCTAGATTTTTGCAGCCGTTTCTAGTTGGTACTCATTAATAGGATCGCTTATAGGGACATTTTTGCCGAAATTAAAACACATGGTTGGTAGTCGCATTGTAACTTCTTGCAGTAAAAAAACCGACGTGCAGTTTTTACGATGAATCTCAAGCGAATCAGTTTACTTAGGCCTATCACGTTAACGTGGATTAAAACGCATCTTCGCCGGTCGTCAACAGGACACGACAGATTACCATTATTAACGTGACCGCCGACTTTCTTGATACCCATTTCAAGTTCGTTAAAGGCAGGGCACCGTGGATTTCATTTCAACTTCTGCGGTGAACGTCACGTGAGTGAAATTGGTCAAGTGACGAAAAGCAAGCTTAGACTGCAGACGCGTGTGGCAGGGCCGAATTAACCGATGTGCCAAGTATGCCATGGCAGGGGGCCCCCGCGCCAGGGGCCCCCGTCGCGGCAAAAATTACTTTTTAATACCAGTATTAGTCTGGTGACTGAACCTTTGTTTGCCCGTTGCTTTCCAAAAATTTTTATGCAGTGAGGGAACATCGTGTCTTCTCCACGAATATAGCCATCAGAACAAAAATTCGATCCCCCCACTTTTGAACGAACGTTACGCCGCTGCCGATAGGGCACATCATAAAGCTGCACAATAATAACGGCTTAAACTCTAAAAATTTCGAAAATATAGAAATTACCAACAAGTAATCTGCGCAAAGCTCACGTGACCCGCGACAGCATCGGTGCTGCCATGTACACACGCAATAGATTAATAATGCGTTTTGAAGGGTAGGCCTCTACTCAATTGCTTTTTCGGTACAGAAAACTTCTTGAACCCAGTAGGTCAAAACTCAACTGGTAAAATATCTACGTTTTGTGCTAAAAAATTCATGCGCATGTTATCTTGGTCTATCCCCATTCCATGCAGTAATTTTGACACAATTCAGTGTTGAACTAGGCCTATGTGTCGCAGCCTAAAACCGTGAAAAACAGGAAGCCCAGCTGTCGCTAGGGAAGAAGCGCTACAGCCTACACAGTTCCTGTTGCAGTACTGACCTTTAAGGTCATCCAAGGTCAATGCTTTTCATATAATTTGATAGGCAATATGCGACTTCCTATTAATGATTAATAAATAACCTTGGCTCTAACTTTCACCGTTTTTGAGATAAGATCAGTTTTACATTTAAAATGCACAGTTTTCTACCCTCTTCCATTTAACACTAAATTTAACAATGTTCCCATTGCACTGCATCCCCAAATTTTGTACACAGCTAGCCGCAACAAAAGGCCTATTATTCCTGTAAAAGTTTTCTCCTATGACCTATCTGTTAGCCAGAGTACATTCGTTATGCAATGTTTACACGATCCAGCAAACGTCCAGCAAACTTCCAGCAAATGTATTCAAAATACACCTGCTAATGCTGGACGTTTGCTGGATCGTGTAAACGCCCTATTAGGCTACATACAGACGGTCGTACGGACGACAGACGACAACGATGCCAAGGAAGGAAGCCGTACAGCATAGCTGTATAGCGCATCAAAAACCACAAAACCCGCTTTTTAGACTTCAAGGTCGTTGAAGATGATCAGTGTAGGTGTCTTAAAAAGCAATTAATGTAAAAATAAGTAGCAAACATGTGTCTTTATCTGCAACCATTTTTACGCTTAATTAGTGAATAGCAGCAGAAATTGCACTTTTTAAGCGATGCCCAAATTTGACGCCCTCAAGAAGGCAGCAAAAGTTTTTACACGTTACACGCAGGCTATAGCCCATTAAGTACAAAAGTAAACCTATAGTTGTCATTTTTTGTCATACCTCAGAAAACGACAACATGTTTAAAATTGTAAGTCACTACAGGCAAGTTGTGGAAAGTCAAACGAATGCTTTTAAAGATGCCGTACAAAAACTAGCAAGGCTCTACTTGCGGAAGGGCCGGGGCCCCCGTTGTCGCATGGCATCGGGCCACCCTGAAGGTTAATCCGGACCTGCGCGTGTCGGATGCACTGTCAATTACTGCGACTTCGTTTCCGAAAAATCGCAACAAAATGATTTATAGCATCGTCCAGCGGCAAAACGGTAAATACATCTATAAGCTAGAAAAGCACTCGGAGAGCGCAGACTTTCGCCAAGCATTTTATGCCTTATTTAAAGCAATGTTAACAAAAATTTCAAAATAATCTAGAATTCAGGATTCCTTCCGAATCGTCACAAAATTAAATCACTTATAGTTTTTGCCATTCCCGACATTCCCTGAAAATTTCAGAAAGATCCTTTCATAACTTTTTGAGTTATCTTGCTAACACACAGACAGACAAACAAACTCTGGCAAAAACATAACCTCCTTGGCAGAGGTAATAAAGCTTTATCCCCTGTCCTCCAATAGACAGCATCATGATATTGATGACTGTCTGGAGGATAACAGGGAAGATTATTAGAACTGCCATTATCAATGCATATGCACAATTGTAATCGGCAGTTCTTATAATTTTAGGTTTTTGTCGTTTTTTTTGTTTTATGTTTCATAAAGTTTAAACTTACCGTAAAGGTTAAACTTTTTGTTTTGTTATTATGTGTATGTGCAGTTTTGCCTGCAAAGGCCGTCCCCGAAATGACCTCTGCTGTGTCAAGTGGGACGTTAAACCCTACGCATTCACTCACTCACGCACTCACTATAAATGAAGCTTTAAAGGTTTTTCCACTTTTCTCTAATTCTCTCCGTGCTGCTCGAGCGAAAGCAAACGGTAAATCTGTATTCATCTGCGTTTACACAGCCACGAGCCGTTGTGATCTGCAGCAAAGAGCTCTTACAGTTTGCAAATTTTATTGTGAATAATACAAAGTTCACAAAAATTTAAACAAATAAATAATTTTTAAAATATACTAAATAGTTTACAAACAGCCTATCGTTTTCTTTTTTTATAATTAGCTTATCACAGGGTAACAAACTGGCTAGTCAGTACACACGTGCAGTACAAGTATAATCATGGATGTTCCATTATACAGCCAAAAACTACATTGTGTTTCAAACAAGTAATTTGAGCAAAGCTCACGTGACGCGCGATAGCAGCGGTCCTGCTACTTTGGCAATCAGTGTACAACACGCAATAAAATAATAATGCGTCTTTAAAAAGTACTTAAATTTAAGGCTTCAGTGCGAAATACTCTCTGAATTCAAGAGGTCGAAACTTAGATTGTTAAAAATATTATTAGATTGTGACCAATTTAATGTACTCCTCGCGCGCATCATTTTTGTTCGTTTCTTTCGGTTTGTATTAGAGACTTGGCGTCTAATTGAAACCCGTTTAATATTACAGTAATAGTGACTGGCGTCGAGGTCGTTGTTAGAAATTGCCTCCTTGAAATTAATAAAATATTGCCCGATTTTAGTAACTAAGAAGAAAAAATTTCCAATAATGGTCGATGACGCTAGTTGCCATTTGTCTTGTTATACCTCAACGCATGCGTCTATCTGGCACCGTTACGAAGATATGGCGTCTCAAAGATAATGGGGTCACGAGTTTGACCCTTTGGGGTCACGTGACGTCATCGGTCACGTGACTATTCGACTCGCGGGGGTCGACCTTCTATGGGTGGTCCATAGTGACCATGCGTCTATCTAGCACCGTTATGGAGATATGGCCGTTTGAAGTTCTTCCATGAAGACTCTTCCAGGAACAGAGATCGGTCGTCGGTCGTTTGTCGGTCGGTCCTGAATATTATTATTATCCTGATCTCATATACTCCGCTTCGCAACGTTAGGAACGTGGCGCGCGAGAATTAAAAAAATGTACCGGCGTTCTATGCTAAAATTTTATAGGCAGGTTGTCCAGACCTAGAGTATCTCCAGCCATTTCGGCGCAATTCACTCTTAATATGTGTGTCGCACCCCGAAATCGCAAAAAATACTAAAAAAACCCTATTTTGGAGTTCAAGGTCGTTCAAGGTCACACCTAAGACACACCTAAGAAGCTCGTCACTAGCGCTTGTTATCATAAGCAAAATGTCTGCGCCTATCGGCAACTGTTTTCATGCTAGACGAGGCAATATCAGTAAAATAAACACTTTTTAGACGGGTACCCTTTTTTACGCTCGCGTGCGCAGGTCTCCTTAAACCTAAAAAGTCGACACTTTGACCGCTAAAATCTGCGTTTAATGCTGAAAATTTCATTCGCAGGTTGTTCTGATCTATCTTCAGGCATTTTGTCGCAATTCACTCTTGAAAAGCCAGAAATTGCAAAAAAATCACTAAAACCCCTTTTTGGGTGTTTAAAATCGTTCAAAATCATTGATGTTGATAAAATTAAAAAGCCTGTGACCAGTGTTTGTTATGATAAGCAACATGTTTGTGCCAATCTGCAACCGTTTTCACACTAAAAGAGCCAATAGAGGCAAAATAACGTCTTTTTAAGGTGGGTATCCCTCTTTGACGCCCTCGTTTGAGGAGATCCCTCTCACTCAGGGGCACGAAATTTCGTCACGATAAACTAGAGTCTTTGGGGCAGCGCAAAGTGAAGATTTCGTCATCCTAGATTGCACGGTTTTGATACAGATCAGGAGTGTGACAGACGGACAGACAGACGGGCAGACAGACAGACGCCTAGACGATGGCTAAGACGCGCGAAGCATTCTGCCATCGCGCGTAAAAACCCTGTTACATTTTCAAATAGCCCCAACAGCGCTAATTTAATATTAATATTAATCAACGTTTCATAACGTTTGTCACTTTATAAAAATATTAAAAACACAGTACCAAATAAATGTACACCGTGTTCGGAAAAGAAGAGTCTACACTTTTTCCTGAATAACTTCAACAAAATTATACTTTTTAAAATTTTTGGCACACGTTATCACAATAATACGCTTTACTAAAAGCATCCAAAACTTGTCTTCAAAATTTACTTCTCACTATATAGCTAATTTAATCGTGATGTCATCGATAATGCCATTTTTTGCGGACAGATAACGTCTAAATGAGCCTCTGCAATATGAAAACAGGAAAGGTGATAAAAACATTGAAGTAAAAAAACTTTTAAAATTGTTGGCATAGAAATCAATTATTTTCATCAATTTTTTACCTACTCTAGCTTGTCGCCGTGTTAACGCGTGGCCGTCGCGAGCAGTACGGGAACGTCGTTGTGCAGCAGCCGTTATCAGCAGGCAGCGTCATTTCTGCAGCCTGCGTTAGCGTCGCGGTAGTGTACATTTGTAATGAAGTTGTTGACTCAAAAGTTGGTTGATAGCAAGTTTTGTCACTGTTGATGACAAATAAAGCAGCTACAGACTAAAAAGCCTATTTTTCTGCATTTCTGTTTATTTTGGTGTGGAGTAAAGTAAGAATACGAAGAATGTTTTATTTTACACGGTAAAGTGGCGTCAGTATTTGGACGAAGTGAACTATCAGTATACTGTCAGTTGCATGTTGCTTTTTTAATGTTGCCTACAAAAAATATAAACATATTTTCAATTTTGTTACAGTTATTAACCAAAACAGTGTTAGCTTTTTCACTTCGGATGCAATAAAAACGGCTTTATTGATAACGTCATAATTACGTCAACTCTACGTAGTGACATGGCAGTGTAAAGAGAAAATATTTTAACTGTTTAATAAAGTAAATACTCTGGACGACTCGTACCAAAAATTATGGAAATAGTTTTAGGCTTGACAAAAATATGTTCAAAAATACCGTAGGCCCTTTTTCTTCGGACACGGTGTATTTCTGTGCCACGCACAGTAGAACAACTGCACTCTTAATAATACTCCAATGAAACAACAACGCCAGTCAGGAAATTGCAAGTCACTAAACATTATAACGCTAACAAACTGTTGATCAGAAACATCATAATCAGCAGTTGTAATAAATGTTTAACCTGTTGCCTTTTACTTTGATACAAAGCCCGCAAACGTTTTCTCCATTTGTGACGAACGTCTGCAGCTGCAAAGCAACGTGACAAATGGAGAAAACGTCTCCAGGCCTGTGTCTGTGTCTGTGTATTCAACAATTTGAATATCTATTGTAACTTCTGACTATAATATCGCTAATCAACAGCTTGCTAATAGTTAAAATTAGCATGTTTGGCGACTTAAAATTTCTTGACTACGGTTGTTGTTTGATTACAGTATTATCGTGCAATGTGCTACGGGAAAACCTCAGCTAGTAAATAAGTAAGTAAGTAAGTAAATGATTTATAAAGCGCCAAAGTCTCAAAAAGAATCAAACACGCTGTTATTAAAATTTTGCACTACGTAATAAATGCTAGTGAATGCTGATTAAACGGCGATTTTAGTACCACAATTTGTTGCTACTAAACCGGAATTGTCAAAGTTATTTAGAAATTTAACTGGACTTTTCTCGAACACAGTGTAGTCACGCGTGAAGGCTTGCGTATTACGGGTGTTAGTCACGGAAGTCATAGTCGATTGCTACTCCGCGTGGTGTTATGCATAGCAACGACGTCGATGATGACGATGGAGATAGCTGCCGTATATAGTGACGCGCAGCCGACTGCAGAGGCTGCTACTAATAGCATCACGCATCCATCCACCGAAGTACAAAAAGAACACCCACGAAAACAGTCTAATGTCAAGCCTATTTTCCCACTGATGACACAATGAATTAGTCGCAAATGTGACTATGCGTGCGCGCTCGCAGCAGTTCCACTATCCGGTGACAACAATAGGCAAGTTGTTTACACGCATGTGCCTTTTTCGTTAAGCAGTACAATGCAAAGAACGCTTTTTGGTGTTCGTTTAATGCTATTTTTGAACGCGTTGGTTGCTGACAATACGGTGACGTTACTTTTTCACGCGGGCTGCTATGCTGGAAAGGATTCGTAAAATAAGGCTTTACCGTAGCGAAAGGTTTTATAGTAGAAAGCATTGTCATGATGAGTATTGTAGCGTATGTTCGCTGTGACAGCTAAGTGCTGCAATGACACTCGTCCCAGGTGTGGACAAACGACATGCTGGTTTTGGCTGCAACAGTAGGCTAAATGATAGCGCTGCGGCAATCACTGTCTGCTTCGCTCGTGGCTCAAATATTTATATGGATTCCAGGTTTGCGTTTACCGGTATTGTGTGACTGTGCGTTTGATGGGAAGCATAGTACTAGACACAATAAAAGTGCTGTTTGTATGTAGTGTCTATCGTATGTGCGCCAGATTGTGATGTCAATTTTGCAGCGATTTACACCAACTTTGCAACTTACTATTTTTTGTAACATGCGGATAATGATTGAAACTAGCCACCGGCAGCCAGCTTACGTTCGTGATTCGAAATTTCGGATAGTCACGGATGCAACATCGCTTGCGGTATGAGGTTTCGAATTCGATAAATTAGTGCGCAGCAAATCGCTGCAGGACGACGGCTAAGCCGAACATTTTAAATCCGCTTAATCTATTGCACTACTAGGACTTGGGATTACCGTCGCTAATGACGGTTGTTACAGCGACTCAGAGCTGTAAAAATCCTCCGCTACGACTCCGGAGGCCTATACGGTACGGTGCGATCCATCTCACACCAGTTGAGGCTTGGTTGTTCGATGTAGACTACAGACAAGAAGTTTTCAAAAGCAGAATAGTCTGATAACTGCCAAAAATGCAAGTTTTATTAAGCCACAACAGTGCTGTACTGGTCTTGCTCATTTGTTTAACTGTCTGTCTGTTCGTCCGTCTGTCTCGTACAGATTCCTAACTCGAAAACAAAAGAGCGTAAATAAACCAAATTGGCGCGAACGTTTTCCAGGCCATAAGCAAGAACATAATGCTGGAAGTAAATACCATGCATACCGAGTGTAGTGGGCTGCATACGTTTTTGTTTTAAATTGTTTCCGCTATGTTTCTGCCAAAAATTAGCAAAATCGGATGACATCATTCAGAAAACGACATGCCATCACAACTGGACTAACTGAACTTGCAGAGAAAAAAACACCAAAATGCAACGTGACACGGCAATTTAACGTAACCTTACGATGACACGTGTAGACCCATTTTGTTAAACAACAGTAACCGGATGGCTGAGAGGAAGAATATGCATCTAAATGGCTTAGTAATGGCTAACGTGACGGAAGATGTTCTTAAACGTTTCTGCAATTAGGATCAGACAGTTACGAAAAACTTTATTCTATCTATCAAAACATGTTTTTGTTCATGTTTAAAATGCTTACATTTTGGCATTTAAAAAAATGTTACAACAATCATTAAAAAATTAACCAGCATAATCTCATTATTAAACAAGTGATTTGAACAAAGCTCATGAGACGCGCCACAGCCTAGCAGTTCCTGTTTGCAGGTTGTCTTGGCCTATTTCTATCCATTTCGTCGCAATTCACTTTTGAAATCTGGGCTATAGCCACAAGTTAAAAAATAAACACTAAAACCACATATTTTGGGGTTTCAAGGTCATTCAGGGTCATCGATGTTAACACCACTAAAAAGTTAATCAATATTGCTTGTTATGATAAGCAGCATATCTGTGCTTATCTGCAATCGTTTTCACGATACACCAGCCAATAGTGGTAAAATAACCACTTTTTAAAGGGTAGCCGTCTTTGACGCTCACCTGCGCAAGCCTTCTTAAACCTCCTTAAACCTTAAACCTAGGGGACAGAACTTGGACTGGTAAAATCTACGTTTAATGCTGAAAATTTCATACGCAGGTTGTCTTGATCTATCTCCAGGCCTTTAGTCGCAATTCGCTGTTAAAATGTGCGCTGCAGCCAAAATTGCCAAAAAAATTAACAAAACCCTTCTTGTGGGTTTAAGGTCGTTCAAAGTCATTGCTGTTGACAAATGTAAAAAGTTCGTCACCAGTGATTGTTATGATATGAAGTAAGTATGTATACCTATCTGCAATCCTTTTTACACTACAAGAGCCAATAGCGGCAAAATAACGTTAATAGAGGGGATATCCCACTTTAACACCTTTAACGTTCGAAGGGAACCTCCTCACCCACGGGCACGACATTTTGTCACGATAAGCTAGAGTCCTTGGGGCAGCCCACAGTAAACATTTGGTGATTCTAGCTTGCGTAGTTATGACATAATACTGCAGTGTGACGGACGGACAGACGTACGCCTCGACGATGGTTAAGACGCGTAAAAATTACAGCTTATACAACGACGTGTGTACATTTGAAAAAGTTATTCACAGCATATTGAGTCTTCGTAAAAAAGGTCAGCAGAATTTTGAATTATGACTAGAAAAGCGGCAACTTATGCGATGAAGAGCGAACGGCCGCCTCCTTGGATGTGAGGATGACGCATCTAAAGAAAAGCTTCGATGCAGCTTTACTGCATGTGAGACACCGCATCATGAAATCATATTAGTTCCGCGCTGCAGGTAAAGTAATAACGACGATCAAAGCGTAGCCGTGTTATTTCTGAAGAGCATGATTAACTCTTGTCAGCTGTATACTGCGATGGAACACGACATCGACAGTCCGTACGCCAAAACGACGAACAACCAGGACAGCATTAACCGCAGAAGGACGAGATACAGAACAAGCCACCAGGATAATAAAAATTACTATTTTACTTAAAATGTTTCATTTACTGTATTTTTAACATAACAATTATATTTTCTGTTACTAAACAGAACAAAAATCAACATAAGCCTAAAGAAACCTGGCCGACACGGCGACCGCGGTATGGGCAGTAATGACAGTATAAACAACTGCTGTAGAAGCTTAACAGTGGCTACAAAATGATCGCTAAAAAGTCATCTTGACTATTGGACACACTAGACCTCTACAAAATCATTTCCGGATCAATTTTATCTTTACTCGACTAATATCCGATCACTTTTCGATTACTTATCGATTGCTTAATGTACCTATCTCTACCCGACTATTTGGAACATGTTTAGAATAGTCGTGTAAAAAGCTAACCAACGTCGACCACTCCGACCACTTCTGCTGACCACTCCCCAATCACGGTTGAGTTATTCTGATCGGCAGTGTGAACCTAGTATTACACGCAAAAACCAGTTTAGCACTTAAAGGAGCCCGCGTATACCATGTGCTCAAAATATGCATTTTGAGACCCCCCAAAAATATAGGGACCGCACTACCCTTAAATCTTCCAAGTGAGAAAGACCGATACCTCTTTTCACATTTCACTTGATAATACACCGTGTCCGAAAAAAATCATTCCGAACATTATCGATTGTCACTCAAAGAAATGTCTACCAATTTTAATAATTTTTAGTACAAATATTTCTGGCACAACTAACCATCAAATGATTGGCCAATTTACCACCTCACTCAATGTCTGCTTTTGCACTACCTGGGGAAAAATAAACCAACGAAATATGCGGGAAAATGAACAAAAATACGTCAAAAAGCATTCCCAACATTATCGTTTGTGACTTGAAGAAAAATTTATAAATTTTGATAATTTTTGGTGCAAACGATTTTGACACAGCTGCCCATCAAACGACTGTTTTAGTTTTCCACCTCACCTAATGTCTGCTTCTGTACTACCTGGAAAAACCAAAGCAAGTAATGTGTGCATTAAAATAAACATAAACTTCTATAAATGTTATATTTTCGGATCTGTGGCCCCGAACAGTCAGTCAATTAAAGTGTCTGACTGTCATGCAGCACTGTGTCAACCAGATGACTTTCACGAATGTTCGTGAATTTAAAAGTGACTGGTGAAGTCTGGATTGATTTGCAGCAGAACATCATTGACACTGCTGTCAACGACACGAGGAACCATCTCTGTGCCTGTAGTCAAGTAATAGGCTCACACTTTAAACATTTTCACTGTAGGCAGTTGTAATTAAATAAACTGTCAATCCAGATAGCAGAAATGTAAAAAAAATGTGTTTTATGTTATATTTCGATTAAATAATAATGCTTTCTTGGACAAAAATACAATATTTTGTTGGTTCTGTTTTCCTCAGGTAATGCAGAAGCAGACATTGGGTGTGGTGGGAAATTAAATAATTGTTTGATGGTTAGTTGTGTCAAAAATATTTTTGTCAAAAATTACTAAAATCTGATAATTCTGCTTTAAGCTACGATCAAAAATGTCTAGGATGTTTTTTCCGGACACGGTGTATAAATGATAAGCTTATTTAAAATTTTTAGCCATGTATTGTAATACACCCCTATCTTTGTTAACAACTCAAGTGATGCACAAATACACGCAAAAATTAGACGTACAAACCGAAAGCATAATGATAGGTTTACCCAATTACCTATCTAAGGCGGAAGCATATGACTGTCTGAGACGTTGTCGCAGGCGTCAAATCACAGTTTTAGATGTCCGATATGATGCCATACTTTTCCCAAAAAAGCTCATAGCTAAATAATGCCACGCACAACGTATCATTATCTCTTATCGGTTTTTGGGCATTTTTGAATTTTCGAAATAACTTATTCCATATGCTACGTAAGCACCGACTGTTTAATTAGCAAACAAAATTAATTTTAAAAATAGCTATTTCATTTTGCATGTGCACCAGTCACATCAGTGTCTGCGTATTTTTTTACTTCTAAATAATTATCGAAACTCACAAAGTTACTCACTGAACAATGTCGTCTGAAAAGTCTGTCGCTCGGATCTGATCTGCTGCGTCTGTGTGCGAAATTCCGACGTCGCTGGCGCTCAGCGGAGCGAACGGCTGTCATCAGCGCAGGCAGCTGCTGCAGCAACTGAAGCAACACAACGTCCGTCGTCCAAACGCCACGCTCGCAACACAACGCAAGACTTTTGCGTACTTTCGACGCAAAAGGAAAAGTACACACGCACAAGTAGGCAACGGGCGTAGCTAACGCAACTGCCAAAATGCAATCATATCATGAGCGGCGTCTATATTTGCGTTGCATGTGTTGCGTTGAATGGAAACTGTAGGCCTAGTTTCACTGGACAGAATGATACGGTTGCTGCTGCTGCTGCTGCTGTTGTTGCTCGTTGCGAATGGTGAGTAATGTGCATAGCTTGAGGGTACACGATGTAAGCTTAGATGCGGAAAGAATTTCAAATGAAATCTCGCTGACTACTTCGTCTCACTGTCAACCAGCCATAAACCATTTGCCGCGTATTTCGCAATACATTTTCAGGAAATGTTGTAATAAACTTTTGACAGATAAATTTTGAATTTCAAAACACATTTATATAGGCTAGCGTCGTGTTTTGCAAACAAATCGGAGCGCATTTTGTTTATTTTCAGTGACTGACTCACTGGCAGCTTGAAAATTGAGCATAATTATAATACGTATACACTGAAAATCATTGATAAATGCCAATATAGCTATGTATTTTATACTTTACTATAAAATTTTATGACAAGAATGGAAACTAGAAAGTAAAAACTATGCCTGACGAGCAAGGTTTACTCATCTATTTATCCATTTTTCAGAATTTACTTGTACGCATTATCATGTCTGTCGTTTTCGTCATATCCTGACAGTAAGTTTACTTCATATTCTTAATTTTGAGTAATGTGTTGCAAAGTATAACCTAAAAAAATCTAAAAAAACTTTGTTGCGTATATCACATACTAAAAAATTTAACAGATGTAGAGAATACGTTCTCGTTTAATATAAAACTTGGCCAATACTATGACAACTAAACAGGCACGCGAATAGATGAAGCACATTCGTTACAGCGGCAGCATGGAGGGATAATAATGCCGAACAAGCTTCAGCAAAGTATGGCTACGATGAAACATAACCAAGCTCTGCATTCTATAATGATGAGTTACTATAGCAGTAGCCTACTGAGTAAAAGGTGTTTCCGCCGCTGCTGTACGTGACTTTTTGTAGTCTATTCACGTCAATGCCGTGTCGTTAGTCGTCATTAACCAACGACGACACAAAGTCTAACGATGAGATCATCGATCGTATGACATCTTGAGTGATATTTTGCCACCCTGCGTATGAACACCTTGGGTGGTTTCATAGGTAGCGGGTCTTTCGTAGCAAAGTAATCAAAACTGACTATTAGTTGATACGAATAGTCATAACACTTTAAATGTAAAGACCAGCGTTCAAATTGCTACAGCCAAAACTATCTTCACAACGTAAAACATTTTTACACCGTCTTAAAAAACGTCCCACTTTGTTATTTTTCATATCTTCGCCAAATATAAACCGTTTTTTAAAATTCTTTTACCGGCACATACTGTAAACAATAGCAATAAAGTAGTTGTTAAATATCCTTTCACACTTTAACTGTGTCGCTATACTACCATATAAAACACAAATTTTCAGAAATTACTAAATTCACTATAATACATACGCAAAAAATCATCTTCTGAAACAATTTTTTATTAATTTTCATGCAAAAATTAAATTATGTTTAGCGTTCCATACATTTCTTATGTTTGTAAACAAAAGCAAATGATATTGTCGTAAATAATAATTTTTAATGCACTGATGATATACCGGTGATATAATGTGCCATTTAGCAGTAGAGACAAGGCTCTGATAAAGAACTTGTACCAGTTAAAAATATACATCGGTCATGTGACCATTCGACTCCCGGGGGTCAACTTCATATGGGTGGTCCATAGTGACCATGCGTCTATCTTGCACCGTTATGGAGATATGGCGCCTCAAATATTGGACGCACGAACCTGAACACAGAAAGAAAGACGGAAGAATGGAAAAAGAAAGAGGAAGGGGAAAGGAAGGAAAGAAAAAAGTGGAAGAGAAAAAGAAAGGGAAAAAAGAAGAAAGAAGGAATGGAAGATAAAGGAAAGGGGAAGGAAAATGAAAAGGAAAAAAAGGAAAAAGAGGAAGGGGAAAAGGAAAGAGGAAGGAAAAGGGAAAGGAGAAAAGGTAATCAAAAAGGAAAAGGAAAGGAAAAGGAAAAAAGATAGGAGAAGGAAAAGAGGAAGGGGAAGGGGAAGGGAAAGGGACGGTTTAAGGAAGATAGCTTAAAAATGTAGGACGCACGGACGCACGCACGCACGGACGCACGGACACTCAGGCGATTTTACACTGTGTGCAATGCTATGCATAGCATTGGACAGACAAAATATGTTACACATCTTGAGATATAGAACTTTTCCTATCTGATTGTTTTTGCAGGTGCGCCTTACTGACTACAATGTCATGACTTGATATAACTACATTTTTACGCGCGAAAGCAGCTCCTGCTTTCAGCGCGTCTTAGCCATCGCAATTCTGTCCGTCCGTCTGTCACACGGGTGGATCAGTCAAAAACGGTGCAAGTTAGAATCTTACCAAATCTTCACCGTCGGCTGCCTGAAAGACTCTAGTTTCAGGAACCGTTAAGTTTTTCTATAAATTCGAAGGGGATCACCCCCAACGAGGGCTCTAAATAAAAGGGGGTAGGCAAAATTTGCGATTTTTGGCTGGCCAATAAGTCGCTGTATCTCAGTAACGGTGCGAGATAGGGCTTAGGTTACTATTAATCAGTAATAGAAAGTAGTACACTGGCTTTCGATTGGCGCCGAATTCAATGACCTTGAATGACCTTAAACGCCAAAATAAGGGGTTTATGGATTTTTTGGCGATTTCGGGCTGCGACACAAGTCTATATCATTCACACGGCGGAGTCACGGAACTATCCTTATGTGCACTTCGGCATGACTGTAATAAAAATGTTCTATTTTATCCCAAATTCCCGCAAATCTAACTCAAACAGCGATAGAATTTTTTTGTTGTACGATTTCGTTGTATTGTGAGCGCAATAATTTATTATTTAGTACATTTCTGATGCACAGTATTTGGTGAAACGGCTTGCATATCTTACAGCGTAATTTGTGACATTTTGTTCGATGGTGCTGCCACCTCGGGAATTGGTTTACAACGCCCAGCACTAACTAACGCCTATTGATTGCATTGATTGATTTGTTATATTTTACGCGCGAAAACAGTTAGTTACTGCTTTCATCGCATCTTAGCCATCGCAATTCTGTCCGACCGTCTGTCTGTCTGTCTGTCCGTCCGTCCGTCATACGGGTGAAACGAGATAGAGCCTAGGTTACTATTAATCACTAATAGGAAGTCGTACACTGGCTCTCGATTGGCGCCGAATTCAATGACCTTGAATGATCTCGAACGCCAAAATAGGGGGTTTTATGGATTTTTTGGCGATTTCGGGCTGCGGCACAAGTCTATATCATTCACAAGGTGGTGCCACGCTATTATCGTTATGCGATCCAGATAGAGAATTTGGTATTTGTATATTAACTTAGCGTGAACACCCCAATTTTCAGCTAAACTACTGAACCGGAACTGCTATGGGCTTTCGCGCGTCTCGTGAGCA
>Ga0056128_1004596_pt1 | contig 17279 bp, 11 predicted proteins | sample WorMetLIZISLAND2_FD_71113 | JGI IMG/M metagenome (GOLD analysis project Ga0056128, IMG submission 71113) | Marine gutless worms symbiont microbial communities from Max Planck institute for Marine Microbiology, Germany - Olavius geniculatus... ... | reverse complement strand
CGTAGCTCTGAGATGGGCTTCCCATAAAGAGCTATATCACCACCTTTAACCTTTACTGTGTAAAGTAAAGGCTAAATTGGATAACTGTAATAGTGAGTGTAATGAAAGTTTTCTTTGTGATTTTTCGATGAACAGTCGACATGCACATTAAGCTACTGATCCGAGTATGTGCTATAGCACTGTGTATGTGACTCATGTCCAGAAGCGCTTTACTATCTCAGAAGTGCCAGCTGATAGATTAGCATAAGTTAATGGTACTGCAGCACATTATGTGGCCATCCATTGCCCACACTGGCAAGCAATTTTACCTGCCCTAACCATGCGTACTGTGGATGATTGACAGGTCTGCGAGCTAGATATTATATTCAACTTTGAGAAGGCGTATTTCATGTTGGATGAACTGCTGCTTGGGGGTGAGGTGCAGGAGAGTAGCAAGAAGAACGTCCTTAAGGCAATTGCAGCACAGGATCTCCTGCAAGAAGTATCTGTTCACCATTTTACATTTGTCATCTGGGTGTCTTAGTAGGCTGCATTACTGTTGACTTTTCATCTATCTGAGCCACATTGTCTCCCAACTTGAGAGTACTTGGATGGGTGACTGTCTGCAGGCAGATAAACCATCTCAGTATGTAACCAGCCACCTAGGTCAACTCAGCCTTTCATCCCTCTGGGTAAGGTAAATCAAGTATTGGCCTATCTGGCTGGGGTTAAGGCGGAATGCATTCAGCTGTATTAGGTGGCAGGTAAGTTGAGATAACACTGTGTGATCCCATATGGCAGGTGACGCTCTATAGCTCTGAGATGGGCTTTCCATAAAGAGCTATATCACCACCTTTATCCTTTTAAATAAAGTATATAGGAAAACTAAAATTTGATTGAACAAGGAACATTCCACTCAGTAGGAATAACCAGTGGCCAACTTTTAGTTTAAAAGGTCAATGATTAAGGTCTCTGGATGTCAAAATTTTCTAGAATAACTATATCTTGCATGACTAATGTTTACTTTCAGCTAGTAATCGAGCACTGGAGGGCTGAAGCGCTGGCAGCTTGGCTTGCTGTGCACTAGTGGGCATGTTGTGTGCATAAGTAGCTAGACATGTTTATCATTGTTTATATGTATTTATTTTGTGTAATTATTTCAACACGTTTGTTTGACTTGCTGCAGCTCTTATAATTCTTTACAGAACGTGCAACAGCAGCTACTGCTGTAGCATGTCTTAGCCATCGCAATTCTGTTCATCTGTCCGTCCGTCCGTCTTTCTGTCCGTCTGTCACATGGGTGGATCATTCAAAAATGGTGCAAGCTAGAATTACCAAATTTTCACCATCGGCTGCCTGGAAGACTCTTGTTTCAGTATCCGTGAAGCTTTTCCATAAATTTGAAGGGGCTCACCACAAATGATGGCATTAAATGAGAGGGGGTAGGCAAAAGTTGCTATGTCCAGCCGATATGATGTTAGCAGAGCGATAGAGGTGACCTCTGGCGAGTACAAGTAAACAAAACACTATAGACACTATAGTCGCGGGTCGTCTGGTGCCTGGCGCCTTCTGGTGAATGACTTTGACTTTGTTTTACTGTGTTTCAAACATGCACCCCGGCTGTTGTGCGTTTCTGTTTGCGTTAGCAGATCACTTGTTTTAGATAATATTAACATACTGGATGCCAGTATTTTCTGCTAGATTATGCTAGATGCTTGTCTTTTGAACTAACTGTTTATTTTGTAATGCCATCAAAGCACATCAGCCTCTTGTTCTTGCGGCTTTTGTTTCTGAGCCTTAAAAATGATAGTTTTTAAACTTTATGCAAAATAAATGTCTAGAAAAATGTAGTGTACAATTAAATTAGTGATCTACTTATTTCTACAATCATCGGCCAAGCACACTCGTAGTCTTTTTTCGCATTTTTATATGTTGGCATTTTAGTTACATGTAAAAATGTCATTTTGATCCGTACATTAATTGTTTGGTTGGCAAGAGTGATATGCTAGAGGAGACCCTGATTGACTATGGATTCATGTAGCACCAGTCATTGAAGCTCACTACATTGCTTGATTGAACAATTGATTGGATTCGATATTATCGGTCGGCTTGCGCCGTTGACATTCAAGAGCTGTACTTAACAGTAACACATGGTCAGAACGGTTCACACGGAGATTTGTTGGTTGTGGTTGTCCAATAAGACTTACAGCCAGTTGCATGAATGCCAGTCAAATCTCCATTCAGTTGATTTAGCTCAACTCACTGATTCTAGTCAAGTCTTCAATCAAGCGAATTTCATTGCACTAAACATATTCAAGTCTGCTTACTCGAGACAACAAACAACGATTCTGATTTGCTAGTGATGATATCGTGCATAAATATGAACACAGTGCAGGTGATATTTTCTCCGGATAAGTAGAACAAGCATTAAACATTGTGTCAGAAACTGCTAGTAAATGTTGTGGTTTAATATAAGGTGGTCAGTGTAACGCGTACCCTTCGAGGAGGTACATTTTTTGCTTAATTCATTGCTTTACACAAATTATTGCTCAGAATGAACAGTACACTTGATTTTTATGCCATTTAGAAGTTGAGTGGAGATTTGAGCGAGAAAATGGTTGCTCAGATTCTGAGCAGACTCAAGCGCAGTGGATCTGTATTTTTGAGTCATACGGTTACTTTTAGGTTGAGTCCACTCAAGTCGATGAGTCTGCTGATTTCATCAATTTCGGTAGACTCACCTGTTTACTGGCATTCATACAATCAACCCTTACCGAGACTTAATTATATGTCTAGTAAGCACTTAGTAGATGACTGCACATCTCTAGGCTGCTAATTGTTTTTGTATGTTAGTTACAAACGTGCCTGATGAACCATATGTTGCTTTATGCATTAGGGTATTTGGACTTCTATATTGTGTGTTGCTGCATTGTTGTTACTGGTTATCTGTGCACTATAAACACAACATGTAATGGCGATAAGCGATACAGTTGTTATTGTGCAGTTCATTTTTACGCGTGAAAGCAGCTACAGTTTTCAGCACATATTAGCCATCGCAGTTCTGTCTGTCCATCTGTCCATCACACGAGTGGATCAGTCAAAAATGGTGCAATCTAGGATCACCAAATCTTCACCGTTGGCTGCCTGGAAGACTAGTTTCAGGCTGCCTAAGCTTTTCCGTAAATTCAGTGAGGTTTACCCCAAACAAAGATACTAAATGAGAGGGGGTGGGAAAAATTTGCGATTTTTCATCAATAAGTTGTTGTATCTCAATAACGGTGCGAGATAGGGCCTAGGTTACTATTAATCACTAATAGAAAGTCATACACTGGCTCTCGATTGCTACCGAATTCAATGACCTTGGATGACCTTGAATGCCAAAATATGGGTTTTTATGAATTTTTTGGTGATTTTCAGCTGTGAGACACATTTCAAGAGTGAATTGCGTCGAAATCAATTGAAATGGACATGGAAAAGCTGCGAAGGAAATTTTCAGCATTGAGTGTAGATTTTGATGGTCTAAGTCTCAATTTTCTAGATTAAAGGAAACCTGCGCACGAGGGCATCAAAGAGCGGTACCCCTGTAAAAGTCATTGATTTACCGTTGTTGGCCTGTCTTTCATGAAGTATGTGATGATTAGGGACCAACCGAATTCATGGAGAAAAATCCATGATTTCACGGCAAAATTTTAAAAATGTGTCAAATTTCACGGAAAGAGTTTAGCAAATTCACGGGCCCCACATACGTTATTTCGAGGTGCTGCGGTATTGCAAACGAAGAAATTTCAGAACAACGAATATTTACTCCACCAAGTCAGGGTTCAAGACAGTCAATGTCAGCTATTTACTGCTGAAGTGTGAGACGTAGCAAACAGCAACATCCGTACAAAAGCTGCTGATAACACTCTGGAATTGTCATAAATTAAACTAAAAGCGCTAAAATTCACGAAAAATCACAGATTTCACAGAAATCAGCGTTTTTCACGGAAGAAGGTCAATTTCACAGAAAATGTCACGGCCATGAAATCGTGAATTAAGTTGGTCCCTAGTGATGATGATGATGATGTTGGAGTAATTAGCTAGTGAAATATTTTCATGATTTATGCTAGAAGAATAATGGCTTCTACTCAAGGCAGTGACTCTGCCCAAATGCCCAATTTAGTTTGAAACTGCAGCTGTGAAGTTTCACGTATCTTTTTGAATTATGTTGAAAAAGAAAGAAAGTAATATTTTATCCCTGTTGCTATCTGTCTGGTTGTCTGCAAAATCACTCAAAAAGGTACAGACAGGTTTCGGTGAATTTTTTTGGTTCAGTTGGACATGGATTGAAGGGAAGGCAATTAATTTTGGCTGGTCATCCAGTGCACAATCTGAAGCCTCAAAATTTATTTTGTATTTAGTATTTTTTATTGCAATTTTGATCTCTGATCACGAATAAAACCCCCTGTTTGGTGGAGGTTGCACTGTCTGAATGCTGTCTAGTATATACTGTAGCCATGGTGGTAGTTTCCTGTAAAGTATCATGCAGCATCATCCTTTTGTTTGCTTTTGCACAGTTTCCAGTAGACTATGCACTCACCTTGGGTTGTTTGTGTTTGCCTGTGTGTGATCCTGTAGGAGGAAACCCCGCAGGGATTCTTCGAGGATCATGGCCTCGGCTGAATCCTGAAAAGTTCTGCATTCACTCGTGGTATTCCTCGCACTTCCGGTCGTGCCAAATTTGTTATGTTTACTCGTTGCTGCATTTGGTCCTGTTGGTTGTCTGTGCCTGCCTAGGCATTGAAGTCTGAGAGCCTGAGTTTTGTGTTGACAGAAATCTGTGGATTTTGAATTTTTAGCGAAATAGTCATTTTCTGGGTAATTTTTGCAGTATAGTTTTTGGGTTGTAACAAAATATTACCATTTTTTGCACATTGAGAAAAATGTGGTGCCATCTTTCTCTTAGGATGCTTTGGCAGATGCATTTTTATTTTCATGCTTTAAGCGATCTGTTTAATTGATTTTCACTGTGGTTATGTCTTTGGTTTGGTTTTTTCTTAGAAATGTTGTTTGTTTGCAGGATCATGCAGTGGATTGCACTGAAATTTTGGCAAATTTTTTGGCTATGATGACTCATTTATCTGTTAGATTTTGGGGAAGAACATGAAATTAATAATGTATTAATGATATATTAAATTAATATGTGTCCTGTGCACCATCTGAAGTGCTACGCTTTTCCTGTACTGGGATATGCTAAGAGATGGCATCAACAGGCTGAATAGCACTGGGATAACATAATGCATTTTCTGAAAGCATCAGATTTCATTACATTTATTTTGCATAAATGTAGATTTTTCATCAGGTTACGTCATATTTATTAAGATGACACAATTTGGTTTACCCTTGAAGAAGGTTTGCACAGTTTGTTTTTTCGTGTTTTTCTAGAGATCTGTAAACTTATAATCCAGGAGCTGGATTTTCAAAGTTTTGTACCAATTTTCTTAAGACCTTTCTATGTTCTTCTTAAGCCAGCAGCGTAGTCTTGCACAAGTTTATCAAGTAACTCGTTTATTAGCTTATCATCAGTATCGTAGATTTTTTAAAAATTTTTATTCACCATACATGTGATTTTTCCCGGTTTTTCGTAAGTTTAATTTACAAATTGTAGTGAATGCAGCCCCAGGTTGCATACGGAATTTTGTTGGTTCAATTCACAGCTAGTAAGTTTTCACTGTGTCCTGTTTTTCCTTCTTTTAATTTTGCTGAACTTTCCATTGTGCTTGGTATTGAGTAGTGGATATTGCCTTTAGCAGTATACAAATAGTGACTGGCATCAAGTACATTATTGAAAATTTTATCCCCGAAGTTCGTAGAATTTTTTTGCCGCAAGGTCGAAGATCAAGGGCAACATTTTACGAACTTTGGGGATAAATTTTTAATGATTATCGATGATGCCGATCACTAATTTTTTTTGTTATACTTCAAAACCGAAACAAAAAATTGAACAAAAATCATTTAAACAAAAATCATGTGACGACTTCGATGTTTTCCAGTCACATGGGCAACATTGAAATGAACAGTGGATATTTATTGAAGTCATGTGATGCGATTTGGACCACTTGCATGCAGTATTTTGCGTTGAGGTATAACAATACGAGGTGACTGTAATCTTTTTGAGATTCGCTTACCGTCTCAGTATTTTGCTGATTACTTCAGTCTGAGCTGCGTTATTACTTTACTTAGGGTGACCTCGTGTCTGACACTTCGGAAAAAATTGCAAGAAATTGACTGCTTTTGGAATGCCTGTCAGCAAATTAATGCAAAACTAGAAATACGTTCTGTGGAACGAGGTATCTGTCCCATTGCCACACTACATAGCCTACCAGCTGCGTATAAGGGGGGTAGGTGCAAACAGGGTGCAATTGTCTTTCACGGGGGCCGAGTTATAGTCAATTTTGTCCCAAAATTCATTGCCATGGCAACAGGGGTCAGCAAGGGAGAAATTTAAATGACACCATCGGATAGCTCAGGCCCAAAAAATAGGGGGGTTGGTGCAAACAGCGCGCAATTGTCTTTTCCGGGGACCGAGTTATACGCTTGAAGTACCCATAGGTCGTAGGGCAAATTTTTAAAAATTTGGGGTAAAATAGGGGAAGGAGTTACCAGATTTTTATCCCAAACAAACTTGATCTTACTTTTTGGGCCCGAATTACTGTGCAAAATTTCATCAAAATCGAATCAAAATTGTGGCCGTAGGAGTGTTTACAGACAGAATGACAGACAGACGCAAGTGATTTTATAATCTGTCCCATGCTATGCTATAGCAATGGGACAGATAATGAAAAATGTTGGGGGACCAGTTTTGTTAGGAATGATTAAAATTACATTTGGGATTACTTCAGTGTTTAGTAGCAGAATACTGGATCATGCATTTTTGTGGTGCATTTCTCTGCATTGCTAAACCATTAACTGCACTGTTTTCTGCTATTACACTGTTATTATGTGTGATATAGTAACTGCAACATGGGGGAAAATGCCACAAATTGTCAGGGAATTTCTCATTCCATAGAGAGCAGTCAACCTGGTTACTAGCAGCATGGCCTCATATCACTATAGACCATGTTATCAGTAGTGTCGTTGCAGGCAGGCAAGGGGCAATTGCTTCCCTCTGAAAAAAAATTTATTTGTCTGAATTTTAGGTTATTCTCAAAAAAAATTTCATCCAAAATACAAAATTTGGGGCAAAAATGGGGTTAAATGGCCAATTTTTTAGAATGATGGGCAAATTAAAATGCCGAGGCACCATTGAAATTTTGAGAACCCAAAGGAAATTTGCACTTGCCTGTCGAGAAATTGCAAATTTCAGCTTTCTTAGTACACTGCACATTATGTTAGCTTCCCTTGCGTTGTTTAATTCGTCAGTTGATTGCATCGATGCACATGTATATTCATGATGTTCATGCTGACGCATTGAATTTTGTGACATCATGATGCATCGATGCAATCAATCGATGAATTAAATAACGTGAGGTTCCTTCCTTTTGTGTTAGAACTTAGAATCCTGCTTTTATGTTAGCTTGAAGAGAGTTTTTCAGAGAAGATGTTTGTAAAGAGTAATGCACGATCAGTCGAAATTTTCTCCATCGCGTATTTATTTATATTATCTAGTGTGTAGCGGTAGACAAGTTTCAACATTTGCACTCAATGCTGAAACAAAATTAAGCTGTAAACAGACTTGTGTGTTTCAGTTGCTCCTGAAATTGTGTGATTTTTACTCAGTTTTAAAGGATATTTTGTTTCACTGTTCAGTCTTCTGATGATGGTTCTGAAATAATGTTTGGTCCGTTAATAACTCACAAAAATTCAGTTCTGCCAGATGCAGCTGTTTGCGAACTGACTTTGGAAATATCGGTCAGTTGGGGTGAATCAAAATGACGGGGTTCCCACGCTTCCTGGAAAGTCCTGGAAATTGAAGCTTAAGATCTTGGAAAGTCCTGGAAAAATATCCTTGAAAATCACACTTCTCTCACAGATTATGTGTAGTCCCCTATTTTAAGTTTGGGTTGCCAGTACATTATATTTAAACATTCGTGGACTACGAAAAGGGCCTGGAAAATTTTTCATGGGGGTCCTGGAAAAGTCCTGGATTTTTTGTCAGCGAAAGAGTAGGAACCCTGAAATAAACTAGAATTCAAAAGCATTCAGAGATCACAAACTTCCGTCGAGATTAGTGCTGCCCTCTGTTGCACAGAACTGACTCGGTGTAGTGTAGACATGCTCTTTTAAATTTCCAAATCGGGTTCACCACAAAAATCTTTTAGCGTCGTTTCTCTCTTGCAAAAATTTAATCAAAATCGGTTTTTAGTGTTTGGCAGTCTGACATTGTGCCCCAAAGTGCCATTCTTTTCTGATGAAGGTAGTGTGGCATTGATTAATTGGAACTGTGCTTAGTACTACTCATCACTGTTTGATATTACTTTGATAATCGTCATCATTTTGCTGTTGTTAATTGCACTCTAGCGTTCATGTTTTTATGCCTTTTGCTTAGTTTATTTGTTGCTTTTTCTACGTTCATGTGTTCATCCAAGTATTGGACAGAATAGCATATGTTGTGGATTTTGTTTTCGTGTTGTTTTTTTCTTGGCTCACATGACATTTTATGTAAGATTTCTGGTCATATTATCAGTCACTGTTCATGAAGTCAGCACCTCAGTATGTATGGTAGGATAAGTCGTATAATTTATGTATACTGTGTATCGTGCATTTGTGTTACATTTTCATTTCTACATTGTTTCATAAGTCTGGTTTCACTGTCTGGTTTTTTCTGTGATTTACTGTCGAGGTTTTGGTCACATGCCATGCAGTAACCTAGTCAGATGTTTTCATCTTTATGCTAGTCTGATTTGTGTCAAATTCTTTTTCTCATTTTTACTCTGGTGTAGATGTTGAATGTCATGTTGAATGGTGGTTATTTAGTTTGGCCATACAACAATGAGTATTGCCACATCTCTAGGATATGCAGTTGTTTTGTTTCTATGGAGATTGACCTTAGCCGAAATTTATTTACATCTTGACACATCTTTGGCTAGTTGGTTATAGATTGTTATAAAACTTTAAGCTAATGATGTAATAGAAAAAAATATTGACTATTTATGTTGGCCGGTAAAAGCAAAATCTGGTACTAAGCTACCTGATGTATTTAAGTTTCTCATAGAATTGTGCTTGTTTGGATCTGTCTGTCATAATTTGCAGTGCTGTTTATCCTGGGATAATAAGGGGAAGGGAGGGGACAGTCTCCCCAATAAAAATACCACTGCGAGAGTATGAGTGATTTTTGTCGGTTTACCCCTCCCCTCACTTCCTACACACAAAAATGCATTTAGATTGACACCGCCGATAAACTCTGTGTTTGATATTGATGATTTTTCATTCGCTTTTCTGGTAGCATGTGATCTAGTGCTTAGTCATTGTGATGATATGGTGTGAGCTAGAAGCCTTGGTTGGGTGTTATCATACAAGCATCTCTGACCATTGCCCCCTGCCCTCCAATAGACAGCATTTTGAGATTAATGACTGTCTGGAGGATAACAGGGAAGATTATTAGAACTGCCATTACCATTACATATTCACAATTATAGTCGACAGTTCTTACAATTTTTGGTTTAGGTCGTTTTTTGTGTTTTTATTTTTATGAAGGTTAAGCTTTCTGTAAAGCTTAAACTTTTTGTTCTGTTATTATGTGTATGTGCAATCCTGCCTGGAAAGGCCGTCCCCGAAATGACCTATACTGTGTCGGGCGACTGGCGGGATGTTAAACCCTACTTACTCACTCACTCATCTCCCACTGTTATACAGCATTTTCAGTCTCACTCAATCAGTAGCTGATGGAATTTATTAGTATGTGTAACAGTTTTTTATAGTATGCATCTTACTTCAGTTATCTGGGTTTTAATAATTCCTCCTCTCTGATGTTGTAGTCTTGTGATTATCGTCGATTACATCTGTTAGTGATCAAAATTAAATTTTTAAAAAAATTTTATTAAGATGTTAATGAAAGGAATTGCAGATATTTTCTAACAGAGATTAAGATTCACTGTTTCGATTGTTTTCGGAACAACACGATACTGTTACTGTCATCGATTTGGTTTTGTTTAATTCAAATTTTTTATTGGTGGAGTATTTTTATCTTGCTGGTTTGTATTTGATGCTAGTATTGTGATTGTTGATGGCCGATACTGTTACTGTTTGAATGGTTAACATTCTTTTGTCGTTCACGTGTATTTTGGCATAATGTGCCAGTTGTAATGATCGTAATGTTCAGTGACAATAAAGCGTTAGTGTGCTCAGCATTGTTTGCATTTTGGTAATTTAAACTACTTTTGGTTAAATTGCACAGAAGGCATTGGTATTGTAACAAACAGGTAGCAGTTGCTGTTTTATCAGGCCCTGAAGAATATTGTCTTCACAGACGTTTGAGAATGGTCGCAACATTATTGGAAGTTGGCAGTTAATCTCGTGTTGCTGCTGTATTATGCTTCCTCTGTTTTTGCTTCGTGTTGGCAGCCAATGATTGTGACGGTCGTCCTCCACCTCTGCTACGTCCTGTAAACGTGCATTATAACGATTTATGCATGTTGCAGCAAGGCAGCATTTTTGGTGCACCTGTGATTTATACAGACGTTTACGAATACATACGTACAAAATTAACTTTGTGAAAAAATGTTAAAAAATACAAAGTTGCATTTATTTCTTTGTCAACTGCTTTGGATAGATGAGCGTGTTATTGTAGTAAGGATAAAAACATAATCATAGTATACATCATGCAACTCAACAATTCAGTGTCGGCCTTTTGACGCTCTGGCCCCTATCTTAGAAAATACTCGTCCACATACTCTTCCACTGCTATGCGAGCGTCATTGTCGTGCTCATCCTCGCTATCAGGGTCGGCAAAATACCTTTCAATAGAGTCAAGTTCTGCCATGACTGTAGGCCTGCTACGTCTTGTGCTTACAGAGCCAACTTCTCTGATTCCTATGGACGGTGCAAAGTGTTCTGCCTTTGCAGCCAACAGAAAAAGCAGGCCTAACTTCAGTGACCTAGCAGCGGCTGAAGGTGGGTCACCGACGTCCCACGATAGCAACGATCGAGTCTAGGGTCTTACGACCATCTTGAACCAGGCATTTATGATAATGATGTATGCTTTGCCTCAATTGCCACTGGGCGACAGCGAAGCTGTTAGCAGAAGTTGCTCTGAGAATCGATGGATGCAGTCGTCGTGGGAGTCGTGGACATCACTGCATCGGCGTGGCCGACCTTACACGACTTTACATACTCACAGCCAGAGTACGTTTCTGGTCTGAGTTCACATTTACGCAGCGTAGGCATTGTGCTATTGGTTTCCGGTTTTGGTGCAAATGGCGGAATAGTTACGATTTTACAAGAACGAAACAGCAGTTTAAATGTACTGCAGCTTTCGTCACTGATCAGAGACACATAGTTTTACTTACTTATTAGGCTGCCGTATGCGCGGTTCAGGTTGCGCGCGTAACGAAAAGGTTAATATGGGAAAGAAACGATTTCCGCAGCAAGATTGGAAAGGAAAAGGTTAGATTGAATATAGGAACAAGTATATAGTGATGTGTTATTATGAATTTTTTTTTGTTCAAACAAGCCACCGACCACCAATCGAATGGAAGGTGTACTTTGCCGATTCATGCGGGCACCGGGCTGAGTATACCACAGAGCACTACTGCGCATGCGCGACCTACTTATTTATCACGGTGTGCTATGTTTACCCGGTTGAGTGTGAAACCTGAGTATGGTGGTCCTATCACAATAAATGCCACCTACAAATTAGCTTACTATCTTAAGCCGGTGGCCACAAACTATGACAAAACTCAACAACAACAGCATCATTCTCCGCAAATTTTTGTTCCGCAAATTTTTGTTCCACAAAATACACCTTTCGAAAATTCCGCATTCTGCATTCTGCATAGTACATCTTCCCCCAGTCGAAACATACTCGCTTCACACGAGTATGCTGAAATAAATTGCTGGGGGGGGCACTGTGATGATAATTGTGATTGTGAACTGACTTGCTGAATCAGATATTTTGTTGTCTTATCATTTGGTAAAATAGTTATTGTTTATTTGTGTGTTTACTGAGTGGCGCTGACTCGAGCCACGCTGCCAGAAAATGTTGCCGCTGCCAGCCGAATTTTCGACAGCGCGCCGACTCAAGCCGGCTCGCCAGCCGCATTTTACTGCCGCCAGCTGAAAACGGTTCAGCAGCGGGCTGAGGGGTCTACAGACAGTGGTTGCTTGTATGAGTTAAACATCAGCTGTATATTGTTATTTTTTGCAGTAAGTTGTTATCTGATTCAGGGTATGATAATTCAGTGTTATTGCAGAGCCGAAGAAATTTCGATCGTGGAAGAATCACGACGATGATGCACAAGATGATGCAGACGAAGGTAACTAATGAATATGTTATAATTGCTCTGCTTGGCAATATATTAATATTCTTGTAATTAATTTATTGCTGTTTTCAGTCACATGGCAGAAATAAATAACATGAAATAGTACTCATTGTCATGAAACACCGCATCAGTGACATCGATTGCACCAGCACTAAATGTGATCAGATCAAGTACAGAAGATTAGGCCTATGGCTTGGGTTGGAAACTCAGGATTAAGCTTAGTGATCTGATCTGATTGTGTGGTACTGGTGCAGTCGGTACAGTGTTTCGTGACACTCAGTAGAACTGTTTCCACATATTGTTTTTAGTAAATACACTGTGTATCAGAAAAAAACAGATTTGTTTTTGTCATAACTTTGTCAAATTTTTACTAACTTTAATAATTTTTTAGCATGTTGATGGGAATGATGACGAAGACGATGAAATTATGTAAGTTGCACTCATTTTCCACCTCACCTAAGTTAAGTTTACCATTTCTGATACAGATAACTGTAAATAATGCGTGTTTGACAATGTTCAGTGACTGATTTTTTACTTACTGACGAAAACTAAACCGGATGCAGTTGTGTTTTGCAGTAAAAAAAGTAAACAAAAGTTAGCAACAAACTTCACCAAAATTCTGTACTTTGCAGCAATTTCAAGATGCATCCTTCCGGATTCAAACAGAACACATATATGTGTGTTTATATGTCCGATTGTCGTAAACCCACCCATATGGTAGAGCTCTCGCTACAGTTGGCCAATCGCCTATTGATTAGACGTGTTTTAAGCTCATCAGACAGCTATTTTGTTGTCTGCTGTTATCATCATAAAATATTTAATACCTTAAAATTATTAAACCATGTCGCACTCTCTGTTGAATTGATGATGCAAAGATGAGCCATCTGATACAAATAATCGCCACATAATGTAACAATTTGGAGCATCTGTGTTTCACATGGTAGTGCGTTGACATAAATTATCTGAGCTGGTAAGTGAGTGCAACGTACATAATATTATCATCTTGGCCATCTTTATGCTAAAAATTATCAAAATTGGTGGAAATTTGACAAAGTTATGCCAAAAACAATTTTGATTGTTTTTTGAGACATGTTGTGCACAATTTTTAAGCAACAGCTTTTAGAAACTGTTTTTGTGCAGAAAGCAAAGGTGTGCCTTTATCGGCATCGAAGAAAGTGGAAGCCGAGACTCCGGAGGATGAGTTTGGAGCAAAGGATCTGCGAAGTCTGCTGAATCTTAAAGTAGATCACAGTTCCAGGCCACTGTGGGTGGTGAGTGTTGATTGTTTGCTGACATCATAAGTTTTTAAAGAATTTTTTTGCTTAAAACTGTGGGCACCTTGTGTGTGTGATCATTCAGTCAACGAACCAATGAATCAAAACACATTTATATAGCAGGATGTATTGCAAATGAACCAGAGGTGATGAGAAAAAGAAGTCTCATCACTTACTATGTTGTTTACCATCTTGGTAGACAGCAGCGTGAGCCAGTATTGTGGGTTCTCATGTCTGTCACTATATATTGCGAGGGTCGTTCCATAAATAAATTACAAAATGGCATCGTTCTGTTAGCTTTCCAAATATAAAAAATCCGAAATGTACATTTTGTAGGGAATTTTATTCTGAACATATGTGAAAATTTTTTTGGATAATGACGTTATTATTGTGACGTCATCATTTCATAAAACACGGCCTAGGCCTATCTGTGTATTATTTTATCCACTAGTGATCTCTTAGAACTCGCTAGCAATAAACAGCATTAAAACGAGAAAATGTAATAAACTTAACAATTTAATGTCATTACTTTAAACACTAAATATTATTATTTCATTTTTTCAACATATTTTCCGAGTTTGTTCGGACATTTTGTCCCATCTGTAAAAAACTTGTGAATGCCTGATACGAAGAACGATGCTGCCTGCTGTCCCAGCCACTGATGAACGACTGATTGCACATGGCTGTCTGATGCAAATTTTTGCCCATCTAGTATTTTCTTACACCAAACGTGTATTGTTGATTTTGTAAAACATTTACTGCCATATACTGGACACAAGCTGTCTGAATTTTATTTGCATCAAGCTCATTTGCTCACAAAAAGCGAACAATAGCATGTTGTTCCTTTGGGACAAATAATTTATTGTCTATAAATGACATCACAGTGACTTCATCATGATAAAACTCGCAGGTGGTGGCCAGCATTAAGTTCCCCACAAAACGTATATTTCGGATTTAAAAAAAAACTAACAAAATGACGCTGTTTTGTAACTTTTTTATGGAACGACTCTCGTATAATGACCAATCAACCCATCAATCACTTTCTGTTTGCTCAAAACAGATGCGATGCACATTTACAAAGTGCACTAAAGGATGGCTAAGGGTCCGTTTGTGGTTTTTGACCAGTTGGTCAACCTAGCTCATTAATATTGATAATGTCTGAGCCTGTGCTGGGTGATTTGTCTGTTTTTGGCACATGATCAGCGTTTTTAAATAACAGTTATCAACTCTAAGCAACAAATGAATGTTAACTGCTGGTTGGTTATATTTAACTAAAAGAACAAGATACTGACCCACAACGTAATACGTGTACTTTGCATAACAATGATAAGATATAGTTTTTTGCAGTTTCTGTCTAGATTTATATATCACTAGTTCAAAGTACCACTGATTGCTACTTTATATACAATTGGACAGGCTACAGACCCCAACTGCGAAACTTGCGGAGTACCAGAGGATATTGAGCACTTTTTCACGGAATGTCTCAGACACGATCAGCTGCATTGTTGCCTGCGACAGATTTGTGGGCGTCATCGGCACAAGTTCGGCATGAAGGCAATCCTCAGTGAGATCAAGTGTGCAAAACAATTTATAACTACCTCCATACCAATAACATACGATTGTAGACTGTTTTTATCTATGTTTTAAGCCTCAAACGACACCCAAATTCTGTGACAATAAGGTGTCGTTAAACACGTTTCGTCGTCTTCGTACCACTGACTGCTGTTAACTGTATAACTTACTGTCTCTAACTGATGTTGTCTGATAATGTGTACTTAGACTCCTGATGGTCACATTTTTCTGGAGTCATTCAGTCCTGTCTACAAGCATGCTCATGACTTTCTCATTGCCATTGCAGAGGCAAGTATTGAAATGCTGTCACTGTGTTTAGTTGCTCTGGCCAGAGTTAATTTCGGTTCTGCCAATGCTTAAAGAAGGCAAACTGTCTGGAAACTGTTAGATTGCAATTTTGTAAGCCTGTCCCGTAAATGTGTTACCAAGCCATGAGCATCATTGTGTCGAAGCATTCTGTCTTTGCCGTCACACAAACTTGTTTTATTTAAATTGGCCAATTTTTGCAGTGTCACTCCAGATTGGGTCAGTTCAGCAGCAAGCTCTGCTAAATAAGATGGAACATTGTAATTATGACCTGGCATTTTTTTCGTAATTAGAAAACATGACTGGAAAATGTTTAATTAACTGTGATTAATAACAACCTTAAAATTAATACCAGTAACTAAAACCAGTGTCCAGAACCATGACTTGCATGAGACTATAATACCAGTATTGTCTGATGTTACCGTACTGTGTTTTACGCATCACTGACCAGTTCTTGTTGGCCTAGTTCAGTTTGCAGACAGTACAGTATCGCTGTGTTTTTTTTACCTTTTTGCTGCAGCGGAACCCTACATAGGTGTCAAAATCACTTACAGAACCCCATGGCATGCAATGATCCGTGAGTCCAGTGGCGTAGGCAAAGTGGAATTTTCAGGGTGTTTGGGGACCGATGTCCCCATCGGAGTCGAGGCAGAAAACCTGTGGCAGTCTGGGACAAAACCCTGAAATGCTAATGATAACGCAGCAGGCAAAAGACTTGTTTAATTTTACCGTATAGATAATATTATTAAGCATCTTTATTTAATAACCAAAAACACTATAAGAAGCGGTCACCAACGGCCCAAAAATTATCATCGGATCTTTTACGTTTTTCGCCCACGCACAGCTTGGGGTCTGGACCCTCAGCCAGTTGCACTAATAAGCGAAGCTTTTATATTTGTCAAGCAGATTGTTTCAGGAAATGAAGGTCTGTCAATAAATGGACACACAATTCCTTAACACTGACACTAATAAGTTAGTGTTTGGTGTTCAATGGAAATATTCTATCATTGTTGACAACAAGAAAAATATAAAAATATTCAACACTGTATGCAAAAGTAGACCTCTAGAAGCGCTAATTTGAAACTAAGCATTCGGTGCGTAGTACTTCTATGGCTTAATGATCCGACGAAATTTCGCATGTTAGGATTTTACGCACGAAAGCAGCTGTGCTTTCAGCGCGTCTTAGCTATCGCAATTCTGTCCGTCTGTCTGTCTGTCTGTCACACGGGTGGATCAGGCAGAAACGGTCCAAGCTAGGATCTTCAAATTTTCACCATCGGCTGCCTGGAAGACTCTAGTTTCAGGAACCGTAAAGCTTTTCCATAAATTTGAAGGGGGTCGCCCCGAACGAGGTCGCTAAATGAGAGGGGGGTGGTCAAAATTTGCGATTTTCGGCCAATAACTCGCTGTATCTCTGTAACGGTGCGAGATAAGGCTTAGGTTACTATTAATCACTAATATGAAGTCGTACACTGGATTTCGATTGCCGCCAAATTCAATGACCTTGGATGACCTTGAACGCCAAAATAGGGGGTTTTACAGATTTTTTTTCGCGATATCAGGCTGCGCAAGTCTTTATCATTCACAAGGAGGCACCACCGTCGCCAACGCCACACGCGCCTATGGCCGATGTGTATTATGGTCCCGATGGGCCGAGTCCAAATGATATGCGATTTTCGAGAATATAACT
>Ga0056128_1004595_pt1 | contig 17283 bp, 9 predicted proteins | sample WorMetLIZISLAND2_FD_71113 | JGI IMG/M metagenome (GOLD analysis project Ga0056128, IMG submission 71113) | Marine gutless worms symbiont microbial communities from Max Planck institute for Marine Microbiology, Germany - Olavius geniculatus... ... | reverse complement strand
TGGCACGAAATTTTGTCACGATAAACTAGAGAACTTGGGGCAGTCCACGGTGAAGATTTCGTGATCCTAGCTTGCACCGTTTTGATACAGCTCACGAGTGTGACGGACGGACGGACGGACGGACGGACGGACAGAGGGACGGACGCCCAGATGATGGCAAAGACGCGCGAAGCATTCTGCTTTCGCGCGTAAAAAACGTGACATATGAATCTGTTTCAAGTTTTGACTGATTGATACGCACTGTTCTGCAGCCTGACTCTTTGCCTCAGCCTTCTCCAGCTCCGACTCCGTCGACAGCAGCTTGCGTGTTGCCTGTCACATATACAACACTAAAGTGCACCGTTATGCCACACAGTCACAACTAGAAAACTGGTCTGAAAAAAACCTACATTTTGTTAAGTTTTTTAAGAAAACCTAAAACCTCAAAAGTCCAACTTTAGGCTTTTAAAGTGTTTTATTTGTTGTTAAATTTATTACAAAATATCATATTTTAAATTATGTTTTAATCACGATTTTAGACTTAAGTTGTTCGCTCATAAAAGGTTGCATAACATGTTTTCCTGAGTTGTAATTTTGTGTAGTGTTTATTGGACACTAAACCAAAAAAACTTTAAAAAACCTAAAACCCTAACATTTTCTTTATAAGACTTAGGTTTTTTCCAGCCCTGCATACAGTACAATTATTACTGTTACTTTATTAATACAAAATATGCATATGCACCACTGTAAGCAAGCAGTACAATTTGGTACTAGTCCAAATTAAATGCCAAGAAGGTAACTGCAGTATGGCCTTTTGCCTATATAAATGAGCAGCTCACTGCGGGATCATAGCCAACAAATGAAGATGATCATCAAATCTCCAATCCTACAGCAACATAGCTGCAAACAGGCGACACTGACTATCGAGTGAATTTAATCTTTTTTTATCACATGCAGGCATGTACCAGGTACTAGAATCAATTACACAAAGCCTGCCACATCATGACAAACCTCTTCATATTTGCGCTCACACTCCGTAGCAGCTTCCGACGTTTCTCTCACAACGGTCTCCAGCATAGAGATTCTGTCTTCATCAGCTGCACATCTATGGTCCATTGTCCGACGAGCACTGGAGCACCAGACATTCACATCACATGCTCTATTCAATACACATTCAGTCACCATCTAGCAATGATCAGACTCTAACAGACTAGCACAGCAGCTTATTCTGCAAAACTATTTTCATGCATTATCTACTGTTAGCTGTACATGGTAACTGCATTACAGTCTTCGGATCACACAGTATGAAACACTCCAGCAAGCAGAAATGAAAAATGCACTAGGCTGCAAAGCTATCATACAAATGTTTATGCTACAACCCATGCCTCAACAAAAATATTATCGACGTGACGCAAACCAGGACTTAAACTTAGTATACTGATAAAACTAACAAAAAAGTATAATACAAAGTTCTGTAATGATCGATCACTAAGGACAACTGCATGAACCATTCCATTACCGTTCACTTTCATCAGCTGCTTTCAATGCCTCCTGTAGTTTCTCGCTGGTCAAATTCAGCTTTGCATTCAGCAGCTCACACTCACGCCCAGATGAAGTCAGCTTACGATGCAGTGCCAAGATCTCTGCATCTCCCTGTGTCAAACACTACGAAACTGCATCATCACAATACAGACAGCTCCATGCAATGTGTCAATAATTGTCAGCCATGACAGATCCTGGCAAATGGCAACTCCGACAAATGTGTGTTTTGTTTCTCTTGACACCAGGACATTCCATCCACACAATCTATACATACAATCAATCAATCAATCCAAAATTCTGAGGTGGCCTACGTAATACAGACTCCTTCTAGGTCCACTAGACAGACATTAATTAGACTGCAGTCCAAAAAAACAGATAAGAATTTGGTCAGGAGTTGCATTTTGTGTCACTGACGAAATGTTGATAACGATTTGACTGAAGTCGCAGATCATCAAGCAAATTGTTCCAAGTCCGTGGGCCAACAACCAAAAAAAACTTAATTGGCGATGGTTGTAAATTTGACTGGAGGCACTGGCAGAGGGCTGGTGCCAGCAGAATGTAGAGGATGGCAGCCAAGTAAGTTAGCAATTAGCTGAGTGGGCAATGCTGCAGTTAGTTTAGGTCCTTACAATCATAAGCTATATATACAAGTTATACACATTTAGTAGAAATAGGGTTAGAGTATGAGGCTGACACTAACCCTCATATCCTACCCTAACCCTTTTTTCCTGACCACAGACCGCTTACATCTGAGACGGCTAGAAGTTGCCAGAAGTGCGACTTGTGACCTTACGATTATGCTCGGTGTTATTGTCAGTGTGGATCCACACTGACAAATGGATCATTTTGAGGCTATTGTCAGTGCAGGCGGCATTATCAGTGTGGGCATAAGTGTGCCACCAGTGTTTGAATGACGCCAACAAATGCAGCCTGCCTGCCGTACGAAAGCGTTTGCATGTGCTGCAACAACAGCCAACATTGTAAAGAACAGTGAACTGTTGAAATAAAGAGGATAAAAAAATAATTACTGCAAATGCAACTAATTGCACAAGATAGAATTTCTAACTCAATCTCCAATGTAACGACATTAAATACAAAGATGCCTGTCATGGTTGCCTTATTCATGTGTTGGCATTTCTTGAAAACCTAGGGGATACTTCTTCTGCACAGGCTGCAAGTAATGCACATTGTTTGAGAGAAGTATAGAAATATCAGTGTCAGATTTGCTAAACTGACTTATCAGTCACTTGTCAGTGCAGATTGACACTGACAATAACATATACGTATGATTATGCTCGTAGGGTCCTAAACTGCAGCACTACCATCAGTGGCAACTAAGTGACAGAACTAATCTCAAGTTGTTGTTCTTGTTCTCTGATACTGATACGGCTCAGTGCTACGGTCAGTTCAACGAACTGAGAGATTGGCGACCAAAATTACTATCGTCAGTTCGCCGAACTGAGTTGAAAGAATCAGAATTTATTAACAGCAGTTCGGCGATCTGAAGTGCAGCTAATTGGACTACTAAAATCAGTTTCAGCCGCGTTGCTGTTTATTTCACACGGCCACCAGTACTGCATTAAAGATGGTGAATAGATTCACTAATTCGAAAGTAAAAAAATATTTGGAGGACCTTTAATTCAGAGTTCTAGTAGGCCTAAACTCCTCGTTACCAGCGCTGGGTGCTGAAATGAAATCTGTGCAGGTGGAGTGAGAGGTGATCTACCATGACTAATTATTGTGGAGGGCGAGGTTCTTTCTCAATACAAAATGAAATGAAAAAAATGATTAAGCACCACAATTCTTATTCATATCTTTTCAAAATACTAAGAGGTTAAACATTTTTCAGTTTACTCTCAGCTGCACAATGGCCGAATTGGACCATAGTGGCCTGCTCGTGAACTTACAGCATGGACCTAAAATCTTACCGCACAACTCAAATTTATTTATTACAGCTTTATTAGGTAGTTAATTAACTTTCTCCTACATTTTAGTCTCGCCATGCCATCGACTTTCTCGACGAAGTATCAGTGGCTGCAGTGACATCAGACCAGTTAAGCGTCTAACAGTGATGGCAGCAGGATCTCAGCGGCCTGGCGGCGTCGGGCGTTATCTGTTTTCCCCAAACTGAAAGTAGCAAATTTTGCGTTGCTTCTATCAGTTCGCTGAACTGAAAATAAAATTAACGATAAAAACAACAATAAATCGTCCTCACTGACAAACATCGCTGATATGTGACCCTTCACAGATGAGTCACTGGAGTGTTGGTAATTTGCGGAAATGCGGAAAGTAATTTGCGGAATGAAATCTGCGGAAGTAGGCTGCAGAACGGTAGGTAATATGTGGAATGACCAACCGACCAACTTCAAATGCACTTGAAACAAGCAACGCTTGTTTGATTGCTTTTGTTGTTGGGATGTCGGCCGACGGAGAGTCGGTAGCCAGAGTGGCAGGTGTGCTGCACAGTCTTTGGCACTTTGACAGTTTTGAAAGAATTGGTTTACAAGCAAGGCACATAAAATAGACTCAATAAAGTGACACAAACTAACTGTTTTGTTTAACATAATTCATCATGAGAGGTTATAATGTGGATATATGGCACTGCATTCCAGGTACATAGGCTACTGTTCATTTCAGCACAGGCGTTATAATGATTTAAACATATTTATTCAACATAACAGGCTACAGCAGCACAAATTTAAATAATAACAACAGTAGGCCTATATTCAAACATCAAAAGAAATAAAAAAAATATAATCAATAATATTATAGTCATAAAATTAAATCAGTTTATTACAGAGTCACAGTTCACAATCACATTGTACGTTTTGGAGTGTTAACGTTTTTTTAGCGTTTTTTCTACGTTTTGCAACATTTTCATCGTTTCCCATTGATAGCTACAGCAATTCCGCACCATACATTCTGCAAATTACCACCACGTCGAGCTCGGAAGGTTGGCAGTAAATTGCGAAATCGGGCTGATCACGTGATCATGCCCGTCAACCAATCATCTTCATTCCGCAGATTTCATTCCGCAAATTACTTTCCGCATTCCGCATTTCCGCAAATTACCCATTCCAGAGTCACTGAAGTCTTTGGAACAAAAATAATTGAGATTAACAAAAGCAATAGTACCAACGCCAAGTAAGTTAAATAACCTTGGTTCTCTGGTCCTTCTCGACTTCTAGCTCTTGATTAGCTGAACGGTAGAGATCCTTGTACTTTTCTAACTCTGCAAGTACACCCTGCAACTTGCCTTTTACGTCAGAAACTGTCGGACTACCCGCTGACACCGCCATCTTTAAAACACAAACTACTTGACTAGAAAGCCGCAAGCCCGCAAGGCTCTAGTCTAGTACCAGACTACCAGTACCACTCTACGCTGCATTGTTAGAACCAGGGCCACCGGGAAAATACAGATTTTAATATTTTTAGGCATTTTTCATCCAAAAACGGTATAAATTATCGTTTTCAGGTGCACCAGACGTATTAGCAAATCGAAATTTATCGACTACCGGCGATAGGGACGAATATCGAACACTGAATAACTGATACATCCCTATAGGTGATACCGTTCGCCGTTGTAGGGATGTGCCGAATACTCGAATACTCGAATCCGAAATGAAACTCCAGTGATTCTCGTATTTATAATGCGAAAAAAAAATTGAAAAAAAATTAAACATGTATGTGCTATGATGGGGTAAAAATGTGCGTTTTTCGACGGAAAACTGGCTATCTCGAAAGCGGTTAGAGATACGTCCAAGGTAGGTTAGCCTACTTATTGGCTTTCAATGACATGAAAATCATATTGACCTTGAAAGTCACTGACAATCATACGGTCGGCTATCCTATAGGGAGAGCTGGGCTTTTTGTCAATTTTGTGCAGTCGATCGATCGCGCAAATGCCGACTTCCGCTCACTACAGTTCCATTAAAGTTCGAACGTTGCTCGACCAGTTTTAAAAATTAAAATTTTGAATGCAAAGTTGATGCCTGCCATCATCCATGGGCGCCGAATTACGTTTTAAAATCATAGTACTATAGTACCGGTATTCTAGCGTTGGTTGTAGCGTTCGATAGAGCAGCATTACCATACAACGTATGTGACCGCAGTCACTTTGGGAAATTCTTTCTGCGACTGGAAGTCGCCTCAGATATAAGCAAATGTACGTTCAGCCCACCTCCGCGACAACTAAATTTCTTGTTTATAGCTTTTTAGCCTTGTTCTTTGGTCTTGTCAATTTCTAGGTAGGGCCTAGTGTAGGCTTATTTTTCAACTAGGCCATTGCTATTTTGTGGCTGTCGTTCTCAGGTCTGGGGCTATAGGCCTAATACGATTTAACAAGTTTTATACCAGAGTAAGCAGACATGAACAATATTCTCATGTTAACGTTGCTCTTAGATTTCACTGTTATAATGTTAGGCTATTATTGTAGGCACTATCATAAGTTTTGGTGTCGTTGTTAAATTTGTTTCATGAAACTTACTTTGGTTTACGGGGTTCTGTGTGTATACAATATAGAAGTCGTATCAAAACACGCAAAACACAATAACGGAAAAAATAATAACAGCAATGGAATAAAAAAACAATTAAAGAGCTTAAAAACAAGTAAAAACAAGTAAAAAATATATCGAAAAGCTTCACAACTGTCTTGAAAAACGTACTCTAAAATGTCGCTGCTAGTTTAATATGTATTTTCAAAAAGTACTCGAGTGACGTATTAGCGTAGGCTACACTCCCAGTCTGGTCTGACAAAGGCAGAATTGAGTCCAGATTAATTCACAGTGTTCAGCCTATAAAAATGTCAGTCACAGCGGCGCATTTAGCAACGTGAGAAGAAAAAACTGGGCGTAGGCCTATATTTTAGCTGTACATTTTGACGTACGGCCTGGCATACTTTTTTTTTCTTGTTCAGCGGCGTTCTGAGTTTAAAAAAACGTTCGGGACAGCTAGAAAGTAACAATTTATTCGTCTGGCAGCTGCAAATTTCCGACAGAGATATCACGGGTGTTCAAGCTGTTAATTTTTGCCCCCAAATTTTCCCATCAAAGACAGATTTTCAGCCCCTATTTTGTATTTTTGGAAGAAATTTTCCGACTAGAAGAACGTCTTCCGACAGTCTAAAAGTTGGGACGTGCGTCAATTGCGCCTTTCCCCTTACTACGACGTTAGTACTTTTCTGATTAATTATTTCGTTTTTTTGTTGAAAACATTTTTATGTTTAAAAGGGAGCAGCCGAATGCAAGCCCCTGTCCCACCAATAAGCCACTGCAGTCTGTCAACACACTCAGAGATATGTATCGTTATCGACAAAGCAGTTGTCAGATGGTGAGGTTGTCAGTGCTGTTGCAGGTGGTGACTGTAGCTGACTGGCTGCTCTCTGCAAGCGACGCCGAGGTCCCAGCGGCACGCCGAGCTGACGCAGGTCTTCATCCTCGAGCAGAGTGATCGTCTCCAGATCGACCTTCTCTGTCGCCAGCGCCGACCAGTACTCCGTCAGGCCGTTGTGTGTCAGCCAGCGTCGTAGCGCATCGTCGGTGTCGACGGCGGGAGTGTGCGGCAGGCCGACACGTATGCGGCCATCCGTGACGGTGGAAGTGTGCGGCGGGCCGAGTCCAGACGTTGACGTGGTGGATCGAAGACTGCTGGCGGTTGAGTTGTGATTTCTGTGCGTTGCAGTAGGACGATGATGACGTTTGATGCAGTCGGCTGGATCACAGTAGACGTCAGAGCAGGTGTCTTCGGCCGTTCCAGTCGTGGTGCTCTGACTGGTGACGTCAGCGCCCGCCTGCCTGTGCAGCCTGTGTCGCCGTGCATGCTCGTGCTCGCTGAGGGTCGCCGCAGTCGAAGGCCACATCCTCGGTGTTGTTGTCGCAGCCGCTGCTGTGCTGGTGGCGGCGGTGCTGGAGGAGGCAACCTCTGACGAAGACCTGCCACCGGCTGCGCTGCCGCTACCACCGTCACTGACGCGCGGCCTGCAGTAAAAGTTCTGAGCGTCGATGTGGGAAAACAGATAGAGTCCGTTGTAGAACCGCGAGTCAGTGCCTTTTGAAGGAGTTAGTCTGTTATAGAACTGACAGCGATCGATGTGGGAAGACGGGGTGAGCCGGTGGTGGTTGTTGTTTGTAGCGCGACTGTTCGCCAGAGCAGCCAGTCGCAGCTGTTCTCTGACGACGCGTGACTGAACCTCACGTTTCAGCGATTCATCGTCGGCTCCCGCTAGACTGACTAGTAGCAGGTATCTGGCCGCTGACGCTGCTCTCAGCGGCTGCTGATGTTCAACGGATCTTCGTTGTTTACCGTGGCCGCCGCTGTGAGTGTCGGTTGCAGCGGCAGTTGGTGGAAACAGTCGTCCGTTGGCTTGTCGCGGAGACTGTATGAACATGGAAGATCCGGACGCCGCCGGCGTGAAGGTTGCGGAAGACTCGTCTGGAAGCGCTGTGTGTGACAGCCAACCATTGGGCGCCTGTGTTGACGTGCTGTGAGCGTGGTTGATCTCTACAAAAATTAGATCAAATATGAATATTATATAAATATAAGTTGCTCACTGAAAAATAGTCCATTTGTAGAATAGCTTGTTAGTTTGTGTATATAGTTAGGCCTAAGAGTTCATCTGTTGACAGTTGTAAGAGAAATTTGGATAAGTTTTGGCGTAATCGAAGTGTCGAAATGTCGTAGTGTCGTACGCCTAACTGTCGTAGTGTTAATTATGATAAGCCGAAATTAAGTTATAAATGTTGAAATAGGGATGATACAACAAATCGTTATTGGTTAAGTCCAACTCAGAGCTAACGAGCGTTACCTGTCATATGGGATGAGACAGTGTCTACCTGCATGCCACGCGAGTGACACGACACAAGTGAACGCGTTCCGCTGTAACCCCAGCCAGACAGACCAGTCCTCGATTTACCTACTACAGAGGGACGAATGGCTGAGTTGACATTGGTGTTGGTTATATACGAAAATGGTTGACCTGTCCAAGTACTAACCATATGATAGCGATCGGGAGTCGAACCAACCACCTTGCGATTGCAAGTCCAACGTTCTAACCGTTACACTACCAAGCTAGTATGATGTGGAGACGTACGCCTATACGGACACTATCTCGACACGATACGGTATGCTACTCTGATTGACGGCTGACCGTGACGTCCAGCTGATCTCAGTCGACGTCTTGCGTTATCCGCCGCTCGTCGACACATCTTCATTGCACGATGCCAATCGTCAACAAACGCCTGCGCCGCGGCGGCCTCCAGGAAACGCGCCAAGTTGACGCGATAACTAGCAGCAGCGACGTCGTATGCAGACATCAGCTCGTCGTTAAGCGTCCACACGTTGACGCCGAAATGCACCAGAAACATCGCGCACAGGCGCTGCAACGACATCGATCAACGTAGGACACAAACGGGCACCAAAAACAACAGCTTCTTAAGAAATTCAGTAGTCGCTCGCACGCGAAACATCATAGGCCTACTACATTTACACATTTTGAGTATACATCCATTGTAGATATTAAATTAGAAATTTTAAAATAAGTAAATGTTGATTTTCACAACTGAAAGGCCTTACATTAAGTATCTGTAGTGGACCAACACTGGACAATAATTAAGCCAGTTGATAGCTTAGGATCTTCGCAGCTAAGAGCACCAAAATTTATGACCTATTTCTACCATGACATCCGCAAATAGCTGGTATGGAATAGGCCTATATCGCGCGCCCGGTGTAATTTAGGTACTTATTTATTACCAACAAACCGAGTGATGTACCAGGAAACATGATTCTGAACCTAAATGAACGCATCGCGCGTTCTGTTCGCTACGATGGTAGCTAGTTCTTGTTTAGTTAATAGTTATAGTTGTATCAATCAATCAATTATCAATCAACCAACCAACCAACCAATAAATAAATAAATAAATCCGGATCTTAACCGTTTCAGGCATAATTTTTGTAGTTAAATATGTCAGCCCTCGGAAATTAGGTACTGGAAGCTTTAAAACACAAAAATTTGAGCTAATGCTCATGAGACGCGCGACAACCAATAGCAGTTCCTGCTCGCAGGTAATATTGGTCTATCTTCATCCATTTTGTCGCAATTCACTCTTTTGCAGCCACAAATTGCCAAAAAAATTACTGAAACCCCCTATTTTTGGGGTTCAAGGTCATTCAAGGTCATCGATGTTGACATTTTTAAGAAGCATGTCGCCAGTGCTTGTCATGATAAGCAGCATGTCTGTGTTTATCTGCAACCATTTTCACGATAGACAAGCCAACAGCGGATAAAATAACCACTTTTAAGAGGGGTACCCCTATTTGACACTTGCGTGCGCAGGCCTTTTTGAACCTAAAGGGTCGGGACTCCCGACATTAGACTGTTAAAATCTACATTCAATGCTAAAAATTTCATACTCAGGTTGTCTCGGTCTATATCTAGCCATTACAGCGCAATTTACTCTTGAAATACGTGTCGCAGCCCAAAATCGTGGAAAATTCACTAAAACCCTCTATTTTGAGATACCAAAGTTGTTCAAGGTCATCAATGTTGACATTTCTAAATATATAGTTCGTCGCCAGTGCTTGTTATGATAAGCAGCATTTTTGTGCCTATCTGCAATCATTTTCACGCCAGACAAGCCAATAGCGGTAAAATAACGTCTTTTTAGCGGGGGTGCTCCTTTTTCTCCTCCTCGTTCAAGGGGACCCCCATCACCCATCGGTATGAAAATTTGTCACAAAATACTATAGAGACTCTAAGCTATCATATAGTGAAAACACGCAGTCTCTATCTCACTTGGTCTTGCAACGGTACCGGGACATGACAGACACCAAGACAGACAGACAGACACCATGACATAATTACCATAGCTAATACTTGCTATAGCCAGCTTAGCTCTCACACGTAAAAAAATCAATCAATCAATCGGTAAATTAAATTTGTAAAACGCCTGCTAAAGAGTTGTCAGAGATGCTTTTACAAGGAAGAAGGTTTCAAGAGCAACGTTTTAATTCCTAATTCGAGGCATTGTCACAATTATTCATTTTAAAAAAACGGTCACCTCATACAGTCAGTGCCAAAGCTCAAGGTACGTAAACACGGAGCGACCACGTGCTATAAGTCTAATGGTTACAATATTGTTATTATAACTTAATTTTTATCTATCAGTTACAACGTATTTAGAGTCCGCTATCAGAGATGAGAAGAAAACGAGCTATTGTTATATAAGACCTGGTTATTGAGAACGGCGTGATGCAGTGTCGTATTTCCTCGTTGATCGACACGATCAGCGTCAGCGCTGCACATAAATGCACACGCGCCAACAACGGCGAGAAACTATTAATAATCGATGATATGTATCAGTTCTATATTGGTCTCAACTATAGGCGTATCGATCTCTTAGCAGCCTACTATGCCTAGTAGTGATCGTTACCATGTTATCTGTTGTATACGCTGTAGAGCAATATACAGTCTGAGGGCCAGGGTTTTGTTTAAAGACGGCCATTTTTCTGTCAGTAATACTCTTTAGAACGTTATAAATTTCAACCCAGCTATACGATCCACCATAGTATATGGTTCGTTTTATTCTCTTGATGCACTAGTCCCTGCTTCTACGTTTATCAGCAGTTACAATAACGTTACGGTTGGCCTAACGCTGAACAGACGTCACGCGCGTTCATCTCACCAAACGTTATCGTAATAGTTATTATAGAGCCCATTTGAGGAAACAGGAGTTGTAAAGGGCCCGACTTGGCAGCACAGGGTAGCCGTCGGGAAACCCTGTTTACTCATTCAGACAGTTTTCTGGTAAAACGTACCGTTTAGCCACAATACATGCGTTACAGACCACAGATGACAGACAGACAAACATTTTAAGCGATTACTGAAAATGTTTCTGTTTAGTTAGTCCGTGTGTTTAATCTGCGCCTACTATAAAATTGTACCTACCTACTTACCTATATGTACCTACAGACGACAGACAGACGACGGACACAATCTTGTGCTAAACGCACGACTGTTTAAATACGGTCGGCCAAGAAAAGACGGAAGAGAGCGTGAACGTGGTCATAGCGTACCCTCGCTCGACAATAACGCGTAGAGCTGCGAGTTGACCGTGTGTCGCAGCGCACATTGCCGGCGTCATCATGACGTCATCGTTGTCGTTATCATCAGTGCATCGGTTCAACGCAGACTTGGACGCTCGCTGTAACGTCTCCAGTTGACCCGTACGAGCCGCCGTACACAGCTCAGCCGTCTTGTTCAGCTTATCACCTCTCCGCAGCATCACGTCTGCACTCACATCAAAAAACGTTCTCACCACATCAAATATTTCGTCCAAAGTTTGAGTTTTCTGCTTATAGCAAATTAATAGCAGCAACATGGACATAAAAGCACCAATATGCTACTTTCCGCCTTCACGCAGTCGCGGTGCCCTGTCCTACCACCCAAGGTGTCCGCAGCAAAGGAACAATGGCAACCGTTCAAGCTGTCCGACTACTCTACACCAAAACCAAACTAAATGGATCCGGTGAATGTGGGTGTATACTGTATAAACGTGTGCGACGGTGGCTTATCTCCTGGTCACAGGCCTTGAACCCAACTAGAGAGAAAACTCAGCCTTTTATCCGTCCACAGTAGGCCCCCTAGGTATTTCCCGCCCCGCTTTTCCCCACAGCTAACTGTGCTGCCTGCATAGACGGTTTTACTTTAAATTCTGTTGTATTGTACTGTTATTGGTTACTAAATACAGTCGCGTGGAAACACTTTGACCAGAGTTGCTTGTGGCAGCAAACAGCAGAGAAAACGACTTTATCACTGATCCAAGGCACTAACAATCTCACAACTAGACCACAGTGGATGTTATACAAACACTATACTAAAATGAGCAAACTCTAAAAACAGATATATTGTTTTTTTCCGGCAACAGTAAGCCTAGTCTATTTTGTAAGTTATAGGAGCGTTCCCATTTTTTTCATGGAGCAAACCGGAATATCAGGCCCACGAATCGCAACCGAAGAAAAATGTAGAAAGTTTATGAGATGGTTTAGAATGATAAATTTAATAGCCATTAAACGTTTGATACCTTTAACATTGGGAGCACTTTTGGGAAATCAAGCGGCAACTTGTCTGTTTTGGGCGTTCCTTTGACTTTTTCAGGCTTTCTATTCAGCCTACACTATAAACTACAGTCTGATGGTCGCCTGCCCTTGTTAATCAGACCCTTAAATTAATATTATTTGATGTAATTTCGACATAACACAGTAACTTGCCTGCAGTTGAAGAACGCCAGTCAGCAGTTGTAGTGTCGCTGAGAGATGGCCAATATGCATGAAGCTACAATGTTTCGTGCGACAAAATAGACCAGTGGCAACAGCAACAGCAGCCCAAAAACTCTAACGCTGGCTACAGATATGCGCCGGTGCTTGAAAACTAAGGCTCAATATCTATGGTACTAAATCAGATTTGTTACCGGACATCCTGACTACCGATCGCTGCAGGTGATCGCGTATGCACTGTGAGAGACAATTCTCTCGTGACACACGGGGCGTTGCATCAAGCAGCAGCAGCAGCAGGCTGCAATAAAAGCAACACGCACAGCCGACACGCAGTGCTGCTGCTGCATGCTTAGTTACCTGCCGCATTCACCAGGTAGGCCAGTGTCCCGTTGTAGGATCGCCCTTTCCCCAGAAAAGTCTCCCCCGGCCGGGCGGGACGGATTTTTACCGGTAAATTGTCGGCAGGGAAGACTTTTCTGGGGGGGGCGATCATATAATGGGGAGACTTTTTATGGGACCGGCGATATTTAGTAAAAGGGAGACATATCAATTTCGTGACTATCGCTCCCCGGGCGGATTTTTCATGGGGAGACATTTTAATGTGACACCGGCGTGTTAGACCTATTGCAAATTCAATTTTTATCGATTAGACGCTATTTCTAGCCGAGTAGGCCTACCGTAATGTGTGAGGAGCTTATAGCCAAACTGCACTGCCTGTAGCAACGGCGTCGCACGCAACCAACAACAAATACTAAATCATTGCAGCTGTAAGCTTGCACAACGCAAAAATATACCAAAAATGCAAATAATGCACACGCCATCGGGGACGTGCGGTATAATTAAAACACGGAAAACAGCAAGAAAGCAAAAAGGTGATTAATATCCACTATTATCTCGCGTAAATGTCAATGTACTGACAAATAGTGTCGTGTTTTTTGTGATTTTTTTGCTGCCATGTCGCCGTCTACCTATGTATAACTCAGTGGCATCGTACAGGGTGGGCCAAAAAATGGCACAACATTTTATACGCCAATAACTTCACAAAATATTAACCGCTTTTCAAAATTCTTTTACTGTCGGAATCAGGAAAAAAATTGTAGTAACACTATCACTAAAGAGCCCAACATGTGTCGCTACACTACCAGACATCGCTCTCAAGCCGACGACGACAATGATCAGTTGCGTGATCATTGTTGATTGAGCCTGACATGTGGCTTCCAAACAGCCCAGACTTAAGTTCCGTCGATTATGCTCGTTGGGGTGCCCTTCAACAGATGGACTATCAACGTCGACAATTCACGAAAATCAACCAGCCGAAGCGCTGAGTGCGACAAACTGTTGCAGCATTTGGTTGATCGCGCCATTGGTCAGTAGCGTCGCCGGCTTGAGTGTGTCGTCCAGCAGCAAGGCAGACACATTAAACATTTGATGTGAAAACTGCAGGATGTGACAGCTACTTTGGACAATAACTGAGACAATAAACAGGTTGTATTCTGTTGTTAATTTCTTACAATATGTTGTCACAGATATGGTCTTGTTATTATTGTTGCTCTAAGGCACCGATATTTCACTAGGTAGTGTAGCCACACACTTGACATGTGGTAGGATCTTTAATGATAGTGTTACTACAAATTTTCCCCTAATTCCGACAGTAAAAATGTTAAAAATCGGTTAATATTCCATGAAGTTATTGGCGTATAAAAATTTTGTGCCATTTTTTGGTTCACCCTGTAGATTATGAAGGTATGCGGGACTTTCATCATTAAAATGCGATGCAGAACATTTTACTGTCTTATTCGTTGTATGGCAGATAGCGACCTCGTGAATTAGAAAAGTAGAAGAGGCAAAAGTTGCAACTTTCTTATAAACAGCTGCAAATTTTCGGCATAAAGCATTATTTTAATAGTAATTAAGCCCCCATAAACACCAAGTGATTTGTCAGTGTTTGTCATGGTGTAGAAGGGGCAAAAATTTAAAAAATTGTGTAATGCATATGACATTGTAAACTGTAGCCTCTCTCTCGATTTTTGAGGGATGTGTGTAAAAGACGATTAATTGGCATTTTATTATCATTTTATTATAATATTATCAATTAGCCTATATGATTTTATGTGCATACATATATTTATAAACATTTGTATGCTAGTCTGTTTGTCTGTCTGTCTGTCTGTCTGTGAGTTTGTTTTTACTTTATACCTGAGTTGTAAAAACATATTATGGGCACTCAAGATTTTAATTTTGCTTTCAAATTCCCACAAATTTGATTTTTAGCCCAAAGTTTGTAGTTTTGGACGAAAGGTTTGCGTCAAGAATACAATTTATAAAACTAAAATTTAGGCTGCTCATTTATATGACGCCAACAATAGCAATCATTGGTGCTACTTTGACATTTCCGTCAGCATAATTTCTGTCCGTAGTTTTGTAGTTATGCGCTGTGTGCTTCTGCAAATTAAACCGGTCGATTTATGCATCTTAGGCTCGTGAAATATTCACCTGTTTGTCGTAATGGCAATTCGGTGCAGTTTAAGTGCATACAGAAATAATTGCGTATTGAAAGAGTTATATATGCTGCTTTGAAAATGGCAATCAATATACGCTTAGCCGTGGTGGCTGAAATGTGCACCGTACAAGTAACGAATTAAATTTGCCAATCAGTTTATTTTGTTGAAGCCGCGATTACACGCAGTCCATGCTACCACATTGTGCGCGTTATGAATTGCTATATTAGGCCTATTATTAAGTTAAGTCAAGCAGTTCAGTTTGTTAGTGTGAACAACATAGTAGGCCTACAACATGTAGGCCTACAATACAAAGTGATAGCAGCATTTCTAGAGCGGTATGTTTGAAAATGTTCGAATAGTTGACAAAGGTTAGCGTTATGCTGTCTCGAGTTGTTCGGTTACTTTTAACTTTTGAAGGGGGCTCTGGATCAGTGATTTGATGAAGATGGTCTGTCTCCAGAAAGCAGGTCCGGCAAAAGGAAAGCAGCTTTAGCTAATGAAACAATTAAATATTTAAAAAAAATTAATCAAATATGGCGATTAGTTAATATTGCTAATGCTAATTTGTATTAATTTCGCACAATACTTGTAATGACGTAACCACTCGGAAGTCGAAGGCGTTTTTGAGTTTTTCTGAACGCGAAAACATTTTTGTAACATGTACGAGCTAGGGCGGTCAAAAAGTTTTGAGCAACAACATATTAGATTAGAAGTTTGTTTAAAATCTATACATTAGTGAAACGTACATTCTTCACTGATTCATATGAGTCTGCTGCATATATGACGTCATTGAATTAAATGGAAGCGTCAACAAATATGATTCATCCATCATTGTGTATAGCGGATCAGCACGATCAGATTTTAGATTTCAAAACAGATAACAGTCACTGGGGGTCTGGTCATCACTATATGCAAAAGGTGGTCTTAGTGTATGAAGTCATGGTCACGAACCCCCTGCTGGGTAATTTTAGACGTATGTCGGGACTGCAGTGCCCGATTTAGGGGATGGTGTGTGGGGCTTGCTGTCAGCCCTGTGCCAATCAGGGGCCCTATGCAACAGGTTAGAAATCTTGAATAGTCTTTCGTCAACACAAATAGTATAATTAACTGTTAAATGTTTAATAAAATTTTTCTGCCTTGCCTTGCCTTGCCTTGCCTTCGGGGTAGGCAGGCTCTTACACCTGCCCAGCGCTGAGGCCGTATCAGTTTGGCCCAATGCGCGTCCCCAAAAGTAACCACAGGTTACAAGTAACGGCTATAAAGCCGTAGACGGCTGTAAAGCTGAAACCAGCACAAAAGCACTGGTAGCGTGTAGTAAATGTTCTCACGTATTTGGTCAGCTCTTAGAACGCTCCTATCCTCCAGATTTCAGAAATCTTTCGGGTCATCGGAGCAAAGCCCCACCACCACGTCAAGGTGGCTGACCTCGGTGGGGAAATTTTTCTGATACCGAGAAAAATTGTCTTACGGTATTGATGGTAACCTTTTAAGTTGGTTGCGAAACTTTCTAGTTGGTCGTACCCATTGTACTCGTGACGGTAACTGTATGTCTGAAACATGTGATTTGCGTAGCGGTGTTATTCAGGGTAGCACTATCGGGCCATTATTATTCATTTCCTTTATCAATGAACTAGCTGACCTCCTGGGACCCATGTTTGTTACCTCTAAACTCTTTGCTGATGATTTAAAAGTTTACGCTGAGGTGCTAACAACCATCGATAGAGACTGTTTCCAGCTTGCCCTCGATCGCATTGCAGCATGGTGCAGCGACTGGCAATAACAGATCGCTATTAAGAAGTGTTGTTTACTTCGTGTAGGCCCTATACCCACTGGCATTGATCTATACATTAACGGTAATCAGTTGCCAGAAGTTTCTACTGCCAAAGACCTTGGCATCACCTTTGACAGTCATTTGTCTTTCACTACGCATATTAGTTCTATTACGTGTACCGCCAATCAGCGTGTTAATTTGCTATTTCGTTCTTTTCTTACT
>Ga0056128_1004592_pt1 | contig 17291 bp, 15 predicted proteins | sample WorMetLIZISLAND2_FD_71113 | JGI IMG/M metagenome (GOLD analysis project Ga0056128, IMG submission 71113) | Marine gutless worms symbiont microbial communities from Max Planck institute for Marine Microbiology, Germany - Olavius geniculatus... ... | reverse complement strand
ATGTTTAAAAGAAAAATGAAATGAGAGATACTAAGAATAGAAATAGTCTTAAATGTAAAACTGACAAAATTCGAAAAATGACTGAAGTTAAGACAACTAAAATAAGAAAAAACTGAAAAGGTAAGAAATGAAGAATAATAAGTTTACGTTTGTGTTTACTACTTTTTACTTGTGTGTTATTTTCTTTTGATGTGTTACGTGGTATTTGTTTATGCAGTGTCGATACATGCACTAAAAGAACACTAAGTCTTGTTGAGAGTCGAATACCACAAACACTTCAACTAGCAATTCAAATTAAACCATGTCAAATGTTTAAAAAATGTTACAATTAACTCAATTTTAGCGAAGTTTTTAGTTACCGTAGTAACTAATGTTTTCTTAGTAATTTCTTTCATAAGTTAAAACTGATAGTTTAATAAACCATAGTTAAGCCTAAACTACTGTTAGTAATTTTCTAAGTAGTCCAACTTTTGCCCGTCACTGTCCGAACTTCAAAGCAGTCCATGCAAAGTATTATGTACTAGGCCTATCTTCCAGTTTTATAGTCCAGTCGGTAATTATAATTACTACATGACGTCTACGATGCTGCAAAAGATCATTCTCCCTTACGCTGTGCGTGGCGGGTGGGCAATCAGCGCGGGGCAGATAGAAGCTTGCTAAAGCGCGCATATAATCACGAGCACCCAGCGCTGGTCCAGTATAACACGAAGTCGTTTGACTGGCAGACAGACAACGCCACCAACGGCGATGAAGACAATCTGTCTTCTCGTCGTCTTTCTACAGTCCGTCTACGGTAAGCTGATTTTTACAGCACTACACGTGCCTGAAATTAGTTTACAAAACCTAAGAAAGTTCAGCGTTTAACGTAATTATGCAGCTGTTAGATGTAGGTATTGTTTGCTTTCTTTTAAATCAAGCAAATGCTTGCGGAGAAATTGCTTATTGAACTAGAGGGGGTATTTACGAGCCACTTTGTAGGCCTACATACATACATTATTTGCGTTTTAAACAGGTATTTTTATTTTGCAATCTTCAGTGATTTTTATTTTCATCGAAACAAAATTTGCAATAGCACAAAAATGACCTTCAAGTACTTCAAAGTAGTTAAAAATGGCCGGAGATGACTCGTTACTGCAGTGTTTTAGTAGTAAAAGTAACAAGAACTAGAAAACAATAATAGGCATATTAGACCTAGGCCTACAAAATATTGCGAAATTTTATCACTAATACCATCTACGAAAATGTCTACAAATAATTATAGCAAATATCGGCCAGTAAAATTGTCGTATCGCAGAAACGGCGTGAGATATAGGCCTAGGGTCCTATGGACCGCGGCCTAACTTGTCAGGGATCAAAGGTTGCATGTGCGTTTTCGCTTTGTGTTGAAACTAACGATCCTTCCTATAGGCGCCGGAAACACGTGCCCCAGCCTTTTCATTGGCGCCTCGCTGGGCACTGGGAGCCAGAAAAGAGTGTTAATGTGAACGGAAAAGAAGTCAAGTCGAGCAGATTGCGTTGAGATCAAATTAGTCAGCGGTGAAGTCGGCCAAAGGAAACAGAAAATAGGCTAACGTAGGGGGCCTATCGTCTTGCGTCGGTAGTTGCCAATGATGAGGGCGTCCGCCAGACAAAACGTGACTTTTAATTGTGCACAGGCCCTGCATGCGCATATACCCCGTAGACCACGAAGTAATGTCGCTGGTTTTCCTTTCCTTTCTCCTTTTTCCCTTTCGTTTTTTTTTGTTTTTTTTTCTGTAACTTTTGTTTGTTTTTCAGGATTTTTCCTAAAATTTAACTAAAGGATCAGATCGAAACGCTGCAGTAAAGCCTGAAAAAATTGTGCTTTCGGTTGCCGTCCGTTTGTAAAAAACATCGCGTTTTTCAAAATTTTTATCGGAGCGGCACTTTTCGCAGTTTTCGGTTTGTTTTAAAATTTTACTGTCAAAAATACTGTTTGCATATAGTCTGTTAATAACGTCCTTTACTATACTTAGTATACTCGCCATTACTGTGTCAACTGGAAGCAGGAGAATTATCTTCAGGCCGAAGTTCCTTCAACGGGGTCTGACATGAAACAAAGCCCCAGCCGCTGTTGATGTCAGAACATTCTGGGTATAAAAACACATTATGTTAGCAAGCTAGAAAGACTGACAGACTGCTGACGCAGCCGTCTAATTAACCCTAGTCAGCTGTGTCGCGAGTGGAAGTAAAAGGGCAACGAAGTTGCAATTCTTCGACATACAGCTACACAGTACATTATGGGTGCCTTTTGTTCTTTAATTTTTTTTCAAACTGGGTATTTTTAGCTTCAAGTCTGTAATTTTGATAAAAAGTTTCGGACATTTTTTTTTGGTTTTTGACAAATTAAAATTTAGGGTGACTGCTCTCCTGCCCTTTGCGACCACGCTACGTAGACCTTATTTAAATTATAGGCTTAAGCCTATAAATTTTTTTAAATGACTGGAAAAAACTCCCCCCCCTGTAGCCTACTTTTGTGATGGATTATTATTTCGCTTTAATCATTGTTCATAATATGTTATTCCATGACCTACCTGTTGCTCCTACACTGTAAAAATAGATTTGTAAACCTCACAAAATATTTTGTGAACGTCACAAAATTATTTGGTAACGATTTACTTACAAAATCATTTTGTGAATTTCACAACAGAATTTGGTCAATTCATAACAAAATGTGTATTGTAATCTTAACCAAACGTTTAATTGTTGCTAATACCAAATGCTTTTGTGGAGTTAAAAAACCTGCTTTGGTAAATCTTACAAAATGTGTTATGTAAATTTCACAAAACCGATTTGGTCAACTAATAACAAAAATGTGTTTTGTAACCTTAACAAATGGTGTTTTGCTAGCATTACAAAATATTTTTGTGGTAATAACAAAAATGTTTCGGTAACTATGACAATTGATGTTGTTATTACATTTGCTTTTGTCATTTAAAGTAAGACATTGCATGTGGAAATTATATGGTATTAATTGACATGTGCTGTTATTTTGCATTTTTGTTATTGAAGAACATATGTTTGGTTACCTTCATAGACTAGGTAGCCAAAGGTAACCAAATATATCTGCTGCAATAACAAAATGCAAATTAACACTACAAAATAATTAATACCAGATGATAGAAATTTTTACCACACACAGTGCAAGTCTCACTTTCAGTGCCAAAAGCAAATGTAATAACAACAACAATTTTACTACAGACATTCCTTTCGTTTTCCGTCATTTCCGTGTTTCCATGATTTTCTACTGTCCCTAACTATCACGAAATAAGTAGGCTACGTTTTAACACAGTTATACTCCGTTTACACGATCAAGCAAACATCGAGCAAATGCATTCAAAATACACGTGCACAACGTGTGTGCACTAATTGCTCGATGGCTGCTCGATGTTTGCTTGATGATTGCTTGATCGTGTAAACGGGGTATTAGGCTGCACATGCATAATACACTGCAGACTGTGTTTGTTTGATTGACAGCGAATATTCGCGTGCCCGACTCCAATGCGTTCGACGTCGACGACGCTCCGGAGGCGCACATGTTACCGGTTCAACTCGACTCACTAGGTGGCGTCAAGCGCGCTATGAGCATGCTGCGGATGGGACGAGCAACAGCATCAGCAGGAGGTTCTGCAGACGAGCAACTGGCTGCCAAGAAAGCAATGGGGATGTTGCGAATGGGCAGGACCAGTGTCGGGTAGACTACTTTCACTTCATGAATCATGACCTAATTTTGTCGCATGCGTGCCTGATCCACCCGTGTGACAGGCAGACGGACAGACAGACAGACAGACAGACAGACAGAATTGCGATGGCTAAGACGCGCTGAAAGCAGTTGCTGCTTTCGCGCGTAAAAACCAAGCGAAATATGCGTTGAAATAGGCCTATGCAAAAAAAATTGAAAAATCCCCATATTTATTGACCGTAACTTGGAAGCATGATTCTCAGATTGCAATGATTTTGGCATACAAGTAGGTATTTCTGACACAACTGGCTATTAAATGGTTGTCTTCTCACTGCATAGTCTATAGTAAACTTGCAACGCCAAATCGTGGCTCGGGTCTGTGCATAGCACCCATTTTCTAGCAGAACTCGTCGTCGATCGCGTTCATGACACAAGTAGCCTACGTTTAAACTTTCAACATAGTCTAGTGTGCATTTTGCCTTGTTACACTCGCATAATGCACTGTAGACCGTGTTGAAGCCTACACATTACTGCCTATAGGCCTACTGGTCCAGACCCTCTGGCTGGTTTTAAGGAACGGATTGAGCGGGTGACACCAACACCGGCAATTTAAAAGACATAGAGAGGGGAGAGGAGAAAGGGAGAGAAGAGGAAAGGACGGAAGGAGCGGGAGTGGATTATGATCCGCATTGGCAGCATGATGACTTGGCAGCCCTGAATTTTGCCAGAGTAAAAGCGCGTACAGAACGACGTAACTAAACTGAACTGAACTGACAATAAGTAAGCAGTAATGCATTACAGTAGGCACCGTCTGACGTACTAACTAACGTCTAACGGCGTTGGTGGCCTACGTACGTGATACGCTCACGCACGCGTCAACCAATCACCAGTGGGTTCGCCCTGCTTGCCCACGTCAAAAACTAAACCGTGTCAGTTCAACTTAGTTCAGTACTGTTCATCTATGTCGCCTTAAGTTAACAGAATTGCATGCAAAGTGGTCAAATGTTACAGGACAACATTGTGCATGCAGGGGATTGGAAGACAACAAGCGGGCAATGGGGATGCTTCGCATGGGCCGACGGCAACAACTGCCGTACAGCGAACTGTATGAAGAAGACAACAGCAGCAGCTACGCCGGTGACACCGGAGTCAAACGAGCAATGAGCATGCTACGAATGGGTCGGCGTGCTATGGGCATGTTAAGGATGGGACGACAATTACACCAGTCATCAGCCGCCGCTGAAAACGTCATCCCTATCAGCAGCAGCGACAAGAAAGCCATGTCGATGCTGAGGATGGGTTAAGATGCTGAACTATGACAAAGTGTCTGTGCGGAACAGTATAATAGCTGATCTAGTGGTGTCGCGGCCGGAGGTGGGGGCAGGGGGTGGAACTGCCCCACACACCCAAAATTCTGGGCTATCTGAAACTTGTCGGGAAAATCTTCATTCTGTGGGAAAATTGTCGTCCGAAAATGCAAAGTTGCGGCTGAAAACATCCCCACTTTGGAAAAATCGTTGGAAAAGTAAACTTTTGAGCTTTATAGTTTCTTCGGTCGGAAATGTGCAGTATATGTCGAAACATTGCAAGAACTTAATTTCTGCCCCGTCTGGACATTTTTAACTCACGGCGCAGCTGGGCAGATTCAGGCATCAGCAGACAAAGCGCCCCTATTGACCGACGTCGTCGGTTAAAAATGTAAGTGGGGCAGAAAGTTGCAACTTTCTGACACTGTGAGAAAGACTACAAATTTACGTCAGAAAACATCACATGTAATATGTGCTTGAAGTTTCAATTTCGTCCCTAAATTTTCAGAAAATGGCGTCTTTTCGGCCCCAAATGTTGCATTTTGAGACGACGTTTTCCGGCAAGACGAGACTTCAACGACATTTCTCCGACAGTCCAAGAAATAAGGGGGGGGGGAATTGTTCCCTGTTCTCCTGCCACGATGTCACTGTTAAACAAAAGTCGTCGCTACCGTATGCATTGGCGTATTTAGGGGACCGACCTGCCATGGCTCCTTCGGCCCTGTAAACTCGCTTAATTTTTCTTTCTACAATGTTACAACTTCTATCAGTTAGCGAAATGTTTTAGATGTTATGTGACTCCGTCTCTATACATTCCCATATTATTTTCTAAACACCCTATATGCCCTACTAACCGTATGATATAATACACACTGTTGGCAGTTTTTTTTCCTTTTTAGATTATTAACTTTTGGCCCAAATTTTATATGAAAATGCATGGAGAAAATATTTCAGTTTCAGGGTGCCCCCTGCCTTGACCCCTATCAAGGGGTCTTTTATTTCGTGGACCCCGCTGGGGACTCCGCTATCAGATCCTCGTTATAACCTCGTCCTGGGCGTTCAATCGTCACGGTCCGCCTAACTTTCGGCTAGTCCGCCATTGCTGCAGAATTCGTCGTAATGAGTATCCTCGTGTGACACGTTAAGCTACCAAAAAACTGCTTTACTCCATGACAAAACATGTTTCATATCAGATGCCGCCGTGACATGTTTTTAATAAAGAAAATAAAAATTTCAAAAATATGCATTGTCGTACATGGTTTACGTCCTTTAGCCTACTATTAGCCATTAGCGTTTTGTCGCAAAAGTTTGTCGACGTACGCTGGGTGATAGGAATTTGATGTCAAAAATAATTAATAGTTTTATGGTACAAAATGTTCGTTAAAAACGTAAAGACAGACATTTACATGCCTCAGTACTTCAAATTTATCTGATGATAGGGCCTATAATCTTAAATTGAGGTTTTATTAAATTTTTAAACTCATCCTATTTATAGGCGTGCCTACGCCACTTCGTCATGATAGACCCACGTATACAAGGTGTTTCATAAATGGGCCAATTTTTTGTCATAATTCACGTAAATGATGATCAATTAACATAAAATTTTTACCAGTTGTGGCTGAAGAAATACTAATTCAAACTAAAAATATGGGGCAAAGCCCAACGTGAAGCCGCCCGGCGCCGTAAGTCCGATTGGGGGACAGTTAAGGAGTTGAAATTTCGTTCGCAGCAAACTCAAGTGGCCTGAACGCAACTGCATTGTAATATACATGTATGGCAAGCGCAATGTTAAACCTGGGTGGTTCGAACTGAGACATCAAAACTTTGTTGTTTGTGAACACAAGTTCACCAATTTTTATTACTTCGACGTGGAATTGATCGTTGTTGTAAACGCCGTTTTCCATTCATCGATGTCTCTGTCCATTCTAGAGATATATGCGATCAAAGTCTAAAGTTGTCCAAAAACGCGCGAATTGTCGATGTTGGGTACGTCGAAATGAGCAAACACAACTTTGTGCTTGATAGACCAAAGTTCACCAGATATTTTTTGTTCAACGCGGAAGAAACAGTGGTTGATAACGCCTTGATCACTTTTCGATTTCTTAATCCATTCCAGAAATATTTGTGGTCAAAGTCGAAAGTTGTCTTAAATTGCGCCGAATTTTAGACCTTCCCAAATTTTAAGCGGGCGGCGCCCCCCCCAAAAAAAAATTGTACACGGGTTAAAACTCCCACTCATGGCGGCATATCACATGGTAAAGTTTCAATAGGCTAATCCCCTTAGCGCCAAAGTTCTAGTGGCTCATATGCTATATTTTAAGCCAATTTTGACCCCCCATTGAAAAAAAATTGTTGGGAAACCCCCATCCCCTTTGGTGTTTGGACTAGCAAGACTTGGCCATTCTGTAACACATGTAAAAATGTCGGGGTGCAGCACCTTTTAGAGGCCGAAATATGGTCTTCCGAAAAAGTCGATTTTGGGGGTACAATTGCACTTCTAAATCTCCAGGCTTGCCGTGGATATGGATATCCATGGATATATCCATGTGTGGATATGAGATTTAGGCCGTCCTGTAGATATATCCATGGATATTATGCTGGCGCACCTGCTATAGGCCTAATTAAACTGAATACTTATATGCTTTGTGTGTCTATAATATTTTCTTGTCTGTCGTTTTTACTCTAAACTTTTCTCTTTATTTACGTTACTGAGTCAAACGAATAATCAGTGACATCAGCACGCTATTACTTAATCAGCCTAAATTAATTTATTAGTACTTTAACATCAACAGATCCTAATTTTCGGTGCTTTAATACTGTTCGTTGAGCAACAAAAGGTTTATTTTTGGGGGGAGTTTATTTATAATTCTTATCGAACGTTTTTCTGCTTACTAACATATTTAATGCTAGTAGGAAGTACGAACCAAGAGCGCTCCAAAAGCGTCCACTCCACCCTGTATTTGTAGTCGTACGTGAATGCAACCTGCGTCTTGGAAAACAAGAATCGTAGCTGTTGCTGGGGTGTGCCGACCGTAGGCTCTCCCTTATATTCGAAGGCCAGCGTCCGACTTCAGCTCGTGGAAAGAAAGCAATTTTTCAGAGTGACAATCATTTTTCATGGTGGCACTGTTTTAGTGCACGCTAGAATCAACAAAGGGATTCGATACGGGGGGATGACGGCTGCAGGCAGCAATATATTTTACATTCAAAATTGCAGCCCAACCGCTGCAGATAGAAACGTGGTTATTTTTGACAGTCTATGTAAAGTCGCCGTCGCCCTATCCAATAATACCATCGTCGACCCCCAAGATGTACCGTTTAGCCACAGTACATGCGTTATAGACAGACAGACGACAGACACACGACATATCGTACCCCGCAAACAGGGGCAATGAAATTGCGTAGATTTTCACAAAACTTGGGAAATACTAAACTTAGATAATCCTAATGTGTGTTTGTTTTTTTTAATTTTTATTTAATTTTTTTTTAAATTTAAAGTAGGGAATATCTGTGTCATGTTTTACGGTTGGATAAACGCTCTTGCACTGCTGTATTTTGCAAAAATTTGGGGCTGCATGTACGTAGGTTAGGCGTCTGTGGATATGGATATATCCACGGATATATCCATGGATATCCACGGAAAATGTGTGGATATGGATACGGATATGGATGGGTCCACGGCAAGCCTGTAAATCTCCGTGGTTAGTGGACCAAAAAAGTTCACCGGCTTTTTTCGTTGAACGCGGGAAGGAACGCTGTCGAAAGGTATATCCGAACTGCAGAGAGTGACAGTGACCGTCAAAATACAAATTTCCGGCGACAGCGCGAAGTAGTATGCTCTAGAGGTCATTAAATATTTTATTCACCAGACGGCAAAAAATTCTTATTTTTGTCAATTAATACGCGAAAAAGTACAATTTTAGCTAATTTTTGTAATCCAGAAATCCCGGGATTGAGACGCTGCCAATTCCGGGATTCGGGATTGGCGAAAACGGCCGGGATCCCGAGATCCGGGATCCCGGAATTGCAATCATCATCATCATTATCATCATTTATTTGCCAGCAAAATCATAACATAGTGCACAAGATTGACACAAACATACAGTTGGCAAGATATACTAGGCTTATAGAGCACTTACCGTAGTCTTTCTAAGCTAAATACACAAACACGAGAGTAGCACGGCAACTGAAACAAGTTAAAATCAAATCAAATTATAAAATCAAATCATAAAATTAGTAAAAACACACAAAAATAGCAGCAGGCCTACACAGAACGAGAACATTTCATATAGGGCGTAAAATCAGTATTCTTCAGTGATCTCTTAAATAAAGAAAGAGAAGAAAAGCTGACTGTCGGTGGTAAACAGTTCCAGACATCAATGACTTTTTCAACAAGTTTTGACGAACTGACCAATCTCTAATGCCAATTAGCTGGACCTTTACTAAAGCAAAATACGGTCGGCTAAAAATGTCCCTGTGGCGTTAGATAGGGCCTAGCTGAAAGTTTGCATGCGTAAGTTTAACACAAATAGCTAATTATTGGTGTAAGAAGTTTTTGTTCTATGACCCAAATGTTAGCCACAATACAATACGTTACGTAGGCGGTAGGCCCTACGGACAGACAGATCGACGTACGCTGACCGTCTGACGCCGGACGACAACTATGCTATATGCCAATAGCTCGACCGTTAGGCCTAATTAAGTACGGTCGGCTAAAAAGCTTCTATTTACGCGCTGCAAAATATTGACAAAAAAACGAAAAAAAACTAACAATGATTTAGCATCCGTTGTCAAATCACTGTCCGTTACTTCTTTGTTTCCAACTTGACATCCGCCCAGGCCGAAATGACATATATACCAAATGGTAACTGTCCACCACATTCGGTCTTGTTCAGGATTTACACAATATCTTTCTTTTTGTTTACATTCGTAGTTTCTTAGTGGTTTTTTGTAGATAGTTATCTACAAACATCTGAATAATTGTAGCGCATATCTGCATAATGGCCATACAGAAGAAAACGGTAATTTCTGCTGTTTGTTGTGTGAACGATGAATGACTTTTCTCGCCATTTGTAGTGTTTTGCTCCTTGTTTAAACCCTACTTTCTCCTTGTTTCAAGAAACGCTACACCGTGACTTAACAAACATAATTAATGTGTGCGTTATCAATAGCTTTTGTGCATGATTAGTAATACAATCACTATCGTGAACTTTGCAGGACTTGCATGGTAGTTAGCCGTCGTTCGGAACCACTGCACGAGGCTTATAAATAAACCAACGTTTTCATTTAATAAATTCAACTCAGCATATAGCCAATGTTGTATATTTATTATTTGTTGACAGAAAAAGACGATTGAGAGTATCAACTCTCGTTTGGCGTTGGTGATGAAAAGTGGGAAGTACATGCTTGGCTATAGGCAAACGCTGAAGTCACTACGCCAAGGCCGAGCCAAGCTGGTGATCATCGCCAACAACACTCCACCTCTCAGGTATTAATTCCGCTCCTGTTAACTACCGTTATGTGATGTCATTATCTTACTTCCTGTGAAACTGTTCAGTTATGTGGCTTTCGAGTACATCAGTTACATTCCTGAAGCAAGGTGTTATCTGCCGTGAAAATTCACGGAAAATAAGTAGTCGATTTTCGCTATCTGCCGTGAATTTTTGTGGAAGCTAGCATGAAATGGTTATCTGCTGTCAAAATCTGTGGAAAATAAGTAGGTCTATCATTAGGCCTATCTGCTGTGAATTTGCATCAAAACAAAGTATGGTATAGTAAAGTAATTGCCAGTGCTATTTAGTACAGTATTTTCAGATTATGCAAGCAATAGCAAGTTAGCAACTTCTGTAGCCTGTCCTGTAGGCTTTGCCTGTGTAATTGATCAAATCGCTGGTAAGTGGCCATGACTTTTCAGCTGATGTATTTCTAAAACGTATAAACTATACATGGCACTAAACTTGTCTAAGTTGTCTATATTTTCGGCCAGACATTGGCAGCAAAAGGATTTTGCAATCAGTCAGACTTGTGACTGTGGCAGACAATTTGCAACAAAACTGCACTGAAATTTTCATCTTGCCTAAAGTAGCTAACTACCAGACAACAATTGTGTAAGGCTGGCAGCAACTGTGGTGAAAGAATAAAGTTAAAGTTAAGCTCCATCAATATGCAAATTTTTCACCATATCAAATTGTTTTTATTAGGCCCTAATTGTGTGATGTATTCGCTTGTTTCTCAGCTTAAATTTATACGTTTTTCCGTACATCAATTTTCACGGCATGTGTCCAAAAGTAACGGCAGATCTATAATAATTGATTACTGAAGTTACTATGAACTTTTTGCTCATTATTATTTCTACAGTTTCCCTCAGACACAAAGAATGTCGAGCATAAACTCTGAGGAAAGTTTGCTTTGCGTTTAAAGTTCATAGTGGTTACCATAACTGCTAATAATTGGCTATCATTTATGAAAGTGAAACCAGTTATTTAGGCATTGCATTTTTATGTTGTAATTAATTATCCCATTAATGCAATATTTACAATGTCTACATTATGTAGATTTTTCTTTAGGCCCTAATTCTACAAAAGATTGTACCATAACTGTTTTCTTTTATGTACCAGGTATTTTTTATGTTAGTATATTTCTTTACATTATTTTGTTAATGCAGTTAATTAACTGCTTGGTACCGGTAAAGCCCATTCAAGTAGTAATTTTCTAAAGGTGTTTTGTTATTGCACGGTACTATTATTAGCCGACTACTTAAGTAACCGTCGAGCTGTTGTCATGGTTGTCATCCGTCTGTCACCGATGTGGCTAAACAGTGCAAGATAGGGCCTAGGTTGCTATTGATCATTGATGCGAAATCACATATTGGCTTTCAAGTGACATAAAAATCATTGACCTTGGATGACCTTGAAGGTCACTGACAACCAGTACAGTTGGCTATCCTAGCAACAGCTGGGCTTCTTGTAGTATGAATGTGGGCTGAGATAAGTTTAGTTGATAAGTAGCAGATAAGCTGTAAGTTAGGCCTACCATTGAGTTTGTGTGATTCTGCTGTTGACTTCGGAGCTTTGAGCTAAGATGAAGTCTGCTCTGTAGTGAACATATGTGCTGATTTTTTGAAGGATTAAGCGACATGCATTTCAGCTCATGATTTCTGTTATATGATAACAGGTAAATTGAATGTCGTAAATTTTCTGCACATATCTATGCAGAAGTTTGGTTTCCGATTTAATGCAAGTACATGTATTGTCACTATTGTGTAGGTACTCTGGGTTAGCCGTATTTTTTTTGAGTGTACTTACTACTTAGCTGTGGCTCTGCTGAGAACCTTGGTGACGTAGGATTGCTGGTTGTATGGCACTAAGGTGTACTTTTGGTATTGGACACAGTGATTCTGTTTTCATACTTGTTTACTTGGGGAGCAAAATTGAAAACTTGAAAAAAAACTTTTTCATAAATCGCTTTTAGTCCAATGCAACTTGCTCAATATTTTCTGGATCATAGCATACATAAACTACTTTTGCAGTGGAAGTCAGTATTATGTGATGAAGAAATTTGCAATATGTATAATAGATATTTTTATGTTCTGATTGGAGAACAATTTGGAGTATGTGTTCATGTGCAAGCTGTTAATTGCGTTTGGTTAGGTTCGTCGCACATTCTTCAAAGTTCTTGAAAAAAGTTTATTCCATGCTCTGAGTTTTTTGAAAACCAGTCATGTCTTGAAAGTTTTTTGAATTGCATGTCAGCGGGTTCCCAAAGTCCTTGAATTTCAGTTGCTCACAATCATAATGACCATGCTGTGAATTTTTTTTATGTGCAAAATACAAACAAAACAGAAATGTCTAACATGACACAGTAAAGTATTGCTAAAATGGCTCTGGAAAAAACACTTTAAAAAGTCATTGAAAGTTGATTTTTTTTGCCCCAAACTGTGGCGATTCTGTTGGTGTTACGGATTCTGGACTTCTGTTTTCTTACGTAGCAACTAATAGCTAATAGCTCATGCTTGTTCGGAAGAGGACGTTGAGCAATATGATCCAAATGTCAAGTTCGAGCACATACGTTGTTGTGTCGTAAATAGGAAGAGTGAGATAGAGTACTATGCAATGCTGGCAAAGACCGGAGTCCACCACTACACCGGCAACAACATTGAGCTCGGCACGGCATGTGGAAAATACTTCCGCGTCACCACACTGAGCATCACGGACCCAGGTCGGTTGTTGTCTTTTGCATTTACCTTTCTCCAACGTGATTTCAGTTATGGTCAGGGGCAGTCTGTACTGGCCTCAGGCAGCCAATGTCATGTTGCTTTGGTCATCTTTGCTAGCATTTTTCAAGTAAGTAATGAGACATGAAAGCAACGGAGTGCCACTGCTGCATGAACGCTATAGAAATTAGTCAGTGGGATATACACTTTGGGCCGTAAAAATGTGGCACTTTACTTTTGTCCTTATTTGCACCAATTATTGCCCAATTTTACCATTTTTCACTGGCACACTCTGCGAACAGTTTGCAATAGTGTGATTATTATATATCCCACCACACTGTAAATGTGTATTTACACTGTCCTGTGAAACATAAATGTGAGAAAACCTGACGTAAATAACAAACATTCAAGTAAATGAAAAAATCACTTTAGACCAACATTGCGGTGAATGATCTGCGTGACACTAGACTGTGTTAGACCCACACAGTTTAGTGTTATACAGATCATTCACTGCAATGTTGTTCTGGCGTTTTTTCAATTTTACCAAAATGGTTGTTTGTTATTATCGTCATACATCCATATTTCATTCATATTTCACAAGGTAGTGTAGAGACACATTTACGGTGTGGTGGGATATATAATAATCACATTATTGCAAATTGTCCGCAGAGTGTGTCAGTGAAAGAATTTTGAAAATCGGTCAATAATTGGCGAAGATATGGACAAAAGTAAAGTGCCACATTTTTATGGCTCACCCTGTACATAGATGGGTTTTGATTCAGACTGGTAGACAGCCGCAGAGGGTAAGGTGTTTATGTATCCCATTATAAGTGGCACAAGTTGTGTTACTCACTTTTCTGAATTTTCTGAATCTTCTCCCCATTTGGTCATGTCCATCAAAGTTAACTTTGTATCAAATATTTTTGTGTGATAAAATGTATTTTGTGTCACTAATGTTTTCCAAACGTTACTATTTGTGACATTTGACATTTTTTTTCCGGATCATTTCTTATAAGTTGCCTGTGTTTGTTTCACAATACCCAGTACGCATAATGCATATTCATTCAAAGAAGAGGTTAAATGTATCTGTAGCTGTTCATTGGAACCTGTTTCAGAGGTACAAATTGTCACCTGTTATAAGGGATCATACGTTGGTGGCGTGGCGTAGTTGGTAGTGCATTTCAGCTGAAACGAAGTTACTCTACGCCGGGCCTGGTTAGCACTGCGATGGGTGACTGCCTGCGGGCAGGTAAACCATCTCGGTGCGAAGCCTGTCAGCTAGGTCGACTCAGCCTTCTACCCTCTGTGGGAGGGTAAAATGAGTAGTAACTCATTTATGTGAGTTACGGAAGGTGGGGACCTTGGTACAGCTGACTGGGGTTGCCTAGCCGGCCGCTGCGCCAGCCTGTGTCTGCAGGCTGTACACGGTGGCCGTGTGGCAGGCGGCTCTGGTTAGTGATGAAAGCGCATTAGAGGCGTGCGCATGCTCACGACTATGCGCTATACAAATTGACAACCTTTACCTTTACAGTGTTACCTGCGACTCAACACAGGTGAAAGTTCCCTGCTTAAGCTTCAGCCAGACAGGCCTGTACTCGATTTTTCTACCTAGGAGGAATGGAAGGCTGAGTTGACTTTGGTGTTGAATATATATGGAGATGGGACATGCAACAAAGTCTACCAAAGTAGTTTATCCGTCCACAGTCAGTCGTCCACTTGATACTTAGTATTGACCCAATCTGGAGTCAAGCCCACAACCTTCTGATTGTATGTCTGATAAACCAACGTCCTAAGGTCTAATAGACCAGCACAGGATTAACAATTTTGCATTGTTATTTGTGGAGACAGTAACGTTATTTTTGTGTCAGATGTGTAAGCAGAAAATGGCTACAATAGAATGTTCGGAAAGATTGATTTTTACGCGCAACAGCAGCTAATGCTGTAGCACGTCTTAGCCATCGCAATTCTGTCTGTCTGTTTGTTCGTTTGTCACATGGGTGGATCAGTTAAAAACGGTGCAAGCTAAGATCGCCAAATCTTCACCATCGGCTGCCCGGAAGACTCTAGTTTCAGGAACTGTGAAGCTTTTCCATATATTCAAGTCATTCCGAGCTTGGGCACAAAATGAGTGGATGGTGGGAAAAATTTGCAATTTTTATCCAATACAGTGTTGGCAGAGCCCTCTGGTGAGTACAAGTAAAACATTATACATATTTAGCCGCCGGTTATGTGGCATCCTCTGGCGACTGATTTTGTTTTACGGGGCTTTCTTTGAAACTGTAGCCAAAAGCCGTACGGATGAAGTCTACGGATTACTAGTGTATGACAGTGCAGCACTGTTGCGCGTTTCTTTTTGTGTTAGCTGGGCCTTTCTTGTCATAATTGTCATAACAGTCACATAATTTCTCAGGCATTCGCAGAAAGCCACATTTGTAAATTATTCATGTATTGCTACGGCAGTGTATGATTTGTGGGTTGTTACAGGTGACTCGGACATCATACGAAGTCTGCCAGCTGGAGATCAGCCCGCTGCATAGACACCGGTGCATTGGAAACTGTGCTGTGGGGACAGTTTACGATGATAATAAGAACCGTTTTCTGTTTCAAATGCTGTGTCTGGAATAAATGTTGAAACTGTTTTATGTTGTATATTTAGTCAAGTGAAAGGTGGATTCAGTTCTTAAGAGTGAGAGTGCATACCTCTGCAGTTCACTGTTTAGCAGTGCTGGGAAAAAAACTAGTTTTTCATATGAGGTTTTAAGATTTTTCAGAGTGTTAAACTAAGAATTTGGAGCACAAATTTTTGTTCGTGTTACATCATTTCGTTGAGTGACTGACAATGTCTGTGCTCGAAAGTATGGCTAAAATATGAAATTATTTAAGTTGAATTTGATCTTTGTTATAAATAGCAGAGCATGTTTAATAAGTAAAAACCTCAAATTTGGATGTTGGGTTTATAGTATTTCTAAGCGTAAAAAAACCTAAGATTTTAAAACTCATTTTTCCAGCCCTGCTATGTATAGGAATTGCAGGCATAAATAAAAAAATCTGAGCAAACTTTAGGTACTAATTTGGATTAGTTTCATGCACAGGACATAATACGTGAAGTAATGTTTATTGTTTAGTAGCAAAACCAGCACACATTCGGCATTTCAGCTTATCAGACTAGAAAAGCACTCGGAGAGCGCAGAGCAGGCCTCTGCCAAGCATATTAATCACAGGCTGAACGGTAGTTCAAGCCCTGTGTTAACGGCAACTTCTCTTTCTTATGGGAAAGCCAAAAATTTGACTCCCACAGAATCAAAACCCGTGACCTGATTAAGATAAAATTTGGCAGGGTTGACTACGTCGGCGAGGGGACCCGTCATGCAAAATTTTATGCAAATCCCTCCAAGGGGGGCTTCCCGGTAAATGGGTGAAATATACGCGAAAATTTTTCTAGCTGTACATGTACCTTTTTTTCAGAAACTCACCTACAGGTCAGACCCTTCGGCCGATTTTTGCGCGCGATGGCTTAAACGACGTGGTCTCGCGCAAGGATGTGCCTTTTGGGGGTTAAAAATTTTGAAATTAATATTTAGCGTATTTACTCAAAAAATTCAAAAAAATTACAATGGGGCCTATGGGGAAAATTAAACAATTATTAAAACGGTCATAACTTTGGCTGTGTATAAGGTAGAGTCGTAATTTTTGGTTCTAGGGTATGGTTTTCGGGGATGGCGAATCTAACGGTGTCATTTAATTTTATCCCGGACCCTCCCTGGTTGCCATGGCAACGAAATTTGGGACAAAATGGGCTTGTATAAGAGATTTTTGCGCCTATAGGGGGTTTTTTGGGGATGGGCCATCGAATGCTGCCAATCGCATTTTTCCCCGACGGACCCTCGTTGCCATGGCAACGAAATTTGGGACAAAATTGGCTATAACTGGGTCTGTGTAAGAGATATCTGCAAGATTTTTGTGTCTATATGGGGGTTTTCGGGGATGGGCCAGCGAATGCTGCCAATCGAATTTTACCCCGACTGACCCTCGTTGCAATTGGAACGAAATTTGGGACAAAATGGGTTATAAC
>Ga0056128_1004590_pt1 | contig 17292 bp, 10 predicted proteins | sample WorMetLIZISLAND2_FD_71113 | JGI IMG/M metagenome (GOLD analysis project Ga0056128, IMG submission 71113) | Marine gutless worms symbiont microbial communities from Max Planck institute for Marine Microbiology, Germany - Olavius geniculatus... ... | reverse complement strand
GGTGAATGCTGTCGGCACCGCTATTTGCGGTGTGAGAAGAAAGGAACTAAAAAGCAGTTAAAAGAATACAAAAGAAAATAATGCGCGCAAGGAGTACATTAGATTGGTCACAATCTAGTATATTTCTTGTTCACAATTACTGCTGCAGTAACTTGTTACTAAACTGATCAAGCGATGTGAGAGCTAGATCCGTGAATTTCAATTATTAAGTAGACGTGCAACCGCTCGAATTTTGGACTTGGTCAGTACGACACGACGATAAAAAAAACGAAAGTAAAAGTAAGACACTCAGATTCGCGACGGGAGATAACATTATCATAGCCATGAACACAGTAGGCCTATTAAAATTTCAGTGAGGGCGCATACCGTGTCGGCGACCCGCGATCGGGGCCTTGCGTGTTATTGGTAAGTTTATTGGCTTAGGCATGCGCTAATGCTGACGGTCCTACCGTTCGTTGCTCTTGGGCACCGGCGCCCAGTGGGGCTGAGACAGCTGGAGACACGAGCAGATAGTCTTGCACTTCACGGCGGCAAAAAGACCTGTTAGCGAATTAATTATGAATGTTACGTCGACAGCGGGTTACAAATTGGTGATGTACGAGTCTCATAAATTGTTAGGTCTCCTAAGTACTCGTTCGCAACTCTATCTATAGGCCTACACCCACTGCGCAGTCGCTTGTAAACTCTGACGCCGTCGAATTTCGTCGATTTTTCCCTCGTCGAATTTCTGTGGCGTCGAAGTCATCGACTGATCAGTCACTCACGGCTCCATAAAATTTGATTATTCGCGTCTTCGCCGTCGCATTCAGTGTTTAGCTTTTTGACGCAATCACTGACTTGAGCAAGAGCGTTTTATGCTAGTGAGAACTCTGGGATGTATTTAAGAAGTCTTAAGTCTGAAAAAGAGAGATTAAAATTTTGGTGCACGAAGAAGATGATGAAGGCCGGAGCCATAAGTCGACTGGATGATGTGACTAAATTACTTCAAACACTGCGAAGAAACAGCCAGTGCCGTATGCATAATTCTGCCAACAGGAGAACTTTTTTCTCTTTTTTTCCGAGAAGCCCACAAGGTGGGAGGTCCAGAGTATTACCCCCGGGAGATTTTTAAAATCAGCCAAGTCGCAATCGCCGCCGAAAAAAGAACTGCGGCGCCGCCGCCGTCGGAGAAAATGCGACTTATCGACGAGTCAGTCGAATAATTTTGACATCAGTCGTGAACGCGTCAAGCCGTCGATGCGGCCGGGGTCTAGTCGAATGGCGTTGATCTGCAAACATTCTGTGCACGGTGGAGCTGGGACGCGTAGAATACACACGCACGGACGTACGCATGGACAACGTGAAGGATATACTTCCGACTCGGTCAAATGACGGAGGCACATAACATTTTAACATGCTCGAAGGAAATGCGTCAGTTATTCACGGTAAATGTAAATGAAACCGACTAGTCAAGAAACACAGTCATGCATATTTCTCATGACGCATTTTTCCAAAATACAAAACAATACGAAATAAATACATAGTTGATATTGCAAATTTTTCCGAGAATGTCACCATGAAATAATGTCTGTCTCCCAGTAGGCCTATCGTCTACAGACTTTGTGGATATGCAGAACACTTTCATGACTGCAGGTAAGCTTATCGATGAGTTCGATGTTTTCTGTAATTCCGATGTGCGAAATGATCTCGCACGGCCACTGCCTTTCCCACGTTCTCGTGCCAGTAAAATTAATTTTCTTTAGCAGCTAGTCCACACTTATCTTTGCCCAACTAATTCCCAGAAACGCCCTAACAAACGTCGTGAATTCCTTTCTCTTGACATAAAGCTTTTATCAGCGCGTGATCGTCTTTACTGGTCTTTCTTATACTTAACAAAACCATAAAAATTCGTCACTTATTATGGCTATTATCATTCGTTTGATAGCGCTACTTTATTTTTAAAGGTGATACAAAAATATGATATGAAGTCAAAAATGAAGTATTGTTGATGTGTGCCAAATTTGGTGCCGATCTGATCAATACTTCTGAAGTTACAAGCTGCAAAACAGTGGCCCCGTTTTTTACGCGCCACTCTCTATTACTGTTGTCGAGGTTTTTGGACACATATGTAAAAACGTTCCAGAAAAAATAAGAAAACGTTAAAAACGAAAAAACGTGGAAAGAATAAAAGAATTTAAAAAACGTTTTAAAACGTTGAATAAAAAAAACTATGGCCATAAATTGTTCAACTTTTTGTCTAATGCCTAATGTTTAGGTGCAGTGTACCTGGAACTAAAGTTTTACATAGAGAGAGCTTTATTTAATTTCAACTCAACCGTGTGTTAATAAAACCATAATTGCTAAACTAATTAAATATACTAGATAAAAGTTTTTTTATTTAGTATATTTAGATTGACTACCATCACCATGATTTATTAATTCGTTTCTGTCGTTCCTATTCCTAAAGTCCTTCTCGAAGTTCTGGGTAGAAATTTTAGTGCACGTTTTTTAAAACAAAAACAAGTTGGAAAAAACGTTAAAAACGCGCTAAAAAAATAAAAAAAAACGTTAAAAACGTTTAACATCTATGCCTGGTCGTTTCTTGTTGATAGCACTCTAGTAATTATTGTAGGCCTATTGTATTGTATTCGATGGACAATAAAGACTTTTTTTAAATTTCGGGCAGCATCGTACATGTCATGTAAGTTTACAAAAGAGTAGATAACCATGTCATTAATATAAAGGCCAAGAGTAATTATGTTAATAATTTGTTTTTGCAAAGTTCAATAGTCATTCACACTTTTGTACGATTATGAAAACTACGAATATGAAAATTGCGATTGACGACTGTTCTTTTTGTTGTGTGCATATATTGCGGTACCGTCAGCGGGGTGTTGTTATTTCTGAGATTTATGCGACACTGCGACTTGGCGATCCGTGATCTTTTGACTCCAGAAATGATTACGCGTGCGAACTGCAATAATCTGATGTATTTCTGACCTATCGGTGACTTTGTCGCTGATGAACTAGGAGCATTCAGTAGGCATGAGCGAACATAGCGAGGCAGTGCTAGATGACACCGGACTGCAGATAATGTAATAAGTAACCCCGCAGATCGACTTAGGGCGGAGACAATGAGAACAGATCGCCGTACGATACATGCGCGCTTTTAGCGACGCACAGTTGCGACAATAAGCGTGTGATCCGATTTTTTTCTCTTTTTCTAGAAGCGATGCGTTTTGGTTGACGTGATTTTTTTTGCAATAGGCCTATTTGTTATGGCCCTGTTTTTCACTGATTGAGCGCAATGATTGTAGATATTAAAGAGGATCAGGAAATCATAGGTTTTTTTCATTTTAGTCGATGCCTTCATGTCGGACCTATCTGAGTTCGACAGGAAGGAAGGGTACCGACCGACCTCGTTTCTCATCGTCGTCGCTGTTTAGCATTCCAATATGTGAACGTAGCACCGACTCGTAGAGCGCGGCTTAAGGATAAGTGAGTGTTTCCTTGACAGATATCGTGGCTTCCCTCTACTGCAAATATCAGCAAATCCCAACAGAATTCTCGGCCGTAAAAACGTCGGGCTCATTTCACGACTAAATCGGACCTATCCGAAATGCACCTAAGAGACAAGAAGATAGATTGCCGGACAAAGACGTGAGATGATCTCTTGATGATCGACGAATTGCGAGCGATTCGGCAACGACAGCCATTATCAAACGAAATGTGTCCATGAAAATTTATAAGGTAGATCTTTTGTATGCGGAAGGTGAGTAGTATTGTGACGTAGAGTATCTGCATAGAAAACTACGAACGTTAATTCTGCATGAACATTTATGGAAAATTGTATGAGTCGCCTGTGCATGCATTTCAACGTGTCACTTATTGGTGTGCCGACTGAAAAATTTCTAAACTACGGTTTTTATAGGCGACGATATCACTCGCAGACTGCTGACATAAAAGAAGTTGTGCTTCAAAGCCAGAATTTGTCTTTTATTATTCGTTTTTTCGTTTTTTTTTGCAAAATCACTTTAAAACGTGCGGATAGAATGTCAATGAAATAGGTTGGAAGATTGGGCGTAGACCAAGCAATCTGGATTCAGGAATTTTTAAACGAATCTTTATTTACTATTATTGCTGACAGTTAAAAATAAAAAAAACACGACGCTTGGCAAAGGTTTGAAGTTTCTCAATGCTTTTCTTGTCTACTTATCATGATTATGATGATGATTAGTATTATTGGCCTACGTCGGTATCGCGGTGTTTCAGGTTTTGGTGTAACGATATATTGCAGCATCTCTTGATAGCTCGCACGTCTTTGCAAGGGTCGTAGAATGTGGATCCGACCTCGGTGCTAAGTTAGTGGGTGTTATATCTTCCGCACAAGGCATTCAGCTGCAGCGAAGCGCAATAGCAAGACAAACGAGAGAGACAATTCTGAGCAGTGCACGACAAAACGACATTCAGGTTCAGGTTGTGCTCTGTCGAGCATGTCTCACCCTATAGACCGAGCGAACGATCGGCGGCATGCTCGCAACCGATAACATTGCTTTATGCTTCATTTAACTTGCGCTTACGACACCCAGACATTACAGCTGTTCTTCGTAACCGTCTTCAACGTTAAAATTGTCATTTAAAAGTTTCTGGGCAATATTTGTTTCCACTGAAGCGAAGTAAAGCGGCGATTATACATTTGCGTTAAAACTATACAGTCACTCATTTCCAACCGCATCTCGTTTTATGTACCGTTTTATGTACTCGTACTGTACTGTAGAAAAACTAGTAACGATATTATGGCAAACGGCACTGTGTCAAATATGAAGTCTCCACGTAAAATTCTAGTGTCCCATAAGATGGCTGTCAAGTAACACTAACAGCAATACGTGACAAACCTTATATTATCAAAGCAAATGTCCAAAGTGTCGTCCAGTCATCAGTCGCCCATATACTCAACGTTGCTGATCTAAAGTGGCGCCTGATTGCCCCGTGGTCTGGTCTGCAGCAGAGTGTCGTTAACGAGGCAATCGACGAGTGGCGTCAACGGCTGCGCGCCTGAGTAGAACTCTTGTGCGTCACTGCGTCACTTCGAACAATTGCTTTGATACTTGAACGGTCTTTTACGTACTGCTGTTAATGTACTTGATGACCTATTGTGGCAATTGGACTTTTATGTGAAGACTTCATATATGACGCTGTGCCGTACGTTATCTGTTGCTAATTTTTACAAGGTGCAGTACGAAAATGTGAAATAAAATGTGACGAGCTGTGTACATGTGCTTGTTTCGTATTTGTTTTTGTTTTTGCCAAAAATAACGAAACTTAATAACATTTGACAAAGCATAAAACGGGTGACGTTTTTATTCTGCGACACAGTGTGGAACTAAAACAAAACCGTGCCTAAAAACCAGGAATGTGGTCTCGGTCGAGACGTCTCGGTCTCGAGACGGTCTCGAGACGTACTAACGTCTCGTCTCGGTCTTGCCTCGGAGAAAATCCTCAACGTTTCGGTCTCGTCTCGGTCTTAGACCAAATCGTCTCGGGTCTCGTTTCGGTCTCGGAGCAATATATCTCGGTCTCGGCCCAGTAGGTCTCGTCTCGGGTCTCCGGCCATTGCGTCTCGTCGAGACGTTTTGTGCACGCGCGCGTCGTGCATACTGTAGCTGCAATTAGAGCGATACTAACCAGCATGACATTTGTGGCTTAGACATATTCGTTTACAGTGTTTTTACTCTTTCATTTATTTATTTATCATAAAGCAAAATTTTGTCATGTCAGTCGTTTTTCGTCATAAAAAAAATTTAGTCGCAATAAAAATAAAGTGCATGATGTCAGAATGAATACAGTATTTCAGCCAAATGTAGACGACGTCTAAGGCTATAATCAGCTGTGACGTAGTTTACTAATTTCAGTTGCTTGCAAATTGCGATAAACATGATGGCTTATTGCAGTTGCAATTCTTTATGGTGCAAGCCGTTACATATTCAGTGATTATTGTCAAAATAAAGTGCAAAAATTTACAATATCACAAATAGAAAGAGCTTACCATTGTGCGAGTTAATTAATCCAATAATTTTTTTATTGTCAATATGTTTCACCATACGTCACTAAAAACGTCTCGACGAGACGTTGAAGCTCTCGAGACTCTCGAGAGTCTCGGGAGCTTTAAGGTCTCGGCCAGCGTTTCGGAAACTGCAACGTCTCGTTTCGGTCTCGGAGAAGTGGGTCTTGGGTCTCGTCTTGGTCTCGGCTTAGAAGGTCTCGTGCACATCCCTGCCAAAAACACTGTTGTAGATTCTTATCTTGCGTTGTTTCTTGAAACGTTGTCAATCATGCAGGCAGCGTTATTTTGAGTTGTTTGTTTTTGCTTTAGTTTTGTTTTAGTTTTATCGCACACATGTGGCGCGATTCTTAATTTTAATTTAAGTTCGATAAACTGGCTTAATGTATAACTTGATTGTCCACATACAACATGTTTTGTCAGTTATTCTGAAAATACCAGAAAATTGTTTATTTAACTACATTTAATGCCGTAATACATAAACCAGTCAATCAGATCCATTAATTTATCGATCAATTGATTGATTGATTTATGACAGCACGCTTATTTAGCGAGGAGCGAATGAGACGGCGCAGTGAAAAATTCCGAAATGTTACGGTGATCTAACTTTTTTGATATATCAGGTGTATTTTTGTGTTTCAGTAGACAATTTTGTCTTTTCATCTTAGTGTTGTTTCTCTATCTGGCTGGTGTTCAGTGAATGACATTGCATTATACACTGCGTGTCTGCAACTGATCGCTTCGCTGTGCAGAACCAGTCGCGAAGAAGAATAGAGTCTGCGCGATGAGCGGGCGATGAAATGATGTAAAACGAGTGAGTCACTGAGCACGTGAGCAGCGGCGACTCAACCGTGAACTTGAACATAACGCTGTTGTCTGTCTTCAATCTTATTGAGTCGCCGGCAGCAGCAGCAGCAGCAGCATCGTGCGCTGCCGCCACAGTGACTTATCACTTCACTACAGATAGGCCGTGGGGCCTAGTTGCCATCAGATCGATCAATTAGATGGGATCTTGGATCTGCAAGCACGTGCGGCACCGGTGTTTACTATGTATAGCATCCAACCACCTGCTAATGTCTGCTAACGGCTAGTAATCTCAGCACTCGAGTAGGCTACATCGCGTCATCGTCGACAACCGACGCCATCGTCATCGTCGACAGATCACCGCATGGCACGGCGTATGGACTCTTATATACATTAGCACCTAATATCCATGACTCTCACGGTCCCACCTGGCCTGCTTCGCTGTAAGCGGATTACTCTAGAGCCTGGAGTTTCTTTCAATAAACAGAGTATTCCTTCGTCAAAACCGACACAGACTCTGCACGAAACACACCTGATGTACGGTGGTTCAAAAAGTAAACCACCACACTTTTGTCATTATGGCATCAAATATTGACCGATTAGGCCTATCAAAGTTATTTTACTGACGCGCATAGAAATGAAGTTACAACGAAATGCAATACACACTCCAGACGCGTCGCTGCACTGCACTACCGTGTGAAATATTATTGTCAAATCACAAGGTAGTGTAGCGACGTTGATGAGGTTTGGTGGATCTCCGCTGATCACCTTATCGCAGTGAGTGTATAGGTGAAATTTGAAAGTCGGTCGATTGATATTCGACCAGGAAGTTATGAATTACGAAATCGGTGGCTTACTTTCTATGAACCGCCTTATACAGAAGCGATCTGTTGCTAAGCACGCGCAAATCGGACGCATATAATGAATGGCGTAATTGATTGCAGTCTACAGTTGAGAGGTCTACATCTACATGTAGGATCAGGTGAATGGCAGAATGCAATAACGCACAAGGCGATGGAAAGCTTTGACGAAGTATCCAACAGCGCGCAGTCAGCAACTAGGACAACGGCGGGTATTTACGCATGGACGCTACAGAAATAAGTGATGATAATAGAGTGCTTTATTACAATATTATTACGAAGACCGCTTCAGCAATAAAACACAAAAACGATTTTGGCCTAATTCACGCAACGAAACACACTACGCAAGTGTAGGTATATACCAGTAAAATAATTATAACAAGAAATCTGAGCTAATGCCCATGAAACGCGCGAGAGCTTATATAGCAGTACAGCAGTATAGCAGAGCCTGTTTGCAGGTAATCTTAATAATCTTCAATCCAATTCGACGCAGTTTACTTTTTTGCAGCCAAAAATCGCCAAAAAATCACTAAAAACCCTATTGTTAAAGTTCAAGGTCATTCAAGGTCATCAATATTGACTTTTCTAAGAAGCTCGTCGCCACTGCTTGTTATGATAAGCGGATGTATGTGCTTATCTGCAACAATTTTTACGTTAAACAAGCCAACAGCGGATAAATAATCACTTTTTAGAGGATAACCTTCTTTGACACCCGCGTGCGCAGCCTTCTTTAACATAGAGGGTCCGGACTTGGAGTGCTAAAATCTACATTCAATGCTAAAAATTTCATACGCAGATTGTCTTGGTCTATCTCCAGCCATTTCCACGCAATTGACACTTGAAATGCGTGTTGCAGCCCGAAATCGCGAAAAATTCACTAAACCCCCCTTTTTGTGGGTTCAAGGTCATTCAAGGTCATCGATGTTGACATTTTTAAAAAAGCTTGTCGCGAGTGCTTGTTATGGTAAGCAGCATATCTGTGCCTATCTACAACCATTTTCAGGTTAAACGAGCCAATAGCGGTAGAATAACGTCTCATGAGGGGTGTCCCTCTTTCACACTTTCGTTCGAGGGGAACCCCTTCACCCAGCGGCATGAAATTTGGGCACGAAATACTAGATACTCTACGCTATCATACGGTGAAAACCGGAAGTCTCTATCTCGCCTGGGCTCCGATCGGTACCATGACGTGACAGACAAGGCAAGGAGACGGACAAACAGAATTACCGTAGCTAATAGGCGCTATAGCTATGCTAGGTCTCGCGCGTAAAAATCGGCCAGTATTTGCCGAAGATATGAGCAACAGTTTGCATGTTTTTAACTTCAAGCACTTTATTGTTTACAACTTTTGCTTTGTTATCTGTTGAAATTGAACGCTACGTTTTACATTTTCTTTAGGGCTTACTTTAAGTTTTAGTTAATAAGTTATGAAATCCGTATGACTAGTTCAAAACTGCACACAGTCTGTTAGACGGTATACGGGTAGCTTTCAAAAGATGCAACTGAATTTGCAATAATTTTCTTGGAAACTGTTAGTAATGGTATTTCCAGTGGAAGCTGACAAACGACTACAAGACGGCCTGGTTTATGGCAAGAGAAATCCCTAGCCGAACGGTGTCCCAGTTTGACCAATATCCGAAATTTAAAGACACTAAATGAGTCAAATGGCTTCTGATTACAGCATTTATATACGACAGTTTGATGTATATTTGGATATTTTTGTATGCCAACACACGAGGAAAATACCCAGTGTCGGGAAAGGATTTACCCTTAACGTTTATTTTGCAGCTGTTTTACAAACCGCATTATGCTTTTGTTTGTCCGTCTGTCCGTTTGTCTCCTACGACCTTTAAACTTGAAAAGGCGTAGAAAACCTAAATTGAGGTAAATGTTTCCCAAGCCAGCTGAAGCAATTAGTTTGTCAATGTTCACTCTTCAGTTCAAAAACTCGACGGTTTGGGTCACTGGACGTCAAAAATCTTCAGAAATTGTCGCGCATGCGTACTCACATAAGCCTAATCAAAATTTGTGTCTCGCATAAAATGTCTGTCAAATTGGCAGAATCATAGGCGGGTGGCGGATCGCAGACGGCTCAGGCGCCGACTACAAGCTAGGAGTAATCTTTGCACGGTAAATTCATGCTGTCGACCGTCAACGCTCGAAACTCGGCTCCGATATCTTTTCTATTTTCAATTTCAATGGATCTGTCACTGACAAAATTGCCTCTTTAGAAAAAGATACCCTGGCAGGAATTGTTAGATAACCTGAAGAGAAAATGCAGCGGATCAACTAGTAATGTGGTGGGTTGACTGATGTGTTGAAAATGACGTGATATCCTAGCGCTTAATATGCCTAACTGGCAGGTTTACTCTGTCTCAATATTGAACCTGTCGACGGTTGACGGATGTTGCTTAACTCTAGGTCAAGGTCAAGATCAATGTAAAGGCTTAGTTCGACCGGTGTTTGTGTAGATGTTGTGTTTGTAAGCGATATCGGCGAAGTGATGAGTTTGATTGCGTGGAATGAACAGCGTCACGCCAATCGTCTTGATCGGCGCGTCACCCCAGCGTCGGTAGTAAATCCCCCCGCGCCGGTCGATGTGGTCCGCCAGGCACGCGTACTTCTGCGACGTCCAGACAGACATGGCCGATATCTCAAAGTTGGTGTAGTAGATTTTGGTGCGCTTCCACGTAGTGTAGAATTCCGGCGCATCACCGCCGCTCCCACGAACGTATTCGTCCGCCGCATCCCATAGTCCGCGGATCAGAGCGGGCGCCTCGTCGCGGATCTGGATGTAGCCGTAGAGCAGACGGCGGTCGCGCACGAACACAAACGGGTCGTAGGTGATAGGACGATACAGGAACGAGTCGTCATCCAATCTCGACCACACAGCAAACATTTTCAGATTAATTACGTAGAATTGTTTCAACTTTTTGTATTTTTCTCCTCAGTAACACTGTTTTTTTCGTGTATGTTTTGGCCGACCGTACTTACAGACGTTATGGTAAGCGACTATGATACAATATTGTGTCTCTCTGTTGTCTGTGACGTATGTATTGTGGCTAAACGGTACGTTGTAGGGGATCGGCGATGGTACCGTTGAATAGGGCGATGACGAGTTCCTGTAAGCTGTTATAAGTAACCGTGTCTCTATCTGCAGCGGTTTGGCCGCAATTTTTAACGCAAAGTTTCTGCCTGCTTCTACTATTTACGTGTGCCGAATTACCGTTAATTGTAGCGTTCCATCGCAAATTTAACATAACGTGTATGAAACTGTAGTCATGTAGAAATGGCATTTTCTCTGGATCGACCGTTGTATTTATTATCAAATTAGCCACTTATCGCTGCCCGCGTTCTAATAGATGTCACATCTTTATTTTCACCTCCAAGCGTAGTCGATGCGAGACCGTGAGCTCATGATCGGTTGTCGGTAAACGGTCACCGCGTGGAAGCGACACATGTGACGGTAGCCGATTGGCTTGGAATTTCCGGCGCGCCGAGGTACCGGGGATGTTATGAATGGCGGCAGTTGGAAGCGGACGACTTGAACGAAAAGTCGACTTGGTGACGTCGTGAACGAGAGGATTGTTCGGCGTCCTTCCTCGTTGTCCAGCTCTGTCTCCACGAACACCACAACCGGGTAGTCGAAACTGAACACACGCACGCGCACACTGTCACGAGTAAAGGTAAAGAAAACGAAAGTGTCCTGCTGTGAATAGAGCTTGTGCAGTTAGTCTCGTACAATCAAACTTAATTCGCAAGGACAGCCATCAGAGAAGTCACATCTCGCTTGGCTGGAGTTAAGACAAGCGCGTTTACAAGTGTTACCAGACTTGTTGCGGATAAGAAATTTCCCATCCAGGTATATTCATACCACAGATTTTACGCGAATATCCATTTAGCCATAGACACATCTGTGTCGAGTGTCACATAATGTAATTATATGGCAGGTGACGCTCCGTAGCTCCGACATGTGATAGTCTGTAAAAGCTGTAGACTTTTTAGCCCTGTAGTTTTTAGTGCTAACCGGTCGTTGAAGTTAGCGTCAAGGTAGTGGAGTGAGGCGTTGAGTTTGTGGAGCGTTGACTTCTGTGCCAAGTAGTAGATGACGGCACGCGGCTTCTCTGTCGTCTGCCCATCCAACCGCTGACGAAACCTTGTACACTCGCTGTCACACTCGCCTCTAAACAACAACACGAAATAACTATATTCATTTATTTAAAAATCCATAATCTGAATCAGACATATTAATCGGTGAAATAGAAAACAAGAAATAGCTCATTATGTTTTAGTCCAAGCGGTATTCGGAGAAGATCGCTCAAGACGCGGCTTTCAGCTTCGATGACCAAATAATTTGCGGTAAAATTTTAGCCACAAGTACTGCGTGAATCCAGCTACTCTATCACTCTCTTTAAATCTACCAGAATATCTCCCAGTAGAGTGCCGCCTTTTGAAGTAGACACGCAGTTGACTGAGAAGGCGACCTGGAGGCATTGGCTGTCGGTCCAGCTGCTGCGCGGAATACTTACGGGAGTGATCTAAATGCAAGAGGCGACCGTTTGTCGGCGTGCCAGGAAAACACAATTATGCAGATGTTCGCTATGGCATCGAAGCATGAACGAACGGCAAGGATTTGATCAACCATCTTTGAATAGGCACGGAAATGTCGTACGTCGCGTCTGTGTGGGCTGAAAATGGAAACATCATGCTCTTGTTCGATTTCTTGGCATCACTTTTTTGAAAGTTTGCAATGATTTATAATATATATTTTAGCACTACCTTGTAAAATACTGATAATTAGTAAAAATTTCGGTTCGAAAAAAGTCATGAATGTAGCACTTCCAACCGTGGGAAAATGGCTAATTTTCCGATTCTTCTGCTAATCGGTTTTTACGCGCGAAAGCAGCTACTGCTTTCAGCGAGTCTTAGCCATCGCAATTCTGTCTGTCTGTTCGTCCGTCTGTCCGTCTGACACACGGGTGGATCAGTCAAAAACCTTTACCATAGTCTGCTTGGATGACTCTAGTTTCAGGAACCGTAAAACTTTTTTACAAATTCAAAGGGAGTCACCCCGAACGAAAACGTTAAATAAGAGGGAGTGGGCAAAATTTGTGATTTTTGGCCAATAAGTCGCTGTATCTCAGTAACGGTGCGAGATAGGGCCTAGGTTACTATTAATCGCTAATAGGAAGTCGTACACTATCTCTCGATTGCCACCGAATTCAATAACCTTGGATGACCTTGAACGCCAAAATAAAGGGTTTTATGGATTTTTTGGCAATTTCGGTCTGCGACACAAGTCTATATCATTCACAAGGTGGCGCCACGAAACTATCGTTATGCGATCCAGATAGAAAATTGGGTATTTGTATATTAACGTAGCGTGAACACCCAAATTTTCAGCTAAACTACTGAACCGGAACTGCTATAGGCTTTCGCGCGTTTCGTGAGCATTAGCTCAAATTTCTTGTATTTTTAGTTTTTTAAAAGTTAATCTATTTTGCAATATGCCAATTGCGATATGCGGTTGACCATAGATTAAGATGAATGTTCTCTAGTTTTAGAACGAACTCTAGCACTTTGCACTAATGTAGGCTACCATAAGGTACACGATGAATTTAATCTCGCGAAAGCGGCCTCGTTGCTTTTTTGTCCACGTAGGCGGTCTTTCGCAGAGCCACTACATGTAGCTCTAGTGAGAAAAATAACTCTAAATCTGAATGAGCAAAAATGTCGCCGCGCCACGTGCCGACCTCGTAAGTTATGTTTATGCGGCCATCAGCGCCCACTGCACTGTGTGCAGTGAGTGCCAGCGGGCTAGCGCGCGATCTGCCAGCCGTAAGTAAACGATAAACATATACGCGACATATGCGTTATTTCTGGAGGTTTAACGTCCAATGACTTTGACTTTTAACTTTTTCAGCTAAAAGTTGGCACACCAGTTACTTCTAAGCTCTGTCCTGAGGAACGTTTATCGTACCAATTCATACACTCTTTGAGGAACCCATACGGGACAGACGGACAAAGAAAGGGAACAGGCAAGACCCGTAATGCGACCCGTTAGTACGGTAGCGTGTAACTGTGAATACTGGAGTGCAGTCTTTTGTGACACAGAGAGATTCACTACAGCATTGTAATAGGCCTGCCCAGTTAGTTTTGGAACCGACAACCGAAAAAAAACAGGCAGAATTGCATTAGACAAAAAGCACTTGCTGCAGTCTTACTCCGATTGGCCACAAGACTTCGGTGACGTCACAACAGTTGACAAAGACAAGCTATCCGTCTTGACCCACTGATCTAGATACATATCGTTGGCCTCGACCTCGACTAGGTCATGATGACGTAACTGTCTGATGGCGACGAGAAGCGATGACGTCACGAGCAGAGCAGCGAAGAAGCGTCGCCATCTTGGTAGCCGCATCATCAGTCTCCGCGCCCATTTGATATCACCGCGACCACTTGCCACATAGGGCTGAAAGACGACCCATTAGCTACAACACTTAAACCTTGAGCCGTGGACACGGGCCTTGAACACGACTCGTGTGAACCAGTCTTTAATGCAGATCATCCGTAACGCACTGCGGCTGCAAACATGACAAGTGATTGCGTTTTACTGCTTTTCAGTCTGGCAGCTGATTCATTAAGCATTTGATTCATTTTCGCGTGTGATTGATGTTATAATAATTATTGCTACGTTTTCTTAAATGTTCAAAAAATAATATATTGTATAGTTATCCTTGATTGTAGGTGGTACAATAACAATAGTGTTACCACGGTCGTCATAATAGGCCTAAATAGGCTAGGACGGCTCTGGCTGGCCACGCGGTGATGATTCACTACAGCAGCAGTGGATGAAAAGTCAATCAGGCGTTAGGCCTATATCATAGCGCTATAACACGCTGCGGTTATGAGGTGTTCTCTATTGGTGTTCATTCGTCTGTACGGATATTGGTCGTAAAGTGCTGTCATACCGGCAAAGCTGGTTAATGACATCGTCAGTCAAGTATCAGCGAAAATGACGGTTTGATCGCGGAAACCTTGCAGTCTGACAACGCGGGCAAGTCGCAAACCTTTCGCTGTGTGGGTTTGACGCCCTATTTGGGACACTTCGGTATCTCTGAAACTGCAAAACGATTTGCTACTTATTGTGCAAAAAATTGCGATGAATACGGCAAACGGGCGCACGAGATTTTTTCCTCGCGCACGATCGTTCTCGAATCTCGACTGCTTCGCATTATCCACACACCGCCATGAAATACGTACAAAAAGCTTTTAAAATAAGTGGCTGAATCTATTTCAGGTGGGTGTAGCTCTTCGTGGATTTCCATCTCAGAGCTACGAAGCGTCACCTGCCATATGACAGAATCACACAGAGTTACTGTAACCAGCCACTTGACACGGCTGAACGTGCTCCGCTTTAACCCCAGCCAGGTAGGCCGGCAATTGATTTACCTATACGCAGAGATAAAGTTTAATTGACGTGGCTGATTGGTTATTCACGGATATGGTTCACCTGTCCGCTGACAGCCACCCATCCAACTAGTACTGGGCCCGACGTAGAGCAACTTTTGATCAAGACCGCCGCGTTAAGCCCCAAACTTAATTCACTTTGACTTGTTGCAGATTTGTTTGCAACAAGTTTGCAACAAGTTTGCAACAAATCAAATATCTGCAGCAAATCCACGGCAACCAGGTCATTAGAAAATCGAAGGCCTACAGAAAATCCACAACAACCTGACGTGTCATGATGTTGTACAGCAATTTGCACAACTTGTTGTACAGTAAGTCTACAGCAGATCGAAGCAATGAAACTTGGGCTTTAACCATGCACTAGCATTAGGCATACACCGAAACAAACCGAAAAAAAACTTCGTTCTATTCCAATCGGCATTCTACGGTCCGTCTGTCACATCGTCTTTCAGCCGCACGCTAATGAATCTTCAAGCAGCTCGGAGACATTCGCTGTTCGTCTGTCAGACACGCATCAGAATGTATCGACTGCCGTGGGTCCAACTGGACCGAAATCTGCATTTTAATGGTGCTGCATATCAAAGCACCAGCGCGACAGTCACTATAGGTGTTTGTACAGAAACTGCAAGCTATACTGTAGCCTTTTTCTCGAGATCTATCCTGCATGTTACGGATAATAACGGGAACTATGGTAGCTAGCAAATAATCGAATTATAACCAAGTTCGTGTTAATATTTTATCAGCACCGACGTACCGGTACGTTAGCAGTCCGACTACCGGAAACTGTAAGGTGTAAAATAGAGTAGCCTACACCAATGAGACACTGTCAGGCATTGCGTGTCATTCGGAAATGTTCTTACACTATTAATAATCTAACGAACGTCTGGACAAATAAATTACGGTCGCACCTCAAAGTCATTGTCCAAGACTGTATGTATGCGATTCATATATTTCGTTTGCTTATAAACTTTTCCGTGTAGCTAATGCTGACTTAAATAACCTTTACCAAGCAATCAAGGACACAGGGACCAGACATGTATAAATTTCTGTTAGTAAACAGTGTTTATCAATGACGTCTAGGCCTACATCAGTTATTTTATAAAAATAGTCCTGCTGATTTTGTGACGAAAACGGAATTACTCAAGTTATGAAGGTCATAAAAATGTTTTAATGGATGCATATACGTGATATGTGACAGACTGACAATCATGACTTTTATAAGCCTACTATTTCTAGTTGTTTATTAACGAAAAAAGTCATTTATTATTTGTGATAGCATTTGAGTTAAGTTTATAGTTTATTTATTTCGGTTTTTCTTGATCATTATTGGTATCTATACCAGTGTCACGTATGCTGCAGATACGAAGATTTATAGGTTTAACTTTTTAGCGCCTTGTTCCTAAATGTAAACGACTGATACAAAATTTGGCATAAAAGAACTGCGTCGCAGATGACATCAGTAGGCAAATACATCTGAGTAGCTCTGTAACGCGTATGGTAACCACGTTGTTGTGTCTCTGCACCGCATGACACTGACATGACACCTTTTCCATATTTTACTACAGAGATAGCTTACGTGAATAGTCTTATTTAAAAGAACAAACTCGGACAAAATTTGGGCAAACCGGCCGCTTAATGTAGATGGATTCCAATGTTTTCTGCTAGTTGCATGGCTATTAACGAATTTAGGTAAAAAATCGTGCAACCTAGAACAGTGTAAGAAATAATAAACAAGAAATTTGAGCTAATGTTCACGAGACGCGCGAAGGCCTATAGCAGTTCCGGTTCAGTAGTTTAGCTGAAAAATGGGATGTTCATGCACGCTAAGTTAATATAGGCCTACAAATACCAAATTCTCTATCTGGATCGCATATCGATAGTTCTGTGGCGCCATCTTGTGAATGATATAGACTTGTGTCACAGTCCGAAATCGACAAAAAAATCCATAAAACCCTCTATTTTGGCGTTCAAAGTCATCCAAGGTCATTGAATTCGGCGCCAATCGATAGTTAGTGTACGACTTCTTATTAGTGATTAATAGTAACCTAGGCCCTATCTCGCACCGTTACTGAGATACAGCGACTTATTGGCCAAAAATCGCAAATTTTGCCCACCCCC
>Ga0056128_1004589_pt1 | contig 17294 bp, 9 predicted proteins | sample WorMetLIZISLAND2_FD_71113 | JGI IMG/M metagenome (GOLD analysis project Ga0056128, IMG submission 71113) | Marine gutless worms symbiont microbial communities from Max Planck institute for Marine Microbiology, Germany - Olavius geniculatus... ... | reverse complement strand
CTTTGAGAGAAAATGCTACCGGAAGATTCTAAGGATAGGATGGACACAAAAGGTCACTAATGAAGAATTGTACAGAAAGATTCAATTGACAGAAACCCTACTGCAGAAAGTGATACAGAATGAACGACAGCAGAAAGATAAAGACCCTGGTGTTCGGAATGATGGATGGTTCAAACAAAAGAGGACGGCCTCACCGAGAATGTTCAGATGACATTGAGCAGTGGTGTGGGGCAACCCTGCAAGAGTTAAGCCACGCTGCCCTAGATAGGCAGCGGTGGGCAGTGATAGTAAGAATGGCATCAGACACCAATGGGCATTGAGCCCACGGTTGTCGATGATGATGATGATGATGATTTGTTTGGTGTGCAGTGATAGAGCAGGAGAAGCATACATTAATACAGACAGGCTATAAGCTTCTGCAAGTTCAATAATGCTATTTTACTTATTCCCTCACTATGCGAAAATATAGAGTTACAAGCAGCATAGAAAGATCTTTTCAGTGGATTGATATCGAATTTCATAGTTCTACCACATGCTAGGTAAATGCCTAAATATTTGATATCGTCAGACCATGCAATCTTTTCACTACCCATTATTCATTGTCAGCCAAAAATGTATCAGTCCATATTTATGTTGATTCTCATACATTTGGCCTATATATTACACTTCGCTCAAAATTATACTGTTCTGAAGTTATTTCAATTTATATACAGCATTTCGAGCGATGGCCATTGTTGTCAATGAAGCATGATAGCTATTACGTAATTGGTCGTCAAGGAAATGCTGGCGTCACGTGATCGAAATTAGCCAATGGCAAGCGTCATTACAATTAAGTCTGTCACTTAGCTAAGTGATGTGCGGATTGTGTTGGTGCAACGGAATTGATTTAAGTAGCCGGTTAAGTACCGTTTAAATTTAAGTGGTACTTAACTAAGTACGTACTTAAAATTGGTTGGTGCAACCAGCCCTAAGTTGCTTAAATGCTCCACACTGGAATGGGCTAAATAATGCTGGTTTGCAGTAGGCCATATCAGTATGTGCCCATTTTGGTACATACCATTTTGTTACTAGACATCACATGTACTGAAATGATGTGTGGCTTTAGGTATGGATCTGGACCTGGACAGATTGTAGCAGGGTTGTGGACTGAAACATCACATCAGCAGCACAGTTCTTGTCAGCTGGATGTCTGCCATCATTAACGGCCAGGTCATTTTACCAACAGTCCATGTTTAACACCTCACTGTTAAGGCACATTCAAAGTGATATAAATGAACTGAACTGACAGGATTTAATTTTTGATGAACTGACCAATCGGCAAGTAGTAATCCATTACAGTAAGCACTAAGCAAGCACCATTTTATGGCGTCGGTGACTACATGACTATGCATGTCACACGTGTACATGTCAACCAGTGACCAGGCGGCTCACTCTTGCTCATTGGTCAGTTTATCAGTTCCAAACTAAACCATTTCAGTTCAGTTATTTCGGTCGCTCTCTACGTGCCTTTAATCAAAACTTGCTGTTTTCCTAGACGGTGACCATTACCATCATCAGAATGCGTGGAGCTACCGAAAATGCTTAAACTAATTTTGACTGGATTTCTGGTAGTAGTCATGATAAATATGATCATTTTTCTTATTATATTGTGTTTCTGGACTGTAAATTGCAGTACTTACTGACTTCATTGTAGTTTGCTGTAAACATTGTATTCCATAGAGATAATACTATTCTGGCTCTAGTCTTTCTCAGTCTGTTGAATAGATCATTGTCTCAGAGTTTTGCATGTATGCAAATGACACATTCCACTGCGCGTTGTAATTTTTGTGGAAAATTCTGAGATGGTCGGGTGTAAAACTTCATAAATTCTGGTTGATTTGACATGGAATGACCCTGTTGCAGTACTGACCTTCACTGTCATCCCAGGTCAATGATTCTCATGTCATTTGAAAGCCAATATGCCACTTACTATTAGTGATCAATAGCAACCTGGGTCATATCTCGCACTGTTTAGCCGCAATACATCCGTTACGGACAGATGGATGGACAGACACATCGTGCCATAGACATGCTTTACAGCATATGTATAGCACTTCAAAAACCCACTGAGTTTTTTTGGGTAAACCCACCTAAAAACCTGCTAAAATCCCACCCCAAACTTAATCCAATTTTGCTTTCTTGCTCCGCTGATAATGAAATATTTTATTATGACTGACTTTTTGAAACACTTAAATCTAAAAATTAGCAAATATTTGCATATTCTATGATGTGGGGAGCAACATGAATGAACCAACTGAAAACCCATAGTTGCAAATCCCAAAACCCATGTTCCAGTTGAGCCTTTTTACAAAAAACCAGTTTAACTATAAAAATCCCAAATAATCCAGAACCCAATAAAACTGATTCAGCTGGGGGGGGGTTTAAAAAACTAAACCTGGTTTTTTCAACCTTGCGAGAGATGTCTGAGTGCTTAGAGTGCGTGGCCTTGCTGACTTCACACCAGTCACTCGTCAGTCTAGTCAGTCATCAGTGAGTTTATTACCCTTCAGTCTGAGGATTGACAGGTTGAGATGCATACATGTCAGGAATGTATACATCAGCAGTACAGCCAGCGCAGTGCAGGACTGCATCAGCTTCCTTCATAAGCGCCCAGTGAGCCTTAAGGGCTGCCGTCCAGTCAGCTCCATTAACCTTGAGCACTCTCTGATTGTGCTAACTGCCATCCTGTAACTCACTGATTGAAACTTGCCCCTGTACTGAGAACTCAGTCAGATTATTCCACGTGTAAGTTTCAAACGATTCATCCAGTAGTGCAGGTGCTATTTTTAAGGCCTAAGAAATTCCAGTTGCAGTCTGGCAAAAAAGTATTGACGTTGGGATATTAATTTTTTTTACTTTATATTTAATCACATGCCATGTCAAATTAAATTACACAACTCATAGAAAATGACACGCTGAGATCTGAATATGAGAACTAAAGTGCAAATGCTGCTGCAGCATAATGGACTACCTGGTAGATTGAGTAGAATAAAAATTTTATTCACAGAGGTTTTCAGGTATTAGTGGCAACTAGAAGCAGAGGATTTTTTTACACCTAACTGCATTTGACGTGCATTTGTATTGTGTTATATGATTTTTCAGACCTGATTTCTGTATAGGCCTAGTGGCCACGTGGTTTATACGTCTGTTTGTTACACAAATTCATTTATTGTCAGTATTCTAACATATGTCTTTGGATGGTTAGTATGTTAGTAAGTGTCACGGAGAAATCGTGTGACGTTTTGTATCATGGGTACTAACTTGATTTTTTATGGGTACAGTCGTTAGTTTTCGTTGCCATTTGTCCATACTGGTCACTAGATGGTTATTTGCTGCAAACGTTATATGGTGGACACATTGACTGCATCTGTGCGGTGCCCTGTTTTAATAAGACTGATAAATTGCTACTGAGTCTACAGTCAGGATGCATGGTGAAAGTACTGTCTGTTATTTGGGTGGTGGGTGAGTCGTCTTAAGACATTGTACGGCAGCCGAATTCTGAAATCTATTTAAGACAGGTCACAGTTGTAGCACCGTGATGACGGAATATCATTATCAGTATTCTGTGAGGAGCAGTGCTTCTTCTTCGCTGCTCATAAAGTGTGACCCGCATTTTTTCTCATAATATATAACGTATTTGACTTTTTAAATCGTTTTTTGTACTTCGTATATTGAGTGATATAGTCTTGTTGTAATTTAGTTGCGTAACTATTGATGCGATGTTGACATTCCTGTTCACACTACAGAATGGCTGGCTGCTGTCAGTAGTGAATGCAAGCAAGCAAAGGGAAGGTGGCGCTGTTATTGATTCAAACTGCTTTGTAGCTGCGAAGGAATTCGGCGAAGTCGTCAGAATGCTCGCCTGTGGATGTCTGCTTTATATATCTCTAGCTCGCTGGCTGGGCCGGTCACATTCTCTGCACGCTTAATAGACAAGATCGAGAGAGACAGAGATAGAGAGAGTTATGCTGATTCGGGCCTACTTCTGGTGTTATCTGCAGCATTGCTGCATGCGGCCAACCAGCCCGGGCACGTTGTCTTAAATTCTCCGTCCGTCTGTCTTGAGACGTCCGTCGGTCCCGTATCATTACCGGCATTCCCGGATGCTACCCATCTTCCACTGTAACTCGCTTTATTCATTCCAGTTACCTATCTGTGTGCCAGGCTGGCCCGCCGCCCCGAGCATTTCCATTGTGCTTGGCGCGTACTGTTTGCATGCTTGCTCGTCTGACATCTGCTATTGCCGCCTGCCTGCTGCCCCAAAGGCATGCCGCCGCCTCAGTGTTTTTTTGACTCACTTTTATGGCCACGCAGCAGTGCTCCCAAGCACCCAGGGCATTCCAGGCCCCTTCTCAGTTCTGCAGCTAAGTACACTTTTCATGTCCTCCGTAATATACACGTGTAGCACAAATATATGAGGCACGTGAAAGCTTGCATCACTCCCCAAACCTTCCAGTTGGCGACGCAGACAAAGAAAGAGTACGGTAGGGAGAGAAGGAAAGGACGGGTAGGCCTAAATCATTCCTTTTCGTCATCACCGTCGTCTTCAGCCTCAGTCTGAAATGTTTAATAAGCACTACTTTTAGGATTCCGTCGCCGTTGAAGTGTCAGATGAGTCATGGAGCATACGCTATCAGGGAGTTACGCAGAATTTTTTAAAATTTGGGGACTCAGATCCAATTCGGGGGTGGAAGTTTTGGGGGCACGGCATAGGAATCTGGGGGTGGATCCCCGAGCGGGGTCCAGGGGCAGAGCCCCTGGTCCTCCCTGAAGCTGAAACACTTGGCTTTTGGACGTTCAATGGATGCCGCAAATTTGCCCACTTTTCTGAAATTTAAAATCGTAAAAATAGGTGTTTTTGTTGTTTCTTGTAAACATTAAGTTTAGTAGGCCGCAGTATGTCACAGTTTACAGTGTATTGATGAAAAGCAATAAGAGTGATGCAAGAATAACAGTTTTTACCATGGCCTATATTGGTTTTGACCACAACACCCCTGGCCACTTTTTCGTTGAGGAATGTCAAGATTTTAATGGGGGTGTAAACCCCCACAGGGGGAGCTAAATAATTCCATACCATTCCAGGATATGAACGCCAAAACAGGCAGGTCATGAGACGCTGCCCGAAGACCCACAGTGATAGTCCAGCTGTGATGTCGGATGCTGCATGCACGCTTGTTCCGTGCATTTACGTTTTTTTCTGCTGCTTTCGGCTGCGTCCATGAACTTGCGGAATGATAGAAGTAGCCCTGGCTAGTGCATGCATTCCATGCGTCGTGGGAACTACGAACGTCGTGATGTAACTGCCCGCGATGTTGTCTTGAGTTAACGGAACTATAGGACGTACTTACAGTCGCCAGGTCTTGGGTTCAACTCCCGGTCGGCTTACTATGAGATAGTTGATACTTGGATGGGTGACTGTCTGTGGACAGGTGAACACCTCTCGGTATATAACCAACGCCAAGGTCAACTCAGCCTTCCGTGCTTTCGGGGTAGGTAAATCGAGTACCGGCCTGTCTGGCTGTGGTTAAGGCAGAGGCGCGTTCACCTGTGTCTGATGGCATGTAGAACTGTGTGATCCGTATGGCAGGTGACGCTCCGTAGCGGTAAGAAACGTCGTGGGAACTAGGTATGTCGTGATGTGATCCTGTTGAGCTGTACCGTACGTCGCAAGGCGCTGACAGCGACGGACGCACGGCGCGCCGGCGTTTTGAGAGCCACTCATCCCCCTCCCTTCCCCCTCCCCACCCGTCGGTCCTCACCACTGTGGGGGGCGCATAATGCGGCGGCAGCATTCCTGGCATACCGCGCTTTGTGGAGCGCTGCGGCGCGGCGGTGTGGTCGGCCCAGGGAAGCAGTGCTCGGGCGCGCGTGCGTGAGGCCGCGGTGCGTTGTGGCTAGCCGATCTCTCTGCCTCCCACCGTGCCGTGCGTGCGCTGTGTGTGCGTGTGTTCACTGCCGTCCGGCCGGCCAAATGACGACTACGACCGAGCGACCGTTGTGGCCCGCCCGTCCGGCCGACACGCTGCTGCTTTTTTCACCGCGCAAGTAAATCGTCGTTGTCGTCGTCGTACGTCACGAGTTGATCGTATAGAACGTCCGTCGTACACGCTTGGTACCTGCCTGAGACTGAGCACTGATAAGTCCGAGTCAAAGCTATCTGTACGTGGACGTACGTCGTGTCTTTGTCTGGCTGGATGTTATCGAGTGACCGACTGACTTGAGTTTTACTCGTTGTCGACCGGCCACCACCAGTTCTCCGTCTCTTCAGTTTGAATCTGTCTTTCACTGATAGAAACCACTTACGTCAGCTGCTGACTGCTTGCTGACCGCAGCTGCGTCCGACGTCCGTCGCGCCGTCGCGTAGTAAGTAACGAACGCACTTGAACTTGAACTTCACATGAACGCGACAAAGAAGCAAAAAGTGCTGACACTAAATGTGAAAGATTACAGATGGTATAGAGGTCTTTGTGGGAAACCCGTCGTTAAGTTGCGGAGCGTCACCTGCTATATGGGATCGCACTGTTATCTGCCACCCGACAGGTGAACGTGCTCCGCAATGACCCCAGTCAGATAGGCTGGTACTCGATTTACCTACCTCGGCTGAGTTGAGCATGATGTTGGTTATATACCGATATGGTTTACCTGTCAACAGACATTCACCCGTCCACTTGATAGCCAATTGACCGGAAGTAGAATCCATGAACTCTCGATCATAAATCCAACATCTTATACATTAATTTTCGCTTATATATTCATCAGCTGTCCATCCGTCAGTTTGTTACAACTGCAGACTGACTGACTGACAGACATACTTATGTTGTTGACACATTATTGTTCTCTAGTTAAAGAGGAATTTTTAATCGCATTCAGATTAACATGATGCTTACTTGGGTTGCAGATTGCAGCAGCCTGCAGGTACAGAACAAGAAATTTGAGCTAATGCTCACGAGACGCGCGAAAGCCTATAGCAGTTCCGGTTCAGTAGTTTAGCTGAAAATTGGGGTGTTACACTACGTTATATGCAAATACCAAATTATCTATCTGGATCGCATAACGATAGTTCCGTTGCGCCACCTTGTGAATGGTATAGACTTGTGTCGCAGCCCGAAATCGCCAAAAAATTCATAAAAGCCCCTATTTTGGCGTTCAAGGTCATTCAAGGTCACTGAATTCGGCGCCAATCGAGAGCCAGTGTACGACTTCTTATTAGTGATTAATAGTAACCTAGGCCTTATCTCGCACTGTTACTGAGATACAGCAACTTATTGGCCAAAAATTGCAAATTTTGCCCCCCCCTCTCATTTAGCGCCTTCGTTCGGGGTGATCCCCCTTCGAATTTGTGGAAAAGCTTTATGGTTCCTGAAACTAGAGTCTTCCAGGCAGCCGACGGTGAAGATTTGGTGATTATAGCTTGCACCGCTTTTGACTGATTCACCCGTGTGACAGACAGACGGACGGACAGAATTGCGATGGCTAAGACGCGCTGAAAGCTGTAGCTGCTTTCGCGCGTAAAAATGACATGCTTAAAGCCGTCCTTTCTCGGATAGGTTGTTAATATTATAACCGGTGCGTTAGTCACAGCAGGTTGGCTGACTATATATAGTGACTTTGTGTCATTGTGTGTCACTAATAGTGATAGTCCAGTCAGTCAGGGTCACCCAGTACTGTACTGTAGGATGGAAGCTTGTAAGGGGCGGCCAGTGAATCAGTCAGCAATAGAATGGTATATAATTTGTAGTCACGAATTGATCTCAACAGTGGCCGTCAGCTGCAAGCAGACTTGACAAATACGGGTACTTCATGGTATATTGGATCTAAGTCTTCCAGCGCCGTTGCTGGTTTGGGTGCACCGGCGTATTCTTGTGATACATTTGATACATGCAACGACTGTAGGCAACTTGTTCAGTGCTACACACACGTGTGGCTGTGTCACCAAGCAGTAACTGTAATCTACTAATGGGACTGGGCAAATGAAGGTGGATGCTTTGCGACTGGAAAGGTCAACCGCGGGCCCTCGTTGACTGCATATAGATTATAGACAGTACGAGACTACCTTTATCTTCAGAGTATTGTGAAACTCGTGTGTAAGACGTGGGTCGTGATTTGGTAGTCATAGAGAATGCACTGACACGTTTCAGCATGTCTGGTAGTTCACAGCAGCATGTGATTGAGCACTGATCGGTGCAATAGTTTATGTACATGCTTTCATGATTATTCGTTTGAACGTGTGTGAACCGCAGCTCGGCTGCAAAATATACAACTGCTGTCCTACCTTGCTGTGAGTTCTGGTTATCTGTGCTAGATTTATGACCCGCTGCTTTGCCCGATTATAATAGACAGCGGATCCGACGACATTGTGTCAGTGAAAAATGCGCATACCGGGCATAGCAGTGCGCCTAGTGTAGTATGCATAGTATATGCCTGGACATCGTTGATGAATTTCTGTACTGTCAGGCGTGTGTAATTGAGCAGCGAAATGGCGTGATTAGCAGTCGCAAAGTACCGTATTTAGCACTTCTGCTTGGTAGGCCCATTGCCTGCTCTATTTGTGCGTCGCGCCGTGGTTGGTTCTGTCAGTGAATGTGTAATAAAAATGTGCACCAGTACTGTTTGCTGTGGGACGAATCACTTTGGTCAATGGTGATATTGTATTACAGCATATAACCTGAAAAGAACTGAAATGTTTTAAACAAGAAATGTGCGATAGTGCTTATGAGACGCGCGACGCAGGTTGTCTTGGTCTGTTTCCAGTAATTTTGACCTAAGCGTGCTCTTTAATTGTGTGTCGCAGCATGATGTGTCTGCATATTCTTCTGTTGAGAAATAAATCTACAGACTAGCCTACTGTGTAGTATAATACCCTGGCCGTACAGTCTGTAACAGAGTATAAACCGGTGAACTGTACACTCAGTGGCCTATTTTTTTCTACACCGACTGCTTTCTGTGCATCGTTGGTGGTCTGTTGGATAATATTTATGTGGCCGGCCGGGTGGGTGGCCGTGGTGCCTTGGCATTGCAATGACGACCAGTGAACACGTGTTTACTGCTGCTGCCGCTGCAACTGCCCCTGGAATGTTGTTTACTATTCGTCAATGGCAGTTTGGCCGGCTGAGAATTCAGCCGGTAATGGTATCCAGTGGACGATCTGGCCCGTTGTTTCAGCCAACCGTTAGGGATAGGGCGCTGGCACAATGTGCAGTGAGTTGCAGTAAAATAAAACAACCTGCAAAAACTATTCACTTGAATAGAAATTGAAAAAGGCTAAATGAGGTCATAAAAAATAAAAACTTACACAGATATAGATCGTCTTGGACTGTAGATAAATACTCTGCGAGCGATTTTTAACAACATTGTCAGTAATTTTTTACGCTTTACTGTCGGGCTTTGGAATAAGCATATTAAGTTTTTTGCTAAAGATTAATATCTTTAATGCTGTACACCGGCAACTGACTGCTTACATGGGGAAGCGGCATACAGCTTGATTTTCCTGTGTGTGAATGCTTTCTGGACAGTCGAAAACTGTTTGATGGTTCCTGTGTTTTCGCCTTGGCTCACTCATAGTATACCAAGCTGGACCCAATCAGAAATTCTAAACTATCTCACTCCTGCAAATTATACGTATAAATTTTTCGCTCCTCTTTTTAGTCGCCAATCTGAACATTGACATTGCCCGAACAGTTCGTTATAGCGGGTCGATTTCGACGAACTCGCGAGAGGAGGATTTTTGTTAGACTTTAGCGTGAAATGCGTGATCCATAATATTCTCAGTGCAAAGAGTTCAAACTCTATATACTGCATGATCACACTCTAGTTCACAGTCTGCGTGAGATCTGCCTTTTTGTAGCTGTGATATGACTCATGTTTTGTACTAGGCATTGTAGTCCCTCCGTGTGGCAGTATAGCGTACTGTTTAACGTTGACAACGGTGTTCGTCCGTTCGTCCGTTCGTCCGTCCGTCTTGTCTGTTGTGAATAGACTTTGACTGACAGGCAGATCGGTGTCTGTATGTATGTATGTCCCGGCTATGCATGTGCTGGATAATAATCCCCATACTACAGGTTGTATAACTGAAACCTGTCAATGCCTGGGCGCTGTGCCTTTGAGGGGCTCTACTCAATTATACTTATGGGGCATTGTGCCCCTGTATCTGTCGTTTCAGTCATGTATGACTGACTGACGGCGTTATGTAGACTGTAGAGAGCGTCTCTTTAGTGCGTGAGTTCTTCATTGAGCTGCTTCGATCGTTCACCGTTCATTCACAGCATTTCAACTTGAGAATATATCGCTGCAGCCTGTGCCGTCGACTTAGCATGTCTATCACGATGTTTGAGATGGATTAAAATTATGCAACTAACTTCAGCCCTCTCTTCAAACCCTGCAGTTTGTTACAGCATTAAGTCGTCCCTGGATATAGGCAACTGTGTGGCCATTAGGGCGTCCGTATATCTAGTAACGGCAGGCTTTATGTTTTCGCTTTGTTTTTCTACTTTTTTCTTTTCTACTTTTCTCCGAAACCGAACAGCGGACCACGACAAAAATTTGGAGGAAGGGCGACCAGTACGGTCGGCTATTTTGCGATAGGTGGGCTTTTTGTGGTAATAATTGAATTTGAGTATAAATTGGCTAGTTTTATGGATTTCTCTCGAGGTTTTTGTTCACTGATCGTGTTGGCTTGTTTCTGATTGGGCAGCAGCGTGCTGAATTGAAACAATGGTTGACACCCAGTTTACCAACTGTAGCTTATTGTGTCATTGTTAGTTTTACTTCATTATAATAACTCTATTTCGTTTTGTGTCGCGAGCTGCTAGCTACGTGGCGCCCGTAACGTCTCTGTTTCCCTGTTTACGTTGACAGTGAAATTAGATAAATATATCGGTTCAGTGCCGATACATTACGCGGCCTTTCGTCTACACAGCTGCCGCTGCACAACCCTTAAGTTTGCCTGACCTTTATTTTTAAACTCAAAATTGACACAACAGTTGCTGCTGGTCACTGGTCAGGGGCACGTTTAGACCAATTTTGACTCTGCGCTTTTTGGGAGCGCAGTTGCGACAGGCGCACAGTCAAGACTTGTAATGCGGCGGCCTCATAAATTCATAATCAGTTGGGTCAGTTGTTAATCTGGTCGGTCACTGGTAAGCCGCAGGCTGGTGTACAGGCGGCGTTCCGTTCCATGGTACCGCTTGCCAAAACGCCTGACCTTGATCTACGCAGGCAGCCAGCAGTAGTGAATATGAGGGTGGGGAGGGGCGGCTGAGCCCCCCCCCCGACACGCTCTGCTGGGTGCAGGTATTGTCACGTGACCGCGGGGGGAGCTCTGTTGTTCATTCATTTCTGCGTCGGGTCATTCATTGAAAGGTTTGACACCGGCTTGTCGTGAGTCACGCTAGCCAGTGGACAATGTTTTAAGATGAGTTTACAGAGAGCCAGTTTATACTACGTACCATTGGCAATCTGTCAGCATTCCGACTATACAGCACGGAGCTCGCTGAACTACACGGTGTTTCATAAAAAGGACCCCTTTTTGTTTTTTCATCATTCACTCAAACGATGATCAATTTACACAGAATTTGTGCCGGTTGTAGCTGAAGAAATACTAATTCATAATATTGCAACAAAATATGGCAGTTGATGGTGAGCTTAATCTGGTTCGCTAATGAAAAATGTTTATTGTGTCGGCACTAAGCAACATGGGGACATGAAATCAGGCGTCTTGCAATCCAAAAACTCATCTTCTGGCAAGCTCTGTGTGATAGTGCACTGTCTTGCTCGAACGTGTAAAAGTCCAACTATCCCCACAGGTACGTAAATGCCATCGCTTTGCATGTTTTTGTAACTGTCACTGTAAAACTTCAACAATTTGGCATGAATGAACCAGATTTTTCAACATTGGAGCAGGGTAGCAACTGACAGCACCAGTTGAGACTATCCAGTTTGTACCCGTGACACATTATGACGTCAGCATTAGGTCAGGACTAGCAAAAAATATTTAATTAACTGCCATTTTTTGTTGCAATATTTTGAATTAGTATTTTTCAGCTACAACTGGTACAAATTTTGTATAAGTTGATCATCGTTTGAGTGAATTATGAAAAAAAACAAAAAGGGGTCTTTTTTACGAAACACCATGTAGTGGTAAATAAGGGGTTTTCGTCAGTTTCATGCCGAAAACTCGGATTTATTTTGTCAGGATTCTGCTGCAGAAATGAGGGAGATGCAGTTCAGAAGAATGCTTAAGACTGTGCCCTACTAATGGTAGTCTGCGATATCAGACAGAATTTAGAGGCTTAATTGTCACAGATTGTTGATTATTTGCCGGCCAGCAACGCTTGGCTAGCCAGTAATGTCAGGTCGCCTCAAGGCAAAACCTGTTGGTTAGGTCTCGAAGCCGATGAATGGCCTTGTTGTGATGACTGCAACCGTGGCCTTGAACTGATATGTCCTTATGATCTAGTTGTCCCTCAGGAGATGGTTTAGTTATGTATGACAGATCAACTACGTGATTACTGAGTCTGCAGTAAAACCAAGAATGACGGAATCTGGCAGTGCTGTATCTATTAAAATTAATCTTATGGTTTTTAGTTTTTACAGGGCGCCAGCATAGCTTGCTGTGCTGATGCCCTGTCATAGCTATGGCAGAGACGTCCGTCTCTCAGTGTTTGTACAAGATACTGCTGGAGTGGATAGATTAGTATGCAGTATCAGCTTATAAATACCACTCCAGAGTCCGGACAGTGGTGTGTGGTGTACTGACAAGTGAGGTGTTGATCTGTGCTGCAGAGTGATGGCGTGAAGTAGGTCGTCGTCGTCAGCGAAGGTGGAGTTGATGGGTTGAAGCCGTGAGAAGGCAGAAGGTCTGAGGGCGTGGAGGCCTGGTGTGGGTGTGGGTGCTATGCCTCAGACGTCGTCCATGACATCAAGGACCTCGACAAAGCAGACTGCCACTCGACGTTCGGTCCGCGTCATCATGCTTGACAAACAGGAACTTTTCATCAAGATAGAGGTCCGTACGTCTGTACCCACGTGGCCACAAACCTGGAAAACCTAGAATATTTTCCAGGGAATTCTCTGAACTTGGAAAACTTTCAGAAAACTCAGGGAATTCTGTGCCACCGCACGAAAAAATTTAACAAACAAAATACTGTCACCAGATGCAGTTTCCGGGGTGCAAAAATGCAGATGTGTGTACGTTTGCAGCTGGGGGGGAACCATGTCGTGGACCTTACAGCGTTACCTCAGATTAGCATTAGTACAATCACTTTCTGTTGCTATAAGCTATCGAAAAGTAAGTTTATGGCTCTGGAGAAACCTTGAAAACTCAAGGAATGTTTTTTTACTTTGTGGCCACCCTGTAATGCTGTCAGTTCTCCAACTGTAGGCTGTAGAAATTACTTCCATATTAATACTGGAAAGTGCTTTTTTGTAACTGCATTGTAATTGTGTGTGCACTACACTGTGTCCCCCAAAAAAGCATCCCTGACATTATCGATTGTAACTTGAAGGAAGATTAGCAGATTTTAATAATTTTTGGCAGAAATATTTCTGACACAACTGGCTATTAAATAAGTGTTTTAGTTTCTACCTCACCCAATGTTTGTTTTTGCACTACCTGGTGAAATCAGACCAAACATAGTACGTGTTGAAGTGAATTAAAAGAGTGAATAAATTCCAATATCTTAATCTGTAGGCTGGTCTATTACAGGGTTTGACTGTCAAGCAGCAGATGGAAGTTTAGGAATGTTTGTGAAATCAAGAAGCATCTGGTATAGCCTGGATTGGTCTGAAGCAGAACATTATCGATACTGCTGTCAGTGAATGGAGAAAGTGTCTGCTTGCCTGTGTTGCATAGTGGGCCAACACTTCAAGCAATTTTTTACTGCAGGCAGTTGAAAATGGACAACTGGATGAAATGTCAGCCAATGTGTCAGAAATGTGAACAAAATGTGTTTTTACGCGTTATGTTATGCATTGGATAAAGAAGTGATATTTTACTGGTTGTGTTTTCTTCAGGTAGTGCAGAAACAAACGTTGGGTGAAATGGGAAACTGAATGGTCATTTGATGGCAAGTTTTGTCAGGAATATCCATACCAAAAATTATCAAAATATGATAATTGATTTTCAAGTTGAAGTTGCAAATGTCGGGATACTTTTTGGGGATACAGTGTAAAATTACTTTTCATGGTATTAAGAGTGTTGAAACTTTTAAGGAATTCTTAAAACATTGAATCTATTTTAGTATTTAGTTACTTTGACAAGTTGATGTTGTGCTGCAGCAATTATCTTGTGTTTATTTCTTGTGCTTTTTGTGCAGCCATTTTTAAATATGCAATACCAATTAAGTGACTAGTGCATTTGCCCTTGATGATTTTATTTCACATTGTATTTTTCTTACAGTAGCTTATGTGATTGTTAATAAATAAGATAAAGTAAATATATAGTCAGCATCGGTTCTTTTGCGCTACTGAGTAAGGCCATGTCATGTAATTCATTACCCGTTGGTATTAGTTGACTATGATTACGTAATGTCTACAATTTTTCTCTGTTTGTCTGTTGCCAATATTTGAAATTTTCATATGTTTCCAGTGTGTCTTCCACTCTGTAGTACGTAATCGATAGCAGATGGCTGAACATTCGCTGCTGCCTTATTCAAAATGGGCAGCCGAATGTCGGCATTATTTTGGTGACTCTATTGACATCACAATTGTTCCAGGACTATAAGATCCTAGTGGAATTTCTCATCTTGTTGGGTATTTTCCCCCAGCCCCATATAGGCTCGTGGTGACAACTGCAATAAGTCTATTTGATATATATTGTGATACACAAATTTTCTTCCCATCACTGATGTGATTATTGTTGTAGAACAAGGGTGCTCGAGTGTCCGAGGTTTTTGCACAAGTTTGTCAGCACATTGATCTCAGGGAGACTGACTACTTTGGTCTGGCCATTTTTCAAGGTATAGTGAAAGCCACTGCAAAAAAATGTCCTCGGCTTCTACTTTTTCAAACATATAATTCAAGTTGGTTTAAAAAATATTCTGTTGACCTAAAGCGATTGGCAAAGATGCTTGTATTTCTGAATGTGTATTTATCACTATCACATTTCTGTGCGTTAAGTTTTTAAGTGTAAAGTTTATACATAATATGGTACCAGTGTAAAATAAATATGTATATAATATTTGTTCTGTTTTAGGTATAGGGATGGCATGCATTGTATATGAATTTTTTTGCCTGATTGTTTTTTAGCTGATATTTTAATTTTATTTCTCGTTTTTAATGTATTTTGATTTCACAACATTTATTCAATGTTCTGTGGTACACTAATGTCTGTTCAGTGCTTTGACACTATTGGTTGAGTATCTGGCCTGTTAAAATTCATCATCCAGTAATCTGAAAAAGTTTTTTGGGACCAACTTTTTTGTGTTACTGCTGAAAGTAGTACATGAATAGCATACACATATAACGTTTGTATTGTGTGCACTTTGAGAGAATGACGATATTATTTGGTGCAGTATAATTACAAAAAAGGCCCCCTACCTGGTGTTAATTTTATCACTACGTGTCTGTTAATGTGCATGCAGACAGCGAATTTCAGTTTATTCTCAGTGACACGAAGCTGCAGAAACTTGCTCCTAAAGTGTGGAAGTCCAAAGACTGTTCCGTCGATGAGCCGTTGCTCACGTTCCACTTCAGAGTTCAGTATTACATTGACAACATCGGACTTCTCAAGTATGTTTTGCCGTCGTTTTGCACAGTTGGTTAGAATACTGAGCTGTGAATGTATTTTTTATGATGACCATGCATCATTCTCAGCATTTCCATTTCTGTATTTGCTAGATACTATTGGTTGCTCTTGTTTTTTCCATCTTTTTGACATTCGTTGCTAGTGCAGCAATCTTTTGATGACTTATCGTTGCTTTTGGATGCTTTTTCAAAATTGTTGCTAATCGACTTCTCAGCTAAATTTTTACAGTCAAGTATAGTTACTTACAATATGCTAATCTGCATGTAGAGAATGTCATTGTTGTGGCTCAGATTTGCATCTCATTTTGGATGCAAAAGTTCTAATGCCAGGTGACTACTGACCTTTGGACCAAGCCAGTTGGCTTCAGCCATAGATCCGCCTATAATTATACTTAGCTAGAAGGCTCATTTTACTGTCCCATGCAGGGTAGAAGGCTGAGTCGACCTGACTGGCTGGTTATGTACCGAAATGATTTGCATGTAAACTGTCACCAATTTGTGCACTATCCTGACCCAGCATAAGGCACTTACATTGATCGGACACGATGTGTTAACTGCTGCTGCAAGCTGTGTGTAAGAGCATAAAGGTGTTCTCACTGATTGTGGTCTCTGTGTGTATTCAGAGAGAAGGCAACACGACTGCAGTACTACTTGCAGCTACGAGACAATCTCCTGCATTACAACCAATCCGTCTCTGAGGAAAAATGCTTCCTGCTCGCAGGGCTTGCTCTGCAGGCTGACTTTGGCAACTTTGACCAACAGCGACATGTTGGTGCCTACTTCGACCCTCGAGAATTCTTTCCTGCTTGGGTCAGTTGCTTGCGTGCGTTTGATCCATGCCATGGAAGACAGGCCATGTGTTTAGTTATTGTTATTGAGGCGTTTATTTTCTTTATGGCTTAGCGCATGCATTAATTTTTTTAACGTGTACATTAATGCATTAATTAACACATCATTATATTGCTGTAGTTGTATGCGGAATACATCGTTCATTGTGTGGGTGACTGGAATGATGGCTGACGAACTCATGGCTGTGTCGCAGGACCGTGACAGTAATGATGAAATGGAACTCCTGCTTCACAGAATTTAATAAATTACGTATGCTTGTTAATTTTTTTATTATGCACATTAATTTTTTTACGTGAAAGACAAAGTTATTGCGTTAATTTGACAGCTCTAGTTTTTTTTTGTTTTTATGTGTGAAAGCAGCTACTGCTTTCAGCGCATCTTAGCCATCGCAATTCTGTCCGTCTGTGTATCACACGGGTGGGTCAGTCAAAAACGGTGCAAGCTAGGATCACCAAATCATCACCATCGGCTGCCTGGAAGACTCCAGTTTTAGGAACCGTAAAGCTTTAACATAAATTCGAATAGGGTCACCCCGAACAAGGGCACTAAATGAGAGGAGGGTGGGCAAAATTTGCAAATTTTAGCCAATAAGTCGCTGTAACGGTGCGAGATAGGGCCTAGGTTACTATTAATCACTAATAGGAAGTCGTACACTGGCTCTTGAT
>Ga0056128_1004588_pt1 | contig 17294 bp, 12 predicted proteins | sample WorMetLIZISLAND2_FD_71113 | JGI IMG/M metagenome (GOLD analysis project Ga0056128, IMG submission 71113) | Marine gutless worms symbiont microbial communities from Max Planck institute for Marine Microbiology, Germany - Olavius geniculatus... ... | reverse complement strand
AGGTTGTCAATTTGTATAGCGCATCGTCGTGTACGACGTACACCTCTAATGCGCTTTTCGTCACTAACCAGAGCCGTCGATCGCACAGCCGCCGCGTGCAGCCTGCAAACACAGGCTGGCACACCGGCCGGCCAGGCAGCCCAGTCAGCTGTACAAAAGTCCCCACCTTCCGTAACCCATATAATGAGTTACTACTCATTTAGCCGACCCCGGAGGGATGGCAGGCTGAGTTGGCCTTGCTGGTTGACTGATAGCGGACGCCGTACCCACAAAGTGGTCAAGCAGCCATCCATCAGTCTAGCGCAGGATAAGGAAAGTCCGCCGGCCAGGACCGACGTTCTAACCACTATGCTATGCCACCAACTGAATGCTACACCATTTGCTGTGGGATTCCGGCCATATTCGCCAATCCCGAATCCCGAAATAGGCGTCGTCCTAATCTCAAACTTGACTAATCCCGGATCCCTGGATAGAGAATCCAACCCCGGGATTGCAATCACTAGCTACACTATTTATTGTGTGCTGTGTACAATGTACTGTGTACTCACTGCTGATGGGGTTGCTGGAGATGGACAGTGAACGCTGAGACATGAATGACGCAGAACGTTGACTATCACCACTGCCACTACCAGTGGCTACTGGTCTGCCACCGGTGGTCACTGACGGCACTGTTGTGTCAATAGTTTCAGCTGATGTGAGGCAGAGATAAGATGCCGGCATGCCATGTCCACAGATCCACTTGGCCACAAACTCTGGCAAAATGCCTGCAACACACCAGGCCATAGCTAAAAGAGTTTTGGAAGGGGAGGTTTGAAAACCCTCCTAATTTCCAAAACGTCTACAGATCGCACTTCAGTAATTCATTCCCATCCTTTTGCCACTCAATTGTTGACTTCTTACTAAACAATACGGTGGTAAAAGTAAAGGTAAAGGGAGCCATACCCCAGTTGGGGCGTAGGCGGGGTGCTCATCTCCCACTCGCGGCCGTTGAGTCCGTAGGTGGATAAACCGCTCGAGTCAGTGACGCATGGCCAGTGCGACGCCAGACCTACAGTTACCTTCCCAGCCTCAGGGCATCACCGCCCTTTGACTGGTACCAAATTATACTGCTTGGTGACAGAGGCACATGTGTGTGAACAACTTGCCTAAGGTCGTTACCCGGCAGTGTCCTGGTGTGGAGTCGAACCTGCGCCCCTGAGTAACCTCAGGATTACAAGTCCGGCACGTTACCGTTAGACTACCGAGCCACACAATACGGTGGTGGTTTGTCAATTTATTTCAGTTTGTTTTGTTATCTTAGAAACAATTCTCTTAGCCTTTGTTTGGTGACTCCTTTCAGACCCTCTTCAATTCAGCCTGTGATCGTCTGCTGGGGTGCTTCACCTGAATGTAAATAAGTAAGTAAGTGAATACATTTATAAAACGCACAATGTCGGCGAGAAACTCGCTGAATCTGAGGCAATGTTGGATGAAAATGCTGGATGTTCAGACTTCCACGCATTAAAAACCTCACCCCTCAAACATAAGCAGCCTATGGGTTGGAACACATGCAATACTATGCTGCTATGCCACACGATGTCAAATTATTATACGTGAATTTGCAGCCAAGTGGGAAAGTTTCCATGAAAGTCAGTGTAGTGAAATTTCAGCTGTAACTGGCAGTGAAATCTGTTGATTCTAGCATCATATCATGTTCATATCATTTGTTATGTTGCAGCACAAAAACGCCACATTACACAACTGTGTACACAGAAACATGCAATATAAAAATGAAATAAAGAAAAAAATAAAAACAAAAGTACACTGTCAGTGCACCACTGATCCTTGCCACCATCTAAAACTCGGGACAGGATAAGATTTTCGGACAATTTTTAGACAGCCAAAAATTTGGGGTGGGCATTTGCACCCTCCCCCCTTTCCTCTCTCGTCTTGCATCAACGCCACTGGCACTAGATCATCACTCACCTTTGCCACCATCAAGAACTCTCTTGAGCGTGATGCAGAGTGTCTCGAGTTCCCAGGGCGGCTTGCTCACACTGTCAGGCGCTGGCCTCATCATTAGCAATGTCTGTACGGCCAGCAGGTCCTGCAGCTGGCGGACTAATACCGTCCAGTGCTCGTGCTCCATGACAACAGACTCCCAGTCCGACAAATCACTGCTTGGCATGACGTCACCCGACACTGTTCCGCCAGCCTGTGACAAGCCGAAAACACTAAAGGCATGCATAAATCAATGTTGTTGTGGCTATCAGGGCAACTGCCCCTCTCCCTAAATTTTAGGGTATCTGAAAATATTCTTTTGGTTAAAAAATTTAGGTCTAAAATTCAGACTTTAAGCTGAACTTCCCCATTTTGAAGAATTTTGTCCCTGTGGAACCAGTTGCCAGTCATCATGCGAGCTACCAGCACCAACACACTGGACTGCTTTAAAGGAGCATTGAAGACGTTCCTTTTATAAGTGACATTCAGCAGACAGCACCTCTGAGAAACATTCTACAGGCGGGAGGGGCTATAGAAAAGCCTATTACATTAGTATTAATGAAAAAAATATCACACTAACGACGAAGATAACCGAGAAGTGAAAACGTACAGTAGTTTGTGCTGCATTTGAGCCTGAGCGAGAGACAATACTGCGTGCAACGAGTGCCATGATGAGTGCAGATAGAATGTGATGTGACTGCATGCATGCATCACGATATGCTGTCCACCAGCTGACTGCTTCGGATTCGCTACTCACATCTACACAGAAAGGACATACAGTTCCTGCGACCACGGACCACTGTATGCAGAACTACGGAGCGACATCTGCCATATCATGAGATCACACTGAAGTGATCACTGACTGAAGCTGATCAATCTCTGTTCGAGCGAATACTAAAAATGATTTGCACATCCTTCATCAGCTCCTACCTGCGAAAACTAACTGTAGCTATAATAGGCGCTTACGAAAACACAACAGGAATTAACTAGGAAATATACCCACATCAATGACTCACTGTTCTTCACGCTAATGATTTATGATTTGCATCTTTATTTCATTGTCACAAATTCTATTTCACCATGTTATTTCGTTTTGTTGTGTCAACGGTTTATATATAAATATACGAATATCACTGCATCACTGGATCACAACAGACTCAGTGCGATCAAAGTTCAAGCAGATAGAATAGCCACCAACTCAGAATTTGTCACAAAAGCCACAACATTTAATACTCAATTTTTCCGCTTTGCAAATTACACACATAACTTCTACCATGGCTGGTTTTAGACACGTCCAGTGTCAGCTGCAAAAAAACAAAGGAAAAGAAAAGTTAAGTTGAAACAAGAAGAAGTCTATGATCAACATAAAGCTGAAAATGCAGAAAATACAGCAGAACATACCATCTGAAAAATGGAAAGTAAAAATACTACCAATCTACCAAAGAGAAAGAATCTCTCTGCAGCTGGTGTTTTCCGACAATTTCCCTACAGCCGAAAATTTGAGCTGGGCAATTGCCCCGCCGTTGACGCATCGTTGCAGGGGGGTGCCCCTACTCACCCCCCTGCAACGACAACACCAATGACAAAAATACCAGTACCTTGCATGTTGTAGAGAGACACGACAAGTGGGCGCAGCAGTTTGACATCAGCCAATGACAGCTTATCGTCAGATAATGTCAGACATAGCAACAAATGCTGGACACACACATACAATCAGGCATGTGATAGGCACAGCAGTAAACCACACACACCAACATACAGGCGTGTGGCAGACAAACCAGAAATTACTGGACAACCACGAACACTTCAATACCATACACACTTTAAAGTCTCCATAGGCAGAAATGCAAATTTGTCAGATTTTAGAAGTAAAATAAGAGTACACATAAACTTCATAAAAAAACAGAAACATTTGTTTTCTGATTCCCTGTACCACGCAGATTCCAAAAGCGAATACCAACTAGGTTTAAAAATACCCGATAAATTCCTACAATAGCACATAGTGAACCAGACTACAGGCATGTGATAGACAGAGCAGAACCACACACAAAGTGAATGGTGCAGCACACTGCCAATATCGTAATAATAACATCTACAACAGCTTGACTGAAACACAGTAATGTATTACCATTTACCAACACTTAACATCTCACTACTGATCATAGATGTAAAAAAAGTTTTTTACGCTTCTTATTCCTGCCATGTTTTTTTTACATTTTTTAAGTTTCTCAATGTTTTTTATTTTTTCTAAAAACGTTTATCAAAATTTGAAAATTCTACTGAGAACGTCGAGAAGGGCTTTCAAAGCCACATAAACGAATTAATAGGCTATAGTGGTGGTAGTTTACTTACTTAGTCTAGTGATACGTGACCTTATGACTACACGGTTGAATTGAAATTGAATAAAATTTTATCTCTTTCTTTAGTTCTAGCTGTACTGCAATTACAGCATTAGATTTTAAGCAAGAAGTCGAACAAATCAAGGCTAACGTTTTTTATCAACGTTTTTTAAAATTTTTTCTGCCACGTTTTTTACATCTATGCTACTGATCAGTACCACCTGCTGTAAATAAAAAAATAGTATATGAAACGAACGGAGTGCTATTCAGATTCACTAACCATAAGATCACGTGCTGGTGTATGCAGCTGAGTCAGATCGTGGCGCTCCATGCCACCAGAACTTAGCAGTGGCTCAAATATGAAACTTGCTGCACTCAATACAAGCATTGATTACAGTCAGACAACGATAGCATAGTGTAAGATAACTGAGATATTTTGTCAGCCCATAGCCGAGTTATTATTATGTAACAATCTGCCTAGCCATACGTGCCTCACATGTGTCAGTGCACTGTACAATGCTGACCTTAATTCTAACCCCTTTGACAACGTGAGCTGAGAATTGGCTCATCAGTTAATCTGCCTATGGAAACTTTTGTGCCAATCAGGGTTCCTCTACACCTTTCCTTTTCAAGTTAGTAACCCATGCGGCACAGAGACAGACAGATACACAGAAACAAAATGTGAAACCAATAATGCAGCCTGTTAGAACAGATAATCATGACTGATCATAATCAGGGTTATTAATATTGCAATTATTGCAATAAATATTGCAATACTGGTTGCAGGTTCAGTATTGCATGTGGTATTGCAATACTTTTAGTGCTGAAATATTGCAACACTTAAAAGCAATAGTGTTTTTATATCGAGTGCACTCCCAATCATGAGGAACCTGTTTAATTACGCAAAGAATCTTTTCATCTTTTTGTTCCATCGCGTGAAAAATACCAAACAAAAACGGAAGTTAACACAACTTGTTTATTGTGTAAATTCTGGATTGACCACATTATAGCATAATTTGTAATCAACCTAAAATTAAGAAAAAGTTGTGCACATCGGCAAAAGTCAAAATACTTTTTCCGCTAAGTATTGCTATTGCTACTGCAATATTTTTTGCCAGTATTGCTAACAACTCTGTTCATAATGTACGCATTCAAAGGGTACACTCCGCATTCGTAACACAAATCTGAATACATGCAGCTGGCAGTCTAAAATAAAATACCCTTTAACATTGTAAATTCGATCACATTTTGTAGCTTTTACTTTTTTTCTTCTATACAGCTACAAACAACCACAATCTATCAACTTAATAGAGCCTAAACTTACAGAAAAATATATAAAAAATACTAACCAAGTTTCTTTTTCTTCAGTTCTGACAACGCCGGTGTAAGGAAGGCACAAGGTTGAGACGTGGCTGGGGTTGAAGTGGGCGTGGCCTTGGTTGAAGTGGGCGTGGCTGGGGGCAGAGACTGGGCGTGGCAGTCGAAGCAGGCAAAGAAGTCAAAAACAGTCATTGACAACGGTGCATCACAGGCAAAGCTGACTCGAGGTCGAGCAGACGACTCAACACTTGACGATGAAGAAGAAAACACTTGATGATGTTTGTCCACTACGAGCATTAACTGTTCAGCTTCAGAACCATCCACTGACAGGCTTGTCCGCAACAGCTACAATCAACCATAATCTATCAACTTAATAAAGCCTAATTTATAGAAAAATGATTAAGGGTTAAATGATATAGCACTTAACAGAAAACCCATCTCAGAGCTATGGAGTGTCAAATGCCATAAAAGGGGGTCATACAGTCTTACTCTCTCTCATTCTCAATCAGGGAGCGGGTCATTACCCCGATCTGCTCCAATAAGTCCCAGAGGCGTCAAGGATCCGTGTTAAATTTTCCTCCTGGCCAGATATCCCGCCGGGCCTAGTAGTGAGCTGGACATTGGACACTGTCCACTAAGAAAAACTAAATCCATAAACTTAAAAACCATATCATATATAATCAATACCTTGTTTTTGTCAATTATTTATTTTAAATACAATAGAAATATTACCATATATATTCAGCATTTCTAGTCATACCATTGTAACTCTATCATTAAGCTTACCAATATGATTAATATTAATAACAAGAAGAATAATATATTCTCGTCAAAAATTGTTAGTCATCTTCTACCCTATAGACATGATACAGTCTTACTTGCCACCCAACAAAGCTGAACATGGCCCACCTTAATACCAGCCAGACAGACTCGATCTACGTACTTCGGAGGAATAAAAGGCTGAGTTAACCGTGGTGTTGTTTATCAACCAAGCAATCAATCTATGATATATTCACATCTAAGAGCAAATGCTACCACAAGCTTCTCAGAATCAGTTGGACACAAAAAATGACGAATGAAAAACTATGAGAAAATCGGTCAAAAACAACAATCTGCTGCAAACAGTGATTGAAAAAAGTTACGTCTCTTTAGACATACGTCTGAAGTGACTGAAAAACTTAGCAAAAATGTAGGAAAATAATATAAAAATTTCTAGAAAGTATTGTATAATTATCATTATAATATATAAAATTATAAAGTATAATTATCATTACAATAATAGCGTAAAGCGGACTGACCGACTTGATGTCATGCTCAACAGCAATGCCAGTATTACTAGTGCAGCCAGTGCTGGTAGTGTCAGAGCTAGTGCTAGTCATGCTAGTGGTGGCGACGGCATTGTGTTGCTGCAACAGCAGTTCGTAGGCAGCAAGCAGTAGTTGGTGTGACACACAGAACTGATGCAGTGAACGACTGTCATAGTCCACAGCAGTCTCTGCTCCCTGACTGACCACTACGCAGACACACTGATACATGTAGTACTAGTGCTAGTGGTAGCAAGCAGCAGCTGATGTGATGAAAGTCTCACTCCATCCACTCTGCTACTCTATCACTACACTGTACACAAAATTATACACCATATGATATATGCACAATATCACTATTAAAACTGACACAAGTTATACCACAAGTACCTGTAAAATAATGGCCCTTACCAGGGCCATAAAAATCATAACCGTAAAAAAGTAGGTGCCAAAAGCTAGCAAGAATCTTGCAAAGAACCAGGGACCTAATTTACGAAACTTTCTAAAAATCTTCACAACATCTTCCTAAGTTCTTCCCAGGTTTTCCTAAATCACCTCAGAAGCTGTCCTAAATCTTTCACGTAAGTTATTCTTAGGTTTTTCCTAGATATTTTTGCAATGTGCATTTTCGTCCTAAGCTATTTCTATGTCAGACTTATTGGTTACCAGTATACAGACTTATGCAAAGTCTCATAAATTATGCTCCTGAAACTTAATTAAATATTTCAAATAATTACGAAACTACGTTACTGCAGTCAATCAGTCTTATAGCAATAAAAATTAGAGCAAATTATAGACAATGCAGTGGACGTTGACATACAGTGTGCCTGGAGTTGATCAACAAGAGCACTGAGAACCAGCTTGATAAATTCAACCGATATGTAATTAGTCCGAAAAAGCCGCTCGACCGCCTGACAGACAAACAGACTGAAAACCAGTCATCACATCAACACACTTGCTGACAGTTAGCAAGTTGCTAACCTACTCTGTGCTCAGATCAACTCAGCCTTCTATCCTCAGTGGGATGGAAAAACTAACATAGTAGCTTACGAGCTATGAAGTGAAAGCCTCTGCTCTCCTCCCTTTCCTTTCCTTCCCTGCTCCTCCTCCCCCTTTCCCTTCTCTTTCCTTTTCTTCCCCCCCTCTGCACCATGAAGCGGCCTCCTTTAAAACCAGTTAGGGGATTTTGGAGTGCTGTAATCTCCCACAGCAGAGTTCGGAAAGGAGCCCTGGCTGCAGTCACATTTTGCTGCATTGTATGCTTGCAAAACGCATCTGGTTGCAGCATTTCTGGTTCTTTGGCTAGCAGTGCAATAAGTGGCATAATGAAAGCCATCCAGACTCAGATAGCCATCACTATTCTGTCTGTCCGTCCATCCATCCATCACACAGGTAAATCAGTCCAAAACAGTGCAAGCTAGGATCTCCAAATCTCTACCATCGGCTGCCTGAAAGACTCTAGTTTCAGGATCTGTAAAGCTGCTCCATAAATTCAAAAGAGGTCACCCAGAGTGTAGGCGCTAAATGACAGAGGGGTAGAGAAAATTTGCGATTTCCAGCTGACACGGCATTGGCAGAGCAAGACAGGTCGCACCCTCTGGTGAGCACAAGTAAAACACTATAGATAATTAGCCACCGGTCCTCTGGTGCCCTCTGGCGACAGTAAAAGAAACATCGTTGCTAGGATGGGTGAACTTAGATTTTGTTTTAATGGGCTTTCAAACATGCGCTGCTATTGCGCGTTCCCCTTTGCGTTAGCTGGGCTTTTCTTCTTACAGAACTGTTAGAGTCCAAAATGGTGGCCTCAAGAAATTGGCAGTCTTGTTCAGCTGAACACAAAATAAATGCCTAAAGCTGGCCCTGCATGTACCGGTAGCAGGCATCAGATTACCATAAATTATACCTGCATGCGCACAGCTGGGACCTTTATGTCTAGCAGGATATTCACCACTTTCACATGTAGACTCTCTGCAGCGCACAATTACACCCAAGTGTCCCTTGTCAAGTTTATGATAGAAATAGTGAGCATGGACACTACTACCACAGTAAGATCTGGTACTGATTAAAGATTTATTTAAACCATTAACGTCCAAAAACTAACAGTTTCAGTATTTGTGCACAATGCACATGCTGTAAGCTAATTCTAATCAGTCAATCAGTCAGAGTAGCCTTAGTAACAGATCAGCTTGACATCTCTTAAAAAACCCCTTTCCTGACTACATTTCCCAGACACAACTATTATTACTACCTGTTTCTCTAGTGGACCTGGCAGGAACTTGCATTACTTATGCCACTTCTGAAACCCCCAAATGACTGATTCATTGAAAGCTCGTACAAGGCTGGTTAAACAGTAACTGCAGGTTCAGATGATGATGTTTCTTTACCAGTTTCTGTGACATGATCCTTCAACAGGAATTTCAGTTGCTTCAGCAGATGCATATCACGTGCTCGCTTGCTATGTTTGTCACTGTCAGCAAAACATTCATCACATCAGATCAGATTCAATATAACAAAAACAAGAAAAGCCCAGCTAACGCAAAAGGGAACGTGCAACAGCAGTACACCGTCGTACACTAGTAATCCAAAGACTTCATCTGTCGATCTCATCCGTATGGCTTTTGGCTACAGTTTTAAAGAAATCCCAGTAAAACAAAACCAGTCGCCAGAAGGCACCAGATGACCGGCAGCTAAATTATCTATAGTGTTTTACTTGTACTCACCAGACGGCATGACTTGTCTCGATCTGCCAACATCGTATTGGCTGGAAATCTCAAATATTCCCTACCCCTCTCTCATTTAGCGCCTTCATTCGGGGTGACCCCCTTCAAATTTATAGAAAAGCTTTACGGTTCCTGAAATTAAAGTCTTCTGGGCAGCCAACGGTGAAAATTTGGTGATCCTAGCTAAGCCATCTTGCACCACTTTTGACTGATCCACCCACATCACGAAGAGACAGACGAACGTACGGACAGACAAAATTGCGATGGCTAAGAAGCACTACAGCAGTAGCTGCTGTTGTGTGTAAAAACTATGCAGTCTTTAGCATAAACAAACGTCTACATAGTGACGTCTACATGAAAGACTTCGAGCGGCCATTTCATGTTAGATAACGTTTACTGCACTGGCTAATTCAGATTTTTTGCATGACCTGTGGAGTAAACTATGCAAAAAACAAATTATGAGTATACTAGTACATTCTCAGCAGCATGAGTCTTCGTGAGAGACTCTAGTTTCCGGCAGTGCACAGTCTGTGAAGATATTTGTGAGATTCTCCAAAAAGTAGTGACGCTGAGACTCATGGGATAAAAAAAGCAGAAAGTTGCAAGTTTTCCATAAACACTCATAGCATGCCATATCAGCCCACTTCAAGTGATGCAGCATCATCATATCAAATTGCAGGACAGAGCTGAAAATTTCAAGCAAAATTCGACAGACGGTTGCAAATTTCAGACTAAGGAGATAATCCAAAATGCTCAAAATTTCAATTTTGCCCCTAAATTTCCCCAAATGGGGTTTTCCAGCCCCAAGTTTTGCACACTTGAATAAAAATTTTTGAACCAGAAAATTTCTAACAACTCTCCAACCGTCAAAAATTTAGATGGCAAAAACAACTGCCCCTTGGCTTCGGCCATGACACCACTGTGCGTACCTGAGAGCAAGATGGAATGGGATGTCCAGTGATTTGATGGACCCATCAGGATCCAACAGGTAGACACTATTGGTCAGTGGCTGACCACCAGCAGTGGAGGCGGTAACATTGGTCAGTCCCATCAGGCCATAGACAGGACATAACAACTGACAGCATTTGCTCACATTGAAAGCAGCTACGCGCGCACCCTGTTGCGATGCCCAAACCTACACATATCATATACACTGTGTCTCAAAAAAACATCCCCAACATTTTTGACTAACTTGAAAACCAATTATCAGATTTTGATAATTTTTGGTACAGATATTTCAAACACAACTTGCCATCAAATGACCATTCAGTTTCCCACCTCACCCAACGTTTGTTTCTGCACTACCTGGGGAAAGCACAACCAGCGAAATATCACTTTTTTATCCAATGATTGCTTAATTAACATAACACAAAAAAACACATTTTCTTCACATTTTTGACACTGTGGCTGACATTTCATTCAGTTGTCCATTTTTCAACTGCCTACAGTAAAACTGCTTAAAGTGTTGGCCCACTATGCGAACACAAGCAAGGAGACGCTTTCTTCATTCACTTGACAGCAGTATCAATAATGTTCTGCTCTAGACCAATACAGGCTCTACCAGTCACTTCTGACTTTACAAACATTCCTAAACTTTATCTGGTAGACACACTGCTGCAAGACAGTCAAACCTTGTAATAGACCTGCTGTTGAGGCCCACAAATTAAAACAGATGAAATTTATTGACGTTTTTCCATTCATTTTAACATGTATTATGCCTGGTCTGCTTTCCCCAGGTAGTGCAGAAGCAGACGTTGGGTGAGGTAAAAACTAAAACACTTATTTAATAGCCAGTTGTGTCAGAAATATTTCTGCCAAATATTATTAAAATCTGCTAATCTTCGTTCAAAGTATGATCGATAATGCTGGGGATGTTTTTTCAGGTTTTCTGTTTCTTTTAACGCTTAATTGGCTTGATCTGCTTTCCCTAGGTAGTGCAGAAGCATACATTGGGTGAGGTGGGAAACTGAACGATCATTTGGTGGCAAGATGTGTCAAGAATATTTGTACCAAAAATTATTAAAATCTCATACAGGGTGAGCCAGAAAATGGCACCATTTTTGTACACCTTATTATTTCACCAAATATTAATCGATTTTCAAAATTCCTTCAATGTCATAATCAGGAGACAATTTGCAATAAAACTTTTACGACAGATCCCACTACACCTCAAGTGAGTCGATACACTACCTTGTGAAATGTCAAACCATGCACTCAAGCCGGCGATGCCACTGATCAACATCGTTCAAGCCTGGCATGTGATCCCTAAACAGCCCAGACTTAAATCCGTTCAATTATGCTGCTTGGGATGTTCTTCAACAGATGGCCTATCAATGTTGACGATTCATGACAGTAAACCAGCTAACGCAGGCAATCGTCACTGAGTGGGGCAAACTGCCGCAGCGTTTGGTTAATCGCACCATTATTCGGTGGCGTTGCCGTCTTGGATGCATGATCCAGCAACAAGGCGGAAACATTAAACATTTGATGTAAAAACTGTGAGACAAGACTTTTTATACAATAACTGAGACAACAAACACATTGTTTCTGTAGTTAATTTCTTAAAATATATTGTTGCAAAAGTCACCTTGTTTTCAATTGTTACTCTTAAGATACTGACATTCACAAAGTAGTGTATCAACACACTTGAGGAGTGGTAGGACCTATAGTGACAGTTTTATTACAAATTATCTCCTGATTCTGACAGTAAAATTTTTTTTTTTAAATTGATTAATATTTGGTAAAATTATAATGTGTACAAAAAATAGTGCCATTTTTGGCCCACCCTGTACATACATACAGAGATGTGGTCTTGGGCTTGACGTCTACATCATCTTAGACAAAATGCTGAACATGTCAGTCTTGTCTCAGTCTCGTAACTGTCTGTCAAAAGTCTTGATGTCGGCCTACACGTACCACACACAAGAATGTGGTATGGATTTCAGCATCTCAATTTCGAGACATACTAATGTTTCATCTCAATCATGTCTTGAACAAAATGCTCAATGTCTCAGTCTTCTGTTGGTCTTGAAACAATGCGTCTCAAGTCTCGTCTCAGTCCTGGCCCATGAGGTCTCGGCGTCTCATGCCAAGCCTCGAACCACTTTGTCCGGTCAAGACATTTTGTGCAGGCATGCACCGCGCACAGCTTCAGTTCTCCAATATAAGCAGTCGAGGCCTATACCCTGTGCTTCTGATCTGCTGAATTGCTTCTAATGAACTGACTGCATACACTATTTTGCCACCAGTAATTTTAATTTAGACAATTAAGCTGTACTGAACCTCAAGCAAACCACGTCGTGGAGCGTAGAAGACCAGAAACAGTGCACATCTCTGCTCCGTTGCTGCTGATGCTGCTAGATCTTCCCTCACTTCAATCCAACCAACCTGAGCATCACGGTAACCTACCACACAAAGACACAGACTAAAGATTAGAGATTGTGTATGTACAACTCTTCATGGGAAACCCATCTCAGAGCTGCGGAGCATCACCTGCCATATGGAATCACACAGTGTTGTGTTATTTTCCACCTGATGCAAACGCACCCCACCATAACCCTAGCCAGACAGGCCAATACTCAATTCGACATTGACCTGCCATTCCAAAGGTCCAGCATTCTGAAAGGCTGCCACGATCAGAAATAGGGTTAGGTTAGGGTCAGGGTTAAAATTAGAGTCAGTGTTGAAGCTGCTACACAGTTGAATAAGTACAGTTTGTTGTCATCTAAAACAAATTTTTAGTGGCCCATCAAAATGGTGAACCCTAACCTTCAACCTACCTACTCCGGAGGAATAAAAGAATGAGTTGAAATTGGTGTTGGATATGAAGAGATGGTTCACCTCTCTGCAGACAGTCACCCATCCAAATACTAACGACTTTATAGCAACCTGACGAGGAGTGAAACCCATGGCCTCTTAATCCTAAGTCCAATGTCCTACCGTTACATTACCGGGTCATGCAAGTGGTTAGTCTCAGACTGGTGGAACAGCCATACTGCTACAGAGGCTGACTAGCAGTGAGTGAAATGATATCACCTTTCCACATACGAACAGCGACACCATTGCGAGTGTCAATGAGAATGATGCGTCCAAAGCTGTCAGTCGTAGCAACAAGTCGACCATCAGGTGAAGGTACAATAGACTCTCCCGTCCGTCGCTGATCATACAGTCCAAACCTGACACAAGACAATGTGCAAATCAACTCACTGACACCATGTTCTAACATACACATTACACAGGTAAACAAGAAAAGCCCAGCTAATGCAAAGGGAAACAAACAACAGTGGTGCATGTTTGAAAGCCCAGTCGCCAGAGGGCGTCAAACGACTGGCGGCTAATTATCTATAGTATTTTACTTGTACTCACCAGACGGCATGACCTGTCTTGCTCTGCCAATGCCACATCGGCTGGAAATCGCAATTTTCCTACCCCTTCTCATTTAGCGCCCTCGTTCAGGGTGACCCCTTTCAAATTTATAGAAAAGCTTTACGGTTCCTGAAACTAGAGTCTTCCAGGCATCCGATGGTGAAGATTTAGCGATCCTAGCTTGCACCGTTTCTGACTGATCCACCCGTGTGATGGATGGACAGACGGACGGATGAATGAACAAACAGACAGAATTGCGATGGCTCAGATGCACTATAGCAGTAGCTGCTGTTGTGCATAAAACTGATTAAAGTAATTAATGAGGTAAATTTATCACATCATTCCTTCACTGAAAACAAATTTCTGCTAAGTTTCTAAAAAGCCACAGCAGAGAGCAACAATGCAGATACCAGTATACCAAATACCAGAAAAGTTAGTAACCCGATAGAGGTATGTACTCCATGTCCCATAAAGAACACATTTAACACAGCAGTGTGATGACACGAATTTGGCCAGGTGGAAAATGAATGCATCTCACACAAGCTTATTCTCTGTGCAAATTTTTGTCAATAATCATAAAATTTGGTAGAAATTTGACAAAGTTCAAACAAAAGGGATTTTGTAAATTCTGCAAGACATGATGCAGCACCTGGCAAGTAGAGTACTAAAGTTCGTCGTGGTTCAATGCACGTGTATCAATACAGGTAAGCAGTATCAGACAGGTAAATACAGTTTCACAGTTATATTGTATACCTGGCAGGTAAAGGTGTAGATGGCTCAATCTTTGGTCGTTTCTGTTCTGATGAACTCTCAGCATGACTTCGACCAACTCCCAGCCAACCACTATCAGAATCACAACAGCATCAGCTACTGTCAGCACATCATTCAAATGCCAGATGAAAAATCACTTAGTTCATGGAATTTGTCATGAATTCTAGCACTGATCATGACTTGCCGAGACTTTTCATAGTCAAAACACACAAGATAAGTTTGGCTTTAACAATACAAAACTAACAACAGCCAGAAAATGGCTCAAGCCCCTAGCCTATTCTATCGCTCCCAGAGAGTGACCATATTAGCAAACTCGTGGTGGGTTAACAAAGTAGGCAGTGCCAAAAAATACAATTTTCAGACAAAAACTGCAAATTTCAAACAGAATTCCAACACACAGCTAACTGCGAATTTCTGATAGACAAGATTATGGGTACTCAAGATTTCAATTTTGCTGCTAAATTTCCCAAAATGGGGGATTTTCAGCTTCAAATTTAGCATTTCTGGACAAGAATTTTATAATAAATAGAAGACTTTCAGACAATTTTCCAACAGAGGCAACTGCCCCCTCTGATCTTGCCATGATTGCAAGTGCTGAGAGAAAGCAAATGATAAGCAAAAATAGTTAAAATACCTCGCAGATGAAATCTGTGAGAACAGCGCAGACTTGAGTTTGCTAGCGACCGCGTGCGCTACGTCCATCAGCATTGGTTGACTGCCACCCTGCAATTGTCAAGCAGCAGAAGCAACATTTGCCACACAGTGTAGACATGCAAAAGAATGAAGCTACAGATAACAACATGGTAAACCAGCAATAAAGCAACAAAATGAATCCGACTGATAAATTGCAAACACTCAATAATGTCAGTCACAAGAAAAAATCACACACTACAAACTTGACCAAAATCCGACAACTAGTGGGCTAGATATGTCCCACAATCCCCACAAGCAACTCTCTCATTTTTAAAAGTTGCTTTACAGCCCCACGTGTTTCCCTTCCTGGAAGAAAACTCAGTAAGCCTGGACCCTGCTTAGGGAGCTTACAGTGCTCCGCCACATCCCCTAGCAGGATAAAAAGAACCTACTTCTAACAAGAGAAAAGGGGGGAGAGAAAACATTCCCCCAAACAAAAATTTACCACTACACCAATGTCTGCCAGCAATTACCAGCAATAATGAAATAGCAGTGAAAAACAGACTGACTAACAGACTGTGTGAAAGAAATCAACAAACGGTGCACTGCCTGCTGGGGGAGCTCACAGCACTCCCCCACATCCAATAACTGTACTGAAGAAGCCTACTACTAAGAAAAGAGATAAGGAAGAAAAGAAAGACGTTCCCCAAACAAAAATTTACCACTACTCAAGCGACAATTAGCAATTATTACCAATGGCATAATACCACTAAAAAGCAGACCGAAAGACAGACCGTGTAGAAGAAATCGACAAAAGGCACACTGCCGACAGTCAGATACAAACTGGACACAGTGTTTGTACTGGCGTTGAATGCCGGTGAGCCCACGTTCATTGACTTAGCATGCATCTGATCAAATGGGTTTGGTGTCACAACACCTAAAACAAATATCACACAGTATTCAGTTTAATGCACTCATTTTCTGGTCAACTGCCTTCTGACTAAATACACCAGAAATTGAACGTCAAAAACTGCAGTGTATATTTCTATCTTAGTGCTAACCCATTTCAGAGCTACATAGATGTTATATCAAAAAATGTACAAAACAACATTACTTCTAACATTCAAAGACCAAGATAATGTTCATACGAACACGGAGTCTGTCCAATGCATTTTGACAGTTTACAGTATATGTCCGTATAAATATAATCAGTGAGCTGTTTAGACCGGTAGAAAAAAACAAACAGTAGAATTTCAAATTGAACAGCAGCAATGATCCTTTCATCCTTCTCTATTATTTTAACTAAACAATAAACACTGTCAGTCACGAGACCATTCGATTCACTATAAATGGTCCATCGTCACCATGCGTTTATCTTGCACCGTTATGGAGATATGGCCCCTCAAAGATAATGGTGTCACGCCATTGACCTTTTGTGGTCACGTGACGTCATCGGTCATGTGACCATTTGACTCCCGAGGGCCGAGTTCATATGCGTGGTCCATGGTGACTATGTGTCCATCTGGCACCATTACGGAGATATAGCGCCTCAAAGATAATGGGGTCACGAATTTGACCTTTAGGGGTCACGTGACGTCATCGGTCACGTGACTATTCGACTCCCGGGGGCCGAGTTCCTATGGGTGGTCCACAGTGACCATGCGTCTATCTTGCACCGTTATGGAGATATAGCGCCTCAAATATTAAATGCACGGACCTGGACACAGAAAGAAAGACGGAAGAAGGGAAAGAAAAAGAAGGGGAGGTGAAAGGAAGGAAAAAGGAAAGTGAAAAAAAGAAAGGGAAAGGTGAAGGAGAAAAGAAATGGAAGGTAAAGGGAAGGGGAAGGGAATTGGAAAGGG